>OLQV01001507.1_pt1 | contig 17426 bp, 4 predicted proteins | sample 1672371 | NCBI WGS metagenome assembly OLQV01 (sample SAMEA3136676, study PRJEB25190) | human gut metagenome
CTCGGCTCTTTTCGCTCGAGCAATTATTTTACTAATTGCAATTAGTCGTCTTCGCCACCAACAATTTCAGGACCGCTTGCGGTCATCACATTGATCTGCTGAAATTCCTTGACGTCGACAACAGGCTTAGAATAAGCTTCTTTCATGAAGACATTCCTCCTATTCCTAAATTGCCTTATATCGCTGCCGGCAGTTGCCCGCCGGCAGGAGCGATAATTAGGGGTCTACGCGATTAAGCGTAAGTGTGGTTCATCACATCAGAGTACACGGTCTTCACTGCGCCATTCTGATCCTTGTAGGTCAAGAATGCCTTAGCGGAGGCAGTGCCGGTCTGAGCGGAGATACCATAGCTCAGGATGAACTGGGTGCTGCCCTCGGTGCTGTTGGCATAAGCAGCCTTCACAACGCCGGAGTTATCAGCGGAACCCTTCTTGCCAACGTTGGCCAGAGTCAGGTCAGCATCGGTCAGGTTCTTACCATACACGAAACCGGACTTCAGGTAAGTGCAGCCATCCACCATAGCGCGGGTAGCAACGAACTCAACCTTGTAAGAACCGGCAACCTGGTTGGCAGAAACAGCAGCCACAACGGGAGCCTGGGTGGTAGCGGAAGCAGCCTTCACAGTTACATCAGAAGCAACATAGAAGGTGTAGCTGTCGCCGTAAGCAACGATCTTGCCGTCGATAGCCCAAGCGGTAGCGCCGGCCTTAGACACGGTTACCTGGGTGCCGTAAGGAACGTCAGCCAGAGTACCCTGTGCGGAGTTGCTGCCGTAAGCAACGGTAGCATCAGCGTCAGTGGTTACAGTGTAGGTAGCGGCAGCGTCCTTCTCATACTGTGCATAAACAGTCATGGAGGAGGTAGCGGCCTTAATGGTAGCCTCATCTGCGGACCAACCGGTGAAGGTGTAGCCGGTGTAGGTGGGCGCCTGCGGGATCTTCACATCTGCGCCGGAAGCAACAGACTGAGAAGAGATCACGTTGTTGAACATATCAACAAAGGTGAACTGAACGGGCTTAGCGGACTCAGCGAACACGGGCGTGTAGGTGATGTCAGCGATAGCCACGGTGGTGTAGGTAGCATCGGTGGAAACGATCTTGTTACCGGTCTGCCAGCCTACGAAGGTGCAGTTCTCATTGGGAGTCGCAACCAGGGTGTAAGTGCCGTTCTCAGCGAACTTCTTAGAACCACCGGCGGTCACATCCTGACCAGCCAGAGTTACAGAGCCGTTCTCCACAGCATTTACAGTTACGGTCACACCAGCCAGAGCCGGAGCGGTCTCCTTGGTGTAGGAGTAGCCACAGTCCTTACAGGTGTAAGTGGTGATCTCGGCCTGATCCAGAGTAGCCTCCTGGGTCACCTTAGCGGTGAAGTCGCAGGCCTTGGTCTCCTTGTGAGAAGCGTCATTAGCGCAAACGCGGGTATGGGTGGCATCAGCCTCAGCAGTTGCAGCGTCATGGCTCCACTGGCCCCAAGCGTGGCCGGTAGCCGGGATAGCTACAGTGTAAGTGCCGCCGCACTCGGTGCAGGTGAAAGTCTTCACGCCGGGCTCGGTGCAGGTAGCAGCCTTGGTCTCCACACCATTATCGAAGGTGCACTTGTCAGTCTTAGTAGGCTGGCTGCAGGTACCCTCGCCGGTGCAGGTTGCAGTGTGGGTGTAATCCTTACCCTCAACGAAGGCCTCACCGCTGGTGTAATCAGCAACGGGGGCACCGTAGTTGTGGGTATGACCCAGAGCGGGCTTGGTCTCCTCAGTGTAGGAGTAGCCGCAGTCCTTACAGGTGTAAGTGGTGATCTCAGGCTGATCAGCAGTCTGGTTCTGGGTTACCTGAGAAGTAAAGTTACAAGCTGCGCTATCGGTATGAGTAGCGTCATTCTCGCAGGTGCGGGTGTGCTTGGACTCAGCCTTAGCGGTAGAGTCGTCATGCTTCCACTCGCCCCACTTGTGACCCAGAGCAGCCTCACCGGTCATCTGGGTTCTGGAGATCTCCTGACCGCAGACGGAGCAGTAAACCACGGAGTCATAAGTCTCAGCAGTCTCGCAGGTTGCGGGCTTCACATTCTCCTTAACCGCAGCAGCGGGGGTGTGGTTCTTAGTAGCGGGGATAACCACGTTATTCTCAACGCTGATCACATAGCCGCAGTCGGAGCAGCTGGTGGTCACGGTCTTAGAACCGTCCTTACCGCAGGTGGCATCCACAATGTTGCTGTCCATAGTCTGCGGATTATGCGGCGTGGTGGTCAGCTTAGCAGTGAAGGTGGTGTCTGCGGAGATGGTCGCTGTGGTGGGATCGGTATCCCAAGCATAGCTGTAGTGGCCGGCAGCATCGGGAGCCTTCGTGGGCAGAGCCGGTACAGAAGCGGGGCTCTTGCCCTCTTCCACAGTCTCGGTGCCCAGAGAAGCGCCGTCCTCGGTCACATAGTTAACGGTGTAAGACTTGGTCTCCGGAGCAGATGCCTTCATGGGGCACTCGATGGTACCAACAGGGGTACCTTCACTCCAAGACTTACCGGTCAGGGTGTACGTATAAGGAACATCCGTACCGAAAGCATTGTAAGGAATACCACAATACTCAGCACGCTCAAAGTGCAGCAGGTCATCACTGATGGTGGTACCGGCCTTTACTTTGAAACCAATGGTGCAGATGTACAGACCATCGATCACGGTACCGGCATCAGGATCACCAATGCTGGAAGTCTCGCCAACCCAACGAGTCACAGCCGCATCGTCGTTGTTAGCATCCAGCGGGTTACCAAAGGAAATATATGCATCGGTGGTGCTCAAAGCAGAAGCATCGTCAGTCATATAGGGTTCCCAATTTGAATTATACAGGGTTTCGGCGCCGGTACCCTCGAATGCGGGTGTCGTCTTAAAGCTGCCGGTGTTGCCCATACGGTTACCAATGGTCAAAGCGCTGTCCCAAGTAAACTTAAACTGGGTTGCGCCGAACTGACCAGCGGTATCTCTCAAAATGAAGGTACAAGCAACAAAACCAAATTTGCCGTACTTACTGTTAGAAGGCAATTCTTCAACAGTCTTACCTTCAACGGAGTGCTTGCTCAGGTCATTTACGGTGGTACCGTCTGCTACCCAGCTCTCATCGCCATCATTAACGAATGCGCCGCCCTTACCAGTGTAAGGGGTCCACACTACATCAATCTTCGGCTGCAAAGTCTGGGGGGCACAAACATCAGAGTCAGCAATTACATCGCCCAACTGATAATCTGCGGCCATAGCAGAAATCGGAGCAGCGGTCAGGATCATCATACCTGCCAGCACACCGGAAATCACTTTCTTTACGCTTTTGCGCATGCTATGAAATCCTCCTTATTTTATGCATTTGCATAAATGTCATTGTTTAGATTTTTACCGGTAAACGCCTTATAGATGCTGTAATCGGTTGCATCTATGTTGCCATCGTGGTTAAAGTCACATGCAGCATTGTAAGCATCGTCGGAACTACTCTTACCGGTTGCTCGCTTATAAGCACTATAATCAGATGCATCAATGGTCGCATCTTTCTTAAAGTTACAAACAACCATACCGTAGGTGCCCAGATCCACATCACCGTCAGCAACCGTGATCTTAACGTCACGGTCGTAGCCGTAGGCGTAGCTTAGCGTAGCGGTATAAGTACCGGCTGCCAAAGACGGAATGGTAAATACGCCATCTGCGCCAGTGGTAGCCACAACTTCCCCATTGATCAGCACATCACAACCGATGACGGTAAATGCACTGCCTGCCACCTTGCCGCTGGTATTGGCCAGCGCCAGCACCCTGCCGGTAACGGCATGGCCGGTGGCCGGGGACAGATCCGCTGTCATAGGATACAGCGTTGCGGTATAGCCCTCAAAGGCGGTGACCAGCGCATAGCAGTCCTGGTCAGCTGTGCCATAATCGGCATAATCCGCATAATCTGCCTCAATGAAGGTTTGGTTCGGGTCCGTATCCAGGGTCACGATCTTTGCAAAGTCCACAGGCGCTTCCGTAGTCACGGTGACCTGCAACTTCAAAAGGAGTTGACCCGCCGCATCAATGGCAGTGGTGGTGGCAGTCTGGTCCACCCTGGTGATAAAACCAAAGTTGATGGTCCCATTCTGCACCAGCACACCGGCGGCGCCAAGGCCCCGCAGCTGATCCGGCATACTGTCCGACAGCAGATCACTTTGCCCGTTGACCGTCAGCACAGCCGCGTCATAAGACATGGTGTACTGCATCACGGCAAAGGACTGCATACCGGAAAGCGTAAAGGATACGGTATAATCCCCGGCAGACAGTGCATTGCCGTCTACCGCCCGGCCCTCGCTGTCCGTAAAGGTACAGGAGAGGTGGGGCTGCTCGGTGCCCAAGGTACCCTGGGCTGCCAGCGGGGTTATAGAGGTTAAGGTCAAAATCAATACAAACGATAAGAAAGCAGCAAGTGTTCTCTTGAGTTTGTTCAATTTCATAATCAAAATCAGTGTGACCCAAGCGGTGCCGAAGCACCGCCAGGGTACTTTAAGTTAGGATTTAGCCGTAAATAGCGTCGCTCAGGTTTTTACCGGAGAATGCCTTATAAATGCTGTAGTCCGTAGCATCAATGCTACCGTCATGGTTGAAGTCGCAAGCCGCATTATAAGCAGAGTCAGTACTCTTCTTACCGGTTGCACGCTTATAAGCACTAAAGTCGGAAGCATCGATCGATGCATCCTTCTTAAAGTTACAAGCAACCATGCCAAAGCTGCCCAGATCCACATTGCCGTCCTTCACCTCAATGGTGATGTTACGGTCAAAGCCATACTGGTAGCTGAGCGTTGCCGTGTACTTACCGGCAGCCAAAGACGGAATGGTAAAGGTACCATCCTGACCGGTGGTAGCCACAGTCTCGCCATTGATGATCACATCACAGCCAACAACGGTAAATGCATTACCAGCAACCTTACCGGTTGTGCTGGCCAAAGCAAGCACCTTACCGGTTACAGCAAAGCCCTCAGAAGGAGCAGTTGTGCCCTCTTCAAGAGAGTTCTCTGCATCTACCAGGTTCTTGTAAGCGGTGAAGCAAGCAGACAGGTTGGCGGTGTAGTTGTCCTTATCAGCCGGAACATAGGTGGCAGCGTCCTTATGGGCGTAGTCGCCGTTACCGGTGGTCGCAACATCTACAGCAGCAGCCAGTGCGTTCACATAGTTGGTCCAGGACTCGTCGGTGTAAACCTTCTCGCCCTTGTTAACCAGCTTGCCGCCCTCAACAGCACCGTACTTCGCGGAAGTCGCGGTGGTGGCGATTGCAGCATTCTTGATGGCGTTGCCATCTGCATCGACCTTACCGGAATCTGTCCAGGTGGTAGTCATTGCGCTGTAAGCGCTGCCGCTGGCGTGAGAAACCTCAGCCTCCACCTTGTCGCCGATATAGCCGCGCTCGGTCACAGTGCCCATGTACAGGCTAAACATACGAACTGCCTCTTCAATCAGCAGAGAAGAAGTGCTGGTGGAGAATGCATAGGTATAATCCGCAGCGTCATTACCATTGGTGTTCGCCAGGTCAGCAATGGTCTGGTCGATCTGGTTCCAAGCGCAGGTGGCAAGCACCGTCTTGGACTCGTCACTCTTCAGGTAAATATCTGCAGCGTACATCTTTTCAGCATCCTTCGCCACGGATACCATCTTCTGGTACTCGGGCAGATCGAAGTTGGCGTCCGTCATACCGTCACGAATGGAAGAAACATCCGTGAAGATCTGACCGGCAACGGTAACGCTCAGCATCTGCGCACACTGATCCACAGCATAGCGCATCTTGTCTCTTGCCTGCATGGCAAGTGCACGGGTTTCCTCACCATTGTTGACAATGGACTTCTCGGTAACCATGTGCTTCACAGTGAAGTCCTTGCTCACGGCAACGCCATTGGCATTGTAGTAAGCGAACTTCGCCTGATTGAAGGTGCCTTCCTTTTCAGCACCGTTGATCGCATAGGGAGCATCCTTATAAGTGGTAGTATCCCATGCGGTGGCATAAGCCGGGGTGTTCAGGAAGTACCAGGAAGAACCGCTCTTCACAACAACCTGACCGGTCTTATCCATACCCACGGTGTAAGCCTGACCACCAACATTGGTGGAAGTCGCACCGGTTACATCAGCATCGGTCAGAGCCTCCGTGGTGTAATAAGGCTGGCTCATAGCGCTGTCAGCATAGTAATAATTGCCGTCAGTCGTTGCATAAGCAGCCAGAGCTGCAGGCAGCTGATCCAAGGAAGTTACAGGCTTGGTTGCAGGCTCGCCGATCACGGTCTTTACCTCAGAGGTAACAGGCGTCTTCGTGAACGCACTGGACAGAGTGCCGGCAGTGGACAGATTCAGCGGAGACTGGCGGGCCTCAAAGCCGGCAGCCAAAGCAGCGGTTGCTGCATCATAGGTTGCGGAAGAGCCGCTGGCCTTATCGTAATCCTTAAAGTCAGAAGGTCTGTAGTTCTTAATGTAGCTGTTCAAAGAATCGTAAGCACTATTGAACTGGCTACGGTTACCATCGTCAGCAACGGTTACTTTCAAGCTACCGGTTGCCGGGTTCTTGTCGCAGAAGAAGCTCAACTTCACTTCTTTCTTGGATACCTGAGAAATATCCGTAGAACCATCATACTTGAACAGATCCAGAGAAGAGGAGCTGTCCTTAGACAGAGTCACGGAACCAGTCTGGATGTACAGACCGTCAATGCCGGTTGCGCCGGAAACCTTGCCCAGCAAGTTGCTGTAAGCGAAGTCGCCGGAGCCGCTCTTCAGATAAACAGCGGTGTAATAACCGTTGCTATCCTTAACAGCTGCAGCCAACGCTTTGCCGCCGTTCAGCTCGCTCAGCGTGTAAGCGTGGTTCACACGAGATACGCCGTTGGAGGGAACCTGGCTTGCGGCAACACCCTTGACCCAAGTCTGACCGCCATCGGTGGTGTAGTCTACCTTTTCGTAGTTCAGCACATCACCGGTGAACTTATCAAACGCGGCCATCATGTTGGAATTGTTCACAGTTACGGTCTTGTTGCTAAAGGAATCCTTAACAGAATCGGTGCTGTAAGCAAAAACGCCGTCCAAAGTCTTGTCGGGAGAACCGGCAAGGGTACGGTCATAGCCAAGACGAATCTTGTAGTTCTTCACTGCATCCAGGTTAGAGCTTGCCAGAACAATATCGGTAGGATAGCTTACACGGAACGGCTTCTGGTTCAGGTAAGCGTTACCAAAGTAACCGGTGTTGTTCACGGTAGCCTGACCATCGGCGGTCTTACCGGAAGAACCATTGGAGAATCTGTTGTCCTGAGAACCGCCCGGATACACAGAATCGGACCAGTTCTTCTGCGGAGTCACAAACTGATAAGTCTTGCAGGTCAGGCCGGTGTAGAGGGCCTGGTTGGTGTTGGTGTCGATAATGTTGTAAGTAACGGTGTAAGTTACTACAGTATCTTCATCAAAACCGCCGTTGGTAACAGTGAAGGAAGCGGACTTCTCAGGAACAACTGTCTTGCTGGAGAAGTCTACGGTGCAAGCACTGTTATCGGAAACCACATTCGTGATCTCAATGTTGTAACGGCCACGAGCAACGAAGTTACCATCGGCGTTCTTTACCGCACGGTTCAGACCGTAGCAGTTATTGGTAACCGTCAGCGTTGTGGTGGTGGTGTTACCGCCATAGCTGAGGGTCAAGTTGCTGTCTGCCACACGAGCGGAAGCCAGCTTCATGTTATGATCCGCCAAAGTGGTGATCAGGCCGCCGATCAAATTGTTCACAGCTTGTACGGTGTACATAGCGCCGGGCAGGATCGTATCGGTCTTGCCGCTGTCGCCGCCTACACCGCCGCTGGCTTCATACACATTGTATACCAGGGTACCCAGTACGCCGAAACTGCTGTCGCTGGAAGTACCGGCAAAGGTATCCTTCTGCAGCAGATCGTCGAAGGGATGATTGTTGGTCGCAGCAGCGGGAACCACATTACGGGCTGTGCCGTAGCGGCCGCCGAATACAACGTTCACCAGATCAGCCAATACATTGTAAACGGTGCGGATAATGCCTTCGCTCTTGATAGGCGGTGCGGAAACCATGGTCAGCAGACGGGTTACAAACCCGGTTGCGCCATACTGGCCGTTCGCATCTGCCACACCAATATTCAGCATACCCTGGATCACATCGGTGTAGATCAGCTCTTCGGAATTCAAAGCGCCTTTCTTTGCAGAATCGCCATACTGCAGCACGCCTGCAACAGGCAACAGCTTGTTGGCGATCACATTGATGTTCTCCCACAGGGAGTTGGACAGCTTCACCAGGCAATTGCCGTTGGTGTCGCAAACGCCCAGAAGATTGGCAAGGCCCTTGCCATGCTCGCCGTCCTTAAAGGTGTCGGTGCCGGCATAGTAAACAACAACGGAATTCAGCAGATCAAACAGAGAAACGCCGTCATTCAGAGTAGCGGTCTCCGGATTCCACAGGTTGCCGTCCTTGTCGTGCATGATAATATAGGGGCTCATTACATAACCCACAGCATCACGAGCCATCAGCAGCAGATTGTCGATGGTTACATCGTACTTACCGTCTGCGCCCTTCTGCACCAGAGAAGAGTAGTCGTGATCCGGCAGCACATAGCCCAGATACAGCTGCAACGCCAGAGCAGCTACGCCCTCTGCATCGTCGCAAGCGTCCAGGTCCTCATTGTGGATGCCCTTCTTGAAGTCGGGGATATTCCGCAGTGCAGAAATTGCAAACGGAATCATCGCGCTCTCCAAATTGGCCTCGGTCAGAGCAGTGCCCTCGCCATTCTTATTATAGAAGGCGCCGAGAATGTTCGCATCTGTTTTATCACAGATGTACTGCAGCACCTTCAGCATATTGCCAACCAGGGTCTGCGCTACATTGCCGGGATCATCGGAATTCACCTTCGTCAGAACGCTGGCATCATAACTCGGCAGGAAGTCCTTTACTGCGGCAACCAGGAAATCATTCAGCGCTGCCAGCATGGAGCTGTAGCTGCTGTAATCATTTGCCATGAATGCCTCAATGTTCTTCATACCGGTCTCAGCAAAGCTGCAGTTCAGGGGACCGGTGGCCTGATTAAAGTAGTAAACAGACATGGGGCTGTAACGCAGTTTGTTGAACAGGGTGGTGGAGTCAATATCTCTCCAGGTGTAGGTAGGATTCTTCACCAGGTCACGGCTGTTGTACTTCTCCAGATCCGCCTTGATGTAAGCCAGATAGGAAGCCGCATCCTTGTACTCTTCGCCAAGGGTCTGGCCGGGCTTCAAGTTCTTTGCAGCCTTCTGGCACTCATAAGCGGCCCAAGCCTGCACATCGGCAGCGGCGTAGTTGTTGGCTACATTGCTGTAGTCCCAAGCCGTGTTGTGGGTCGTGGCACCGGTGTACCACATATAGTAGTTGTAGTCGTAACCGCCCACACCGGAATTCAACTGGCCCAGCGTATCCTTCAAGGCGGTGTTCCACACCATCTCAAAGGCTTGGAAGCCAAAGTCAAACAGCGTATCTGTGGGCTTCAGCACCAGCTTCTGATCCTTGTAGCGGAACAGATATACATTACCGATGGCCTCGCCGTTCTTGTCATGATCCTCCTGCGTTACATAATGCAGGTTGGTCGTGTCAATATACGGTGCGGAACCATTCTCCATATACTGTGCGTATCTGTCTCGAGAATTGGTACCGTCGGCGTATGTAATCTGTGCGGTAATGTTGCTGAGCAACTGGGTGGAGAGCTTATCAAGCAGGACGGAATCCAGCTTGCTGGTCTCCAGACTGGGATTGTTCCGGATCTGAGCCTTCTCTTCCGCAGTAAACCAACCGGTATTCTCCAGAACCAGCTGCTGAACAATATTATATACCATATTGCTCTGATAGCCGTTGGGCATACCAATCAGGTCGCCGATGGTCTTGTAAACATTCAAGAAGCTGTTTACGATACCAAGGCCAAGATCGCCGCGCAGCAACTTCTTTACGATATTGCCGTTGGCGCCTTCAGGACCCGCGTCGGAAGAAATGTTCCGAACCAGCTTCACAATACCGCGTACAATATCGGTAGAGGAAGTTTTGCTGCGGGACATTCCGTCAACTGCGCTCAAATCTACATAGCGGGCATCGCCGGCCAGCAGAAGCAGTGCGGACTTGCTGTTCAGGAAAGAATCCAGATCTTGAACAGTTTTAAGCACCTCATCCACGCTGCCCAGTTTGATGGTGATGCTACCAAGAACGCTCAGGTCGATATTCATCGGTGCGATGTTTGCCTGGGCAAGAGTCAGATCCACAAAGTCCAAAAGGGCTGTGCAGGCCTGCTCATCATTGAGGATGGGCCAACCCAGTGAGTTGAAGTCCAAGTCCTGGTCATGGTACTTGGTGTTTGCCGAAGCATTAGCCGCGGAAGCGACCATAGCACCGGAGAAACAGCTCATCGCCATCAAGACCGCCAAAAAGAGCGCAAGCAACTTGCGGGAAAACTTTTTAGCTTTCACTAATTTTTACCTCCATAGTAATTTGTAATTCTTACGAATAAATGGTTGCGTGTACGCGCCGTCCCATCCTCTGACCATCGGGCAATCCGATATTCAGGATGAAGGCATTGCAGCCGGACGCCATACATTATGAAAATGCGCATAGAAACACATTTATCGCATTCTTATTAAAACACGATGGTCACCAAAAATCAATAAAGAGCCGTAATTTTTCTGATTTTCGGAATGTTGCACAATTTGAGCGGCCGTTTTTTGTGCGAACGGACAAATTTAATTTACACGAAATTAACAATTTGTTCATATTTTATCACTTAGTTAAAAGACAATGTCCATTATTTTGCAAGTTTCGACTTGTAAAGGTCATGTGCTTTACGCGCGATTTTCACACGCAAAGGTGTGCCCCTTTACACCATCGATTTTTTGGCGTAACGGCGGGGAACTTTCACAAGTTCCACAGAATTTTCCACAGTTTTTCCTCCAAAACCGGTGGAATTTCTGTCAGCAGTTGTCGAATGCAGCAATAACGATAAACGCGCCCTGATCCTCCACGCAAATCCAAGATAAGAATGCAGCGCAGATCCATCGGCCGGGCCAAACATGGCTTGATATATAAGTAAGCAAAAAAATGTTGCGCCGGAATTTCGCTATAAATCGGGAAATTTTGCCCACCCGTTCACATTTTGTTAAAAAGTTTTCGGAAACCTATTGACTTGCCGTTCTATATTTGGTATAAATATACTGTATTTGTTGTACGCGTGGGTATCCTGCGCCCTTTTAGCAGAGGAATTGTGAACAAATTGTTAACGCAACTTGCAAGCACATCCTCCGCTAAAAGGGTGCGCTGCCCAGGCGAATCCAAAACGACAAGTTCGTCAACATATCAGAAGGAGAGATGAATTATGAAGACGGGCAAAAAGTTACTCAGCCTATTTTTGGCTGTAGTAATGATGGTCACCACCTGCTCTGTCGGGTTCACTGCATTTGCAGCGGACAAAGACAAGGGCATCTGGAAGAACTCCACAAGTGCCGATTCCACCTTTGACGCACTGACGGAACTGGTAGACACCTATGTTCCGGCATTGCTCAATCAGCCGAATATCAAAAAGGCGCTTGAGGAGAAGTTGGGGATGACCGTCACCGACACCACCTCGATCAGTGATCTGATCATGGGTGTGTCTCCCACGCTGCTTAATCTTTTGAGCAGCCCCATGAATAAGGCAGACATCATTGACGGTTACCGGAAAGGGTATTCCGATGTGGCGTATGCCTACCTGGACGAGAAAGATGCAAAGATGAGCTTTTATCAGCTGTTTTCTTTTTGCGTCAACAACATTTCGTCCAGCGACGCAGAACTGGCCAAATGGTGCGAGGACACGCTGAGCGATCTGTCCGCCCTGCTGGAGCAGTTCCCCGAGAAACAGGCTAAGCAGCAGGAAGACCTGAGCGCTGCCTATGACGCACTGAACAAAGTGCTCGAGGTGCTGGGTACTGCTGAAGGCAGCCTGGACACCCTGGAAGACATCCAGAAAGCTACCGTTACCTACAAAGACAAATCGTACAAAGTAGACGACTTGATTGCTCTGGACGATTTCAAGGATGTAGCTAAGTGCTTTGGCACCTTCACCGCCTACTTCGAAGAAGCCGGCAGCAAGAAGAAAGTCAGCACCATGAGCGAAGCGATTTGGTATGTGTTGCTCCAGTATCAGTCCGACAAGGCAAGCAGTGAACTGGCAGAGGCCGCCAAGGCTTATCTGTGCAAGCTGGCCAAAAAGGACTACAACACCATCAAGGATGACGATGCTGCACTGGCAGCCGCTTGCAAGATCGGTGCTGCCGTACTGGCCAACAACGGCGATGACGCCTTTGTTAGCGAGTACTATGCTGCGCAGCTGGATGACGCTACCGTAGCTGCCCTGCGTGCGGACATGAACAAGAATGTGCCCGACGGCAACGCAAAAATCGGTTCCAGCCGTGACACCTTCCAGGCTTACCTGAACGGCGACTATGCAGACAAGGGCATCGCTCCTGTAACCAAGCCGGCAATGGCCACTTACTGGAGCAGTGAGGATCTGGATACGCGTACCGAGGGTATTTACCGCAGAGCGTTGATGGAGAACAGAACTGTCGGCGGCATGTCCCCCGAAGAAGTGATCGCCACCATCAACCAAGATCTGTTAAAGACCTTCTGCAGTGGTGAACTGAAAGAGAGCGTTGACGAGGCCGTTGATTTCTACTTTGAGATTACCGACGCCAAGGTTATCTCTAATTCTTGCAGAAAGTATTCTTTCGCGAAATACGGCTTTAAGGATTCCTTTGCTGTTGCTGCTGTAAACAACGCCATCAATCAGTACATGGTACTGCTGGATCCTGAGGATCAGGAAGGCGTAACCATCGCAGGCTTGCACCTCACCGGTAATGCGGTTATGAACGAAGTGGTCTACAAACTGGTAGAGTCCAAGGTTGACCTGAAGGGTGCGCTCACCGATATATGGATGAACCTGTACGAGCACCCGGTTGAAACCATTATGCAGTTGCTGCCTGTTTTGACCGTTGTGATTGACGAAGTGCTGATCCCCATGGTATTCAACCAGGAGGGTGATCCCTTTAATGGTTTCCTGGGCGGTTTGCTGAGCGGTCTGATGGATCAATACGGCCAGAGCGTTGGCAGCCCCGTCGGTTTGGGCGGCGGCCTGAGCTGGGATTTGAACGAGGTTCTGCCCACCCTGATGCACTGGCTGATCGGCGACACCAACTATGACTTTACATACTACAACATCAGCGGTGTTGAGTATGGCAAGGATGCCGACGGCAAAGATGTGATCGTCAGCCAGGTGTATGGTGACCCCACCACCGGCAAGTACGATGACACCAAGACCCCGGTGATCCTGAACATCTATGCAGCCGATAAGGCGCTGCAGGGTGCCAAGGCATCCGGCATTGCCGATGCACTGAAGCTCACCGGCGACGCTGCCACTGCCGTGAATGAGGCTGTGTCCGAGCTGGCCACCTTCTTCACCGCTGCTGTGGATCAGTATGTGGCTGCCTATGGTGAAAAAGACGCCAAGAGTGGCGCCATGACCAAGGAAGAGGGCACCGTTTACAACCACGGCGTCAACAACCTCTTCGTTGCCCTGCCCAAAATTCTGGACATTATGGGCAAGAACTTCATTAAAAAATATGATGTAAAGAGCGCTGACAACACCAAGAAGGCTTCCGACTGGTCTTATAGCGATTATAAGATTAAGAGCGATGCCGTTGGCGACAAAGCGTTCTTCTACAACCAGTCTTTGGTTAACTTTAAGAACCTGGCAGACGGCGGCAAGCCGGCCAAGATTCTGGACTGCTTTGTAAACATCTTTGTAAACGACTGGTTCAACGCCATCATTGACCTGCTCAATGATGTGACCGCCACCGACAACAAGATCACCACCAACCTGCCCATCATCACCGGTCTGATCCGCGCTATGGGCGGTCTGGGCGAAAAGAGCACCATCAGCGATGTACTCAACGGTGTATTCCAGCTGAAGTACAACGACAAGGCCTCTTTCGTAATGGGCGTATACAACAAGGATTCCAACTTCGTGGGTCTGAGCACCGAAAGTGCTTACTTCCTGTTGTCTAACATCGGTCAGCTGGTGAATGTGATCCAGGCCATGGACACAAAGACCAAGAACACCATCGACGTGAGCTTCCCGAAAGTGAACGGCAAGATGGCAAAGATCCAGACCCAGCCCAAGTGGGCAAAGGTACCCAAGACCTCCAGTAAGAGCGGCGCTTCTCTGCTGTCCAATCTGGACTCCGCACTGTCCAAGGTGCTGGAGAACTCCACACTGAACAACTTCAACCTGAACACCACCCCCGGCATCCTGTGCGGTCTGGTAAGCCTTGGTTCTTACATCCTGGGCAGCGACAACACCAACCCGATGCTGAAGATGCTCAATAAGACCTTAAACTTCCTGAACGACGGGGACAAGAAGTCCACCGATACCTCAGACAAGAAGGTTTACACTGAGGATCATCTGACCAATCTGGTGGTTCAGATGTATGTTGCACTGGAGAATGTAATTGATTACTATCTGGTGAACGAGGACGCTCTGGGCCTGAATGTTTTCTACGACGGCAACCAGAAGCTGTACAAGAAGAAGAATAAGGCCGGCAAGCCGGTGTACTACACCAGCAAGACCGGTGCTTACCACTACAACATTTTGGCTGCTGCGCTGAAGGGCTTGATTTCTCCCCACGCAGTGAGCAATCACCTGACCAACAAGTCCGCCGCCAAGAAGCTGGCAAGCCTGCCTACCTGGCACAACGCCATTCGCTTGGACAAGAGCACCAGCGGCTGGACCGGCGCCACCAACATTAAGATCAACTGGGGCTTCCGCGCAGGCAACAACACCAAGTTCTTCCAGAACTTCGGCGAGAGCCTGGGCATCATCACCGATCTGATCGGCGTGCTGACCAAGGATGCCGGTTACTATGACGGTGTACTGTACCCCATCTTTAAGGATCTGGAAAAAGCACAGGGCTTTAGCCTGGGCGTGTATGCAAAGGGCAGCGTAAAGGACGGCGCAACCGGCCTGCTGGCCATTCTCACCCCCATCAGCAAGCTGCTGGACGGCTTCTACAGCAAGCCTGTCTCCGTGCTGACCAACCTGATCAAGGGCCTGTCCATTGTGATGAACAAGGACCTGAACAATGTGGCGACTGCCGCCATCTACCCGCTGTACAAAGAGATCCACGGCGTATCCAACATTCTGAGCGCAAAGGTGTCCAACCTGATGCCCTCTATGGCAAAGAACGACGCATGGTTCTCCGCAATACTGGGCCTGATCTTTAAGACCAATACGGACGACAAGGATCAAAACGCGCAGAATAAGCAGACGATTGCCCTTGTAACCGGCCTGCTGAAGAAGAGCGCAACCAAGGCTGGCTTGGGCATCAACGATGTAACCGTGATCAACGCTGTAAACAGCCAGCTGGCTAACTTCGGCTTTGAACTGCCCACCACCCTGTTTAAGGACATTGCAAACTGCAAGAATGCAGAGGCTGTTCTGAAGTACCTGGTCAACCTGGTGGCCGATGTACTGCAAATTCGCCAGATCATTGATCTGCTGAAAGTCGTGATCGACAATCCTTCCATAAGCCAAGTGCTGGATATGATCAGCCGCCTGACCAAGAAGGATCTGCTGAACATCATCAACGCTGTGATCGCCAAGACCACGGATCCCACCACTGCTTACTGGACCTTCCTCCAGTATGTACAGGAAAAGACCACCGGCTTCTATTATCCCGCCGGTGTGACCGCGCAGGACGCCAGCGACGCTGTTGGCGATCTGGACACCATGGTCACCTCCGTGATCGGTCTGCTGGCCGGCCTGGACGTGGTGAAGCAGGATAACCTGAAAGACCTGGTTAGCTCCCTGATCTTCACCAACGCCAACCTGACCAAGCTGGCTTCCGCACTGTACGGCGCCATTGATCCTTACAAGGATTACCTGGGCTATGCCGGCATTGATGTAAGCAAGAAGGGCGTAGCTAAGCTCCTGACGGACGGCAGCTACGGCAAGACCTACTCCTCCGCAGCGAAGGCGATCAAAAACGCCAAGAGCTGGAAGAAGCTGGGCAACATCAACTGGGGCTTCACCGATGGCTCCGCAAAGGCACAGCAGGGCTTTGTAAACGGCCTGGCTGCGATCCTGCGTCCGCTGGACGGCGTACTGTCTCTGCTGCTGGCAGGCGACGACTTGGCCGTTGGCCAGATCCTTACCGATTTGGTGAAGAACCTGAACTTCGGTTCCTCTAAGGACACCGTACAGCTGAAGAATGGCAAACTGCGCATTCGCATCAAGGGCTCTGACAAGTATTCCAAGACCTCTGTACTGGAGATCAACCTGTACAAAGTGATCGAGGATGTGAAGTCCCTGAGCATCTATGGCGGCAATGGTTACGAAAGTGCCATCGTTCCGCTGCTGGAGGCACTGGAGTGCCCCAACGTGAAGACCTACAAGCAGTACAAGGCAGACATTAAGAAGTCTACCGACAGCATACTGACGGATGTGTTGAATCCCATCGTAGGCTTCCTGAACAAGGTACTGGACGCTCCGTTCGATACCCTCACCGCAGTACTGCCCAATGTGGCATACTACATTGATAATAATGGCCTGGCACAGCTCGTCAACAATCTTCTGTCGCCGGTAACATCTCTCCTTCCGGTACTGAAGAAGAACGGCGTAGATGTTGAGGTCATTATCAAGGCTCTGGCCGGCAAGTCACTGAACGACCTGGTTAAGGACGCACTGGGTGTGAACATTCACCTGAATCTGAACAACCTGAACAAGTGCGACATCCAAAACGCCATCGTTCCGCTGGTGAACAAGCTGCTCAAGTCTAAGAAAATCAACATTCAGTTGCCCAAGATCGACTGGGGCGCCCTGGCAAGCCACGGCACAGTCAGCACGGTCAAGAGCGCTGCAAAGAACAGCGAAGGCTATTATAATAGAAAGCACGTTACTGCAAACCAGGGCGAAACGCTGATCGCCGTGCTCCGCTATGTAGCCAACCTGCTGACCAAGAACATCAGCGGTTTGAAGTCCATTTTGGGCGGTATCGACGCGATCAAGGATTACAAGTCCATCATCAACGCGGTACTTGACCAGATCGGCACCTCCTCCGCAGACCAGATCATCCGTGCGCTGTTCTATCTGCTCCAGGAGAATCCCACCAACGCGTTCTGGAATTACAGCGAATACCAGACCAAGGACTACAAGTTCTCTTATCCCTCCACTGTGGATCAAGAATTCTTGAAGAACATTCCGCCTATGCTGGATGGCCTGATCGGTAGCTTGGCTGATCTGAACAAGCTGATCGCTGACGCTGCCTTTAAGGACAGCACCATCAATGGCATGATCACCGGCATCGGCAAGGCACTGGACGGTGTGAAGATCAACGACTCCACCAACCTGAC
>OLQV01001509.1_pt1 | contig 17413 bp, 18 predicted proteins | sample 1672371 | NCBI WGS metagenome assembly OLQV01 (sample SAMEA3136676, study PRJEB25190) | human gut metagenome
GCGGATACTGCTTGCTCATAATAAATTACCTCCAGTTGTGTGTTTTGGAGGTACCCCGGTTGTCAAAGCCGAATTTTCCGGTTCCGGCTTTGCTTAGCGGACAGCACCTTTCTTTTTTGCTGTTTTCTTTTCTTTTCTTTTTGGTTTGCCTTACGGCAGGAGAGCGGTTACCTCAATCTCGACGAGAGCGTCCTTGGGAAGTCTTGCAACCTCCACAGCGGAGCGTGCCGGGTAGCTGCCTTCACCGAAGAAGGTGGCGTAAACCTCGTTCATCGCGCCGAAATTGTTCATGTCGCTCAGGAAGACGGTAGTCTTGATCACCTGATCCATACCGGTTCCTGCCTCAGCAAGGATTGCCTTTACATTGGTGAGCGACTGCTTGGTCTGTGCTGCGATCCCTTCCGGAAAAGCACCGGTTGCGGGATCGATCGGAAGCTGACCCGAAGTAAATACGATACCGTTTGCTGCAATTGCCTGTGCATACGGGCCGATGGCTGCGGGTGCGTGTTCCGAACAGATAACCTTTTTCATTTCCTGCTCAGCCTCCTTTCGTCCTTTCGTGAGATAAATTTATCACTTTTAAAATTCTTTGTCAAGATGTATTTGTGCAATTTGGATGAATGAATAAAAAAATCTCGCGTATTTATCAATATTATCAACAACTATTGTGAAAAATGATAATTTTGAACAGACTTTTTGTACAAAAATACTGCGTAAAATATTTACTTTTTTCACCTCGCACTTAGAAAAGTTTATTATTTTACAGAACATGGTAATTATAGTGCGAATTTATAAAAAATTTTTGTTATCCTACTAAAACAATGCGATGAAGAATTCATGAAGAATCGCAGGGAGAGCGGCACTGCCGCGGAAAATGATAAAAATTCCGACACCGGAAAACCGGGGCAGGGAAAAGACATCCCGCGTTTGCACTTCAAATAAAAGCCTGCGTATGCTATAATAAATTGGATTACATTTCACAGGGAGGTGCACCGCATGCCGGACGAAAAACTCACCGCCTACCGCGGCGGCAAGGCGCTTCGCCGCGGCTGGACAACCGGCTCGTGCGCGGCGGCGGCCTCGCAGGCGGCGGCTGTGCTGCTGCTGACCGGAATCGCGCCGCCGGAGATTCACCTGCACACGCCGGGCGGCATCACCTTCTGCCTGCCGGTCGAGGACGCGCATATGAGCGGAAACGCGGCTGTCTGCACTGTCCGCAAGGACGCGGGCGACGATCCGGACATCACAAACGGGGTCCGCATCACGGCTTCCGTGCGCCGAATCGAAAAGAGCGTTACCATAGAGGGCGGCGCCGGCGTCGGACGAATTACCCGCCCGGGACTGGCGATGCCGGTCGGAGAAGCGGCGATCAATCCCGGTCCGCGGCAGCAGATTGCGGACGCGGTGCACCGTGCCGCACAGCAGAACGGATACAACGGCGGCTTTTCCGTTACCATTTCGGTGAAGGACGGCGAGGCGCTTGCCGCCCAGACCTACAACGGGCACCTCGGCATCGTCGGCGGCATCTCTATTCTCGGCACGAGCGGCATTGTCGAGCCGATGAGCGAAAAGGCACTCGTGGACACCATCCGATTGGAGCTGGACAGCCTGTACGCGCAGGGACAGCGCATTGCGTTCCTGTGCCCGGGCAACTACGGCGCGGATTTCGCGCGGGACACGCTCGGCCTTGACCTCGAACGCGCGGTCAAGTGCTCCAACTTCATTGGTGAGGCGTTCGACCATGCGGCGTACCGCGGCTATCCCGAGATCCTGCTGGTCGGGCACGCCGGAAAGCTGGTCAAGATGGCCGCAGGCGTGATGAACACGCATTCGTCGGTCGCAGACGCACGGCAGGAGATTTTCACCGCGCATGCGGCACTGTGCGGCGCACCGCGCGAAACACTCGAAGGACTGATGGCTGCCATCTCGGTGGACGCATGCGTGGAGCTGCTGGACGAAGTGAATCTGCGTCAGCCCGTCCTGTCGCGCATTGGCAGGGAGATGGAAACCCGCATCGCCCTGCGCATGAAGGGGCAGGCACGCGTGGAATTCATCATGTTTACCGGAAAATACGGCGTGCTGGCCGAGTCAGCGGGCGCGCGCACACTCTGTGAGAGGTTGAAACTGCAATGAAGGGTATTTTATATGGAGTCGGCGTCGGTCCGGGCGATCCGGAGCTGCTGACCGCCAAGGCGATCCGGCTGCTGCGCGAGTGCGATGCGGTCGCCGCACCGAAGTCCGCCGACGGCAGACAGACCGCACTGGATATTGCTTCGCCGTACATCGGGCAGGACAAGTCAATCCTGCTGTTCGATATGCCGATGACGCACGACAGGCAGGCGCGAAATGCCAGCCACGACGCGGCGGCAGACGCGCTCTGTGCGCTGCTCGACGAGGGCAAGACCGTGGTGTTTCTCACGCTCGGTGACCCGACGATATATTCTACATACTGGTATGTACACAAGCGGGTTGCCGCCCGCGGCTATGCAGCCGAGCTGGTGCCCGGCGTGCCGTCCTTCTGCGCCGCGGCTGCCGCCATGGGACGCGCCCTGTGCGAGGACGGCGAAATGCTGCACATCATTCCGGCCACGCACGGCAGGGCGGAGGAAGGGCTTGCGCTCTCAGGCAGCAAGGTGCTGATGAAGACCGGAAAAAGTGTATTGGAGGTCCGCGAACTGCTCCGGCAGCGCGGCGAACTCGGCAGCGCGGCACTGATTGAGCGGGTCGGCATGGACGGTCAGCGGCTGATCGAAAATTTAGATGAGCTGGAACAGCCGAGCGGCTATTTCTCTATTATATTGGTAAAGGAGCAAAGCGAATGATCTACTTTGTGGGTGCAGGCTCAGGGGCGCCCGACCTGATCACGGTACGCGGCGCACGTCTGCTGAGCGAGGCAGATGTGATCGTTTACGCCGGTTCGCTGGTCAATCCGGCGCTTTTGGACTACAAAAAGGACGGATGCGAGGTGTATAACAGCGCGAAGATGACGCTCGAGGAGGTCATCGCCGTGATGGCGCCTGCCGCGAAAGCGGGCAAAACGGTCGTGCGTCTGCACACCGGCGACCCGTGCGTGTACGGTGCGCATAGAGAGCAGATGGACGAGCTGGACAGGCTCGGTCTGGCGTATGAGGTCTGCCCGGGCGTGTCTTCGTTCTGCGGCGCGGCAGCGGCACTCAAAGCCGAGTACACACTGCCGAACGTGAGCCAGTCGGTCATCCTGACGCGCATGGAGGGCCGCACGCCCGTGCCCGAAAAGGAGCAGATCGAGTCGTTCGCGGCACACGGAGCCACCATGGTCATCTTCCTGTCGGCGGGTCAGCTGGCGCGCCTGTCCGAGCGGCTGATCGCGGGCGGATATGCGCCGGATACGCCTGCGGCTATCGTGTACAAGGCCACCTGGCCGGACGAAAAGGTCGTGCGGACAACGGTCGCAGACCTCGCCGAAGCCGGTGCGCGAGAGGGCATTACCAAGACCGCGCTCATCACGGTGGGCGGGTTCCTCGGCACCGAGTACGAGCGCTCCAAGCTGTACGACCCGACCTTTACGACCGAATTTCGTGAGGCAAGCCGATGAAGCACGCAAAATTTGTATCCTTTACCCTGTGCGGCGCACAGACTGTGCAAAAGGCGGTAAAACTCCTGCCGGATTTCCGGTGTGAGCGGTACGCGCGGACGGTGGATGCGTCGCTCTCGGGCACGAGCCTTAAGCGCTTTGCGCAGCAGGCGATGGTCGATTGCGACCTGATCGTGTTCGTGGGCGCGACCGGAATCGCGGTACGCGCAGCGGCGCCGTATTTGATGGGAAAAGCCTATGATCCGGCGGTAATCGTCATTGACGAGCAGGGAAAGTTCGTGATTCCGCTCCTGTCCGGACATCTGGGCGGCGCCAACGAGATTGCCAAAACACTTGCGGAAGGTCTGCAGGCTGTGCCGGTGCTCACCACCGCGACCGACGGTCGGCAGGTGTTCGCCGTGGACACCTGGGCAAAAGCACACAGCTGTGCAGTCCTGGAGCCGCACTATATTAAATATGTATCCGGTGCGCTGCTCAGAGGGGAAACCGTGGGCGTTCGCTCGGATTTTTCGATAGACGGGCTGCTGCCCGCCCGTATTGACCTCAAAAAAGACGCGGAAAGCGGGTTTACGATTGGATTTCGCACAGACGCACAGCCGTTTGCACACACGCTGCATCTTGTGCCGCGGATTGCACATCTCGGCATTGGCTGCCGCAAGGGCACGAGCGCGGATGCCATCGAGCAGACAGTTCAGGCGGCGCTTGCATCGGCAAAACTGCCCTGGCAGGCGATCTGCGGCGCGGCGAGCATTGATATCAAGCAGAATGAGCCGGGGTTGCTGCTGTTTTGCGAAAAACACAGACTGCCGTTCCGTACCTTTACGGCCGAGCAGCTGCAGGACGCACAAGGCGAATTCAGCCGGTCGGCGTTCGTGCAGCAGACCGTCGGCGTCGATAATGTGTGCGAACGCGCGGCTGTGTGCGCGGCACAGAACGGCACACTTATCTTGCACAAATTCGCGCAGAACGGCGTGACGGCGGCTGTCGCCGTGCCGGACTGGCGCGTGACGTTTGAAGAACGGGAGGGTGAAGCATGAAGCTGTATTGCATCGGCATCGGGCCGGGCGGCGAGGAGCAGATGACGCTGCGCGCAGTGCGTGCTCTGGAAAAATGTGACTGCGTGGCAGGCTACGGCCTGTACCTTGATTTGATCGAGAACCTCATTTCGGGCAAGGAGCGCATCGAATCCGGCATGACACGCGAGGTTTTGCGCTGCAAAGCGGCGGTTGAGGCGGCAAAACAGGGCAAAACGGTCGCTGTTGTATCCTCGGGAGACGCGGGTGTGTACGGCATGGCGAGCCTGCTGCTCGAGCTTTGCGAGCACGAGCCGAACCTCGAGGTCGAGGTTATTCCGGGCATCACGGCGGCCTGTTCGGGCGGCGCCGTGCTCGGCTCGCCGCTGACATGCGACTTTGCGTGCATCAGCCTGTCCGACCTGCTCACGCCGTGGGACAAGATCGAGCAGCGTCTGCGCGGCGCAGCGGCTGGCGATTTCTGCATCGTGCTGTACAATCCGTCGAGCAAAAAACGCACCGACCATCTGCGCCGAGCCTGCGATATTCTGCTGGAGATCATACCGCCGGCAACCGTCTGCGGTCTGGTGCGCAGCATTGGCCGAGAAGGCGAAAGCTGCACGCTTACAACGCTCGGTGAGCTGCGTGATACACAGGTCGATATGCTGACCACTGTGTTTGTCGGCAACAGCCGCACGCGCGTGATGGATGGCCGCATGGTCACGCCGAGGGGGTATCGCGGCGTATGAAGCTGATGATTTTCTCCGGTACGACAGAAGGACATGATTTGTGCCGTTTTTTGTCGAAAAACAACGTGCAGGCGGAGGTTTTTGTTGCAACAGAGTATGGCGCAGCAGTAATGGAGCCGATGGCTGGAATCACGGTTCACGAGGGCCGTTTAGATGAGCGGGAGATGGAAAAACGATTGACCTCGGACACGCTGCTCATCGACGCAACGCATCCGTACGCGGCGGCTGTGACCGACAATCTGCGGGCGGCCTGCGCGAAATCGGGCGCACGCTACGAGCGGCTGCTGCGGCCTGCCCTGCCTTATCAGAACTGCGAAATCGTGCTGAACACAGCCGCTGCTGTTGACTGGCTGAACGCGCATCCGGGCACGGTCCTGCTCACCACAGGCAGTAAAGAACTGGAAGCGTACACGGCGGTGCAGGATTTCCAAACGCGCCTGTTCCCGCGCGTGCTGCCGACCGCGTCGGTGCTCGAAAAGTGCGCCGCACTCGGCTTTCCGGGCGCGCACATCATCGCCATGCAGGGCCCGTTTTCGCAGGCGATGAACGCGGCGCTGCTGCGCGAGACCGGCGCAAAAATCCTCGTGACCAAGGACACCGGTGTGTCCGGCGGCTTTGCGGAGAAGGTCGCGGCAGCTGAGGAGGTCGGCGCAAAGGTACTGGTCATTGCGCGTCCGCGTGTGGAAAACGGCAAAAATCAGGCGGAAATGCAGAGATTTATCACGGATTTGCTCGGCTTACAGCCGGAAAAAGTGCAGCGCATATTCACCATCATCGGTGCAGGCATGGGCACGGCGGACACGCTGACCGGCGAAGCGGTTCGCGCGTTGGAAACGGCGGAGGCGGTGTTCGCGACAAAACGGCTGGCGGTACTGTCGCCCAAGGCGGAGGTCTGCGCGTTCTCCGAGCTGGCTGAGCGGGCAATTTCCGGCAATGCCCGGCACACGGCGCTGCTCGTTTCGGGCGACGTGGGATTCTTCAGCGCGGCCGGAAAGCTGCGCGAGCGGCTCCTGCCGTACGGCGGGGTAACACTCGTGCCGGGATTGTCCAGTATGCAGTATATGTGCGCGAAATGCGGTATTTCCTACGAAAATCTGTGTTTTAAGAGTCTGCACGGTCGCACAGGAAATATTCTCGGTGCCGTAAGTTACCATGCGGCAACATTTGCGCTGACCGGCGGCGAAAACAACGCGCAGGCGGTTTGTAACAGCCTTACGGACGCGGGATTGGGCGCGCTGCCCGTTCATCTCGGGGAAAATCTCGGCGCGGAAAATGAGCGGATTGTGCACGGCACAGCCGCAGAGATCGCGCAGCTTTCGTGCCCGGATTTAGCGGTTCTGCTGATCGAAAACCCGCGTGCGGCGAACAAAAACGGACCGATTCGAGATGAAATGCTCACGCGCGGAAAGGTGCCGATGACCAAGGAAGAGGTTCGGTGGGTGTCGGTGAACCACCTGACTGTCCGACCGACCGACACGGTCTGGGACGTGGGTGCGGGCACCGGCGCGGTCACGCTCGAGCTGGCGCGCAAGGCCAGCGACGGCACGGTTTACGCCGTCGAGCGAAAGCCGGAAGCGGTCGCGCTCTTGCACGAAAACCGCATAAAACTCGGCGGATACAATGTGAAAATCATTGAAGGACCTGCGCCGGAGGCACTGGAGAACCTTCCGGCACCGGACTGCGTGTTCGTCGGCGGGAGCGGCGGCAGAATGCGGGAGATTCTGGCACTTGCCAGGGAGAAAAATCCGGAAGTCCGCGTGGTCGTGAACGCGATTGCGCTCGAGACCTTGTTTGCGGCGCAGACAGCATTGAAAGAATTGGGGTTTTCTGACATCGAGATCGCACAGCTGGCAGCCACGCGCGGCAAGCCGGTCGGCGCGTACACCATGCTGACTGCGAACAATCCGGTGTTTATTCTGTCCGGGAGGGCCGCAAATGACACAAAATAATGCACCAAGACTGCTGCTTGCGGGCACCGGCAGCGGCTGCGGCAAGACGACGGTCACGACCGCGATTCTGCGGGCGCTGCAGCGCCGCGGCGTAACACTTAGCGCGTTCAAGTGCGGTCCGGACTACATCGACCCGATGTTCCACACGGCGGTTTTGGGCGTTCCGAGCCGCAATTTAGACCTGTTTTTCGAGGACGAGGCCGGTATTCGCAGTCAGCTTGCGCGGCATATCCAGCCGGACGGTCTCGGCGTGATCGAGGGCGTCATGGGCTTTTACGACGGCATTTCCGGTACGACGGATACGGCTTCGGCGGCGCATCTGGCCCGCGCAACCGGCACGCCTGCGGTGCTGATCGTGCGGCCTAAGGGGCAGTCGCTGTCGCTTGCGGCACAGATTCACGGGTTCCGCACATTTGCGGAAAATACGCTCGCAGGAGTGATTTTAAACGGCGTTTCGGCGGGAATATACTCGTTTTACAAACAAATCGCAGAGAAAGCGGGGCTGCCTGTGCTCGGCTTTTTGCCGCCGGTTCCGGAGGCCGAAATACCTGATCGCCACCTTGGTCTGGTGACGGCGGACGAGCTGTCCGACCTGCGTGAGAAAATTGATCGGCTCGCGGATGCGGCAGAGGAAGGCATTGACCTCCACGCGTTGTGTGCATTAGCACAGACGGCGAAACCGCTGACCGATACGCACATGCAGCTCGCTCGTGCGACCGATTTTCCGGTGCGGATCGCGGTAGCCAAGGACCGTGTATTCTGCTTCTATTACGAGGATAACTTCGATGTGCTGCGTGAACTGGGGGCAGAGCTTGTGCCGTTTTCGCCGCTCACAGACGAGCGTCTGCCGGAGAATATCGACGGTCTGTACCTTGGCGGCGGCTATCCGGAATTGTATGAAAAACAGCTTTCAGAGAATGAAATCATGCGAAATTCTATCAAAACAGCGATTCAAAACGGTTTGCCGACAGTTGCAGAATGCGGCGGATTTCTTTATCTGCTGCAGTCGCTCGACGGCGCGGCAATGGCAGGCGTGCTGCCGACTTCGGCGCACATGACGCACAGGCTGCAGCCGTTCGGCTATGTCACGCTCACGGCAAACAGTGATAACCTGCTGTGCGAAGCCGGTGGACAATTTCCTGTGCACGAGTTCCATTATGCACAGGCTGTGGATAATGGCACAGATTTTCGCGCGGTCAAGCCAAACGGGCGCGCGTGGGACTGCGGCTTTGCGTCGGACACGCTCTATGCAGGATTTCCGCATTTGTATTTCCGTGCGAAAACTGAAATTGCAGCGAATTTTGTCCGGAAATGCGCAGAAAGGAGCGGAAAATGACACTTGAACAGACTATTTCTGCCATCCGGCCGCTGGATGAGAAAAGCATGACGGCGGCGCGAAAACGTTTTGCAAATATTGCCATGCCGCTCGGTGGACTGGGTCTTCTGCAGGATGCGATTGTGCAGCTTGCGGGTATTCTCGGTCAGCCGGTGCCGGATATTTCCAGACGCGCGGCGGTTGTTTTCTGCGCGGACAACGGCGTAGTCGCCGAGGGCGTGACGCAGTGCGGGCAGGAGGTGACAGCCACGGTCGCGGAAAATATGGGCCGCGGCGAGTCCACCGTATGTCTGATGGCAAAACAGCTCGGAATGGACGTATTTCCGGTCGATATTGGTGTTGCGCGACCGATAAAGAGCGAAAAAGTGCTGCAATTTTCCGTTCGGCGCGGAACTGCAAACTTTGCGCATGAGCCTGCCATGACGCGGAAAGAGGCGCTCGAAGCGGTCGAAATCGGCATTAAAATGGCGGAAATGTGTGCCGAAAAGGGATATTCGCTGCTCATTGGCGGCGAAATGGGCATCGGCAACACGACTACGAGCGCGGCAGTCACGGCGGCGCTCACCGGCGCGGCGGCTGCCGCGGTCACAGGACGCGGAGCGGGTCTGTCAACGGCCGGGCTGGAGCGAAAAATCGCAGTGATCGAGGCGGCGCTGGCGCTTCACAAACCCGACTCGAATGACTCGATCGACGTGCTGCACAAGGTCGGCGGTTTGGATATCGCGGGTCTGTGCGGTCTGTATCTGGGTGCGGCGGCGCAGCGCATTCCGGTCGTGCTGGACGGCGTGATTTCGTGCGCGGCGGCGCTTCTCGCCGTGCGATTGTGTCCGCAGTCCGTGCATTTTATGGTCGCAGCGCACAGATCGGACGAACCGGCGAGCATTTTGCTGCTCGATGCACTCGGCAAGCGGCCGTTCCTGACGGCGGGCATGCACCTCGGGGAGGGGACAGGCGCGGCGGCCGGCGTGGCGCTTTTGGACCTGGCACTGGCGCCATATCGGGAAATGGTGAGCTTCGCGGACATTGGAATGGAGGCATATCAGCCGCAAAAGTAGTTGTTTGTCTGACAGATAGCACAAATTCTTTGCATAAATATTGTGTGTAACGCCGATAAATGCTATCTGCCTGCATTCTTTACAGGAATGCTGCGTGCAGCAAAAAGCACCGAGCGTTAACTCGGTGCTTGCAGTTCGGATTTTCAGCATTTCAGGGCTTCATCTGCGATATTTGCGGTGACTTTGTTGTAGAACTCCTGCTTTTGCGCATCGTTTTCAAACGCTGAGAACGGCACGATGACCGCGGAGAATTCATCAACAAAAATATAATAATGCTTGTCATCGGTTGCGGTGCGCTGAACGGCCGAATACTGGTAAACGGTATCTTCGTTCTCGCCGGACAGCTCGAATTCGCTTTCACGCAGCGTGAGCGTTTTCGGTCCGCAAAGCTGCTTGTTCTTTGCGTTTCTGAGAATTTTCTCGATATTTTTGATCATTTTATGACGCATATAGCGCGGTGTACCCCAGAAGCAGACGGCAGCGAGCGCAACGTAAACCGCGATGGAAACCGGCGTGAGCGTATGCAGCCAGTACATGAGCGCACTGCCGCCGAGAATGACAATAGCCGCAGTGGCGATTCTCATGGTGCGAATACTGCGTTGAACAATCGCATTATTGTTGTAATAATTCAAATTAAAATCAATGAAATCCTGTTTGGTGATATCGTAATGCAGCTCCATTTTTTCTTACCTCAACTTACTCGGATAAAATTATTGTATCGAAAATCAGAGCGGATTGCAAGTCTAATTCAGAAAGGGGAGCGAAAATGCTGATTTTAGTGATCGGCGGAGCGGCTTCGGGCAAGTCGGAGCACGCGGAACGGCTGGTGTGTGAAAAAGCACAGAGTCGATTATATCTGGCGACCATGCAGCCGTTCGGCAAGTCCGCAGAGGCGCGGATTGCGCGGCATCGGGCGCTTCGTGCGGGAAAGGGGTTCGCTACGGTAGAGAGAACACTTGATTTAGCGAATCTCAGGCTCTCTCAGCAATACGACGGAATTTTGCTCGAGGATTTGGGCAATCTGCTGGCAAACGAGCTGTTTGCGCCGGAAGGCGCAGGCGCAGGATCGGCGTTCGACAGCATTGTTGCAGGTGTGGATAATCTGCAAAAATACTGTGAAACGCTGGTTATCGTTTCCAACGAAATCTTTGCGGACGGCGTGCCGTATCCGCCGGAGACCATGCAGTATATTCGGATTTTGGGAGAACTGCACCAGAAATTAACTGGGAAAGCAGACGCGGTATATGAATCGGTATGCGGAATTTTACTGCCGGTAGAGGAGGGAAAACAGACGTGAAAAGTGTAATCAGCGGACTTTTGGTCGCGTTCTCAATGTACTCTGCGATACCTGTTCCGCAGGTGAACTGGGAAAAACAGACCATGCGGTGGGCACTTGGCTTCCTGCCGCTCATCGGTGTGCTGATCGGTGCGATAGAGTGGTTCTGGTTCGCATTTTGCGTGCATTTCGGCGCGGCAGGCGTGTTTTACGCTGTGATCGCAGCGCTGATTCCTCTGGCAGTGTCCGGCGGCATTCATCTGGACGGCCTGTGCGACACCTGCGACGCGCTGTGCTCGTTCGGCGACTGGGAAAAGCGGCTGGCCATCCTCAAGGACCCGCACGTTGGCGCGTTTGGGCCGCTCTGGCTGATGGCATTCCTGCTGGCCGAGGTCGGGTGTTTTACCCAGATTTACGACCGGCCTGTGTTTCTTCCGCTGGCATGCACAGGATTTGCTTTCGCACGGGCAATGGGCGGCCGCAAGGTGGTTGCGTCACCGTGCGCGAAAGACAGCGGACTTGCACATATATTTGCAGAAAACAGCGATAAACGCGCGGTATCGCGCATGTTAGTTGCTGAATTTGTTCTGTTTGCGGTGCTTCTCGGATTGTGGATATACCGCGTGCCGCACGCGCTTGCTGCGGCGAAAGTGCTCGTTATCGTGCTCGTTGCATGGTATGTTGTGCATGAGCACATAAGCCGCCGCGTGTTCGGCGGTGTCACCGGAGACCTGGCCGGATTCTGCATCTCGCTGTCGGAATTGATCACGCTTGCGGCAGCAGCGATTGGAGGACTGATTTTATGACCGTGCTCATCATTGGCGGGGCATATCAGGGGAAACGAAAAGTTGCCGAAAACCTGTATGCAGACCTGCCGAGGATTGAAAATCTGCACGAAATCGTGCGGAAAATGCTGAAGGAAGACAAAGACCCGCTGTCGCTCGCAGATACGCTGTGCGGACACGTTATCACCTGCGATGAGATCGGCTGCGGCATCGTTCCCATCGACCGTGCGGACGAAAACTGGCGTGAAGCGGTTGGTCGTCTGTGCTGTGCTTTGGCACAGAAAGCAGACGCAGTCGTGCGCGTGATCGCAGGCGTGCCGCAATTTATCAAAGGAGAAAAACCATGACGATAACCCTTGCCGTGCTGCTCGGCTTTGCGCTCGACTGGCTGCTCGGAGACCCGAAAAAATTGCCGCATCCGGTATGTGCGGTGGGAAAACTCATCTCAGGAACCGAAAAAGTTCTGCGCCGCATCTTTCCCGCAACGCCTGCGTCACTGACATTCGCTGGAATTGTACTCTGGCTCATCACCTGCGGCGTGAGCTTTGCTGTGCCGTTTTTCCTTTTGCGCTGGCTGTATCATGTGAACTTCTGGCTCGGTTTTACCGCCGAAACGCTGCTCTGCTGGATGATTTTCGCACGAAAAAGCCTTGCGGACGCCGGTTATCATGTCTACGGCGCGGTCAAGCAGTCGCTCGAGGAGGGCCGCAAGGCCATCGCGTGGTACGTCGGCCGCGACACCGCAGAGCTGTCCGAGGAGGGCGTTATCAAGGCCGCTGTCGAGACCGTGGCTGAAAACCTGACGGACGGTGTGGTCTCGCCGCTCGTGTTCATGCTCATCGGCGGAGCGCCGCTCGGCATGCTGTACAAGGCGGTCAACACGCTGGATTCCATGGTCGGCTATCATAACGATAAATACGAGTATTTCGGCAAGTTTTCGGCAAAAATGGACGATTTTTTCAACTTTATCCCTGCCAGACTGTCCGCACTGTGTATGATCGCCGGTGCCGGTATGCTGCACCTCGATAACCGAAACGCGCTCCGGATTTACCGCCGAGACCGCAGCAAACACAAGAGTCCGAACGCCGGTCAGACCGAGTCTGTGTGCGCGGGCGCGCTGCACATCCAGCTCGGCGGCGATGCCAGCTACTTCGGCAAAATCGTTAAAAAAGCCGCCTTCGGTGATCCGATGCGCCGTGTAGACCGCACGGATATTCTTGCAGCGGTCGATCTGATGACGGCGGCAAGCGTATTTGCGCTGGTGCTGTGCTGTGTAATCCGCCTGATCGTAAAAAGTTAGGATGCTATGCGGGAGAGAAAACTCGCATTTGAAAGGATGAAAAAATGCTTAATTATGTCCACGGCGGCGACATCCAAACCTACATCGATCGCCACGGCTTCGCGCCGCTCGACCTGTCCGCGAACATCAATCCGTTCGGCATACCGGACGCGATACGCGCGGCCATGCACAGGGCTGTGGATAACTGCACGCAGTATCCCGACCCGTTTTGCCGCGCCGCGCGGCAGGCGATTGGTGCGAGAGAAGGCGTCAATCCGGATTTTCTGTACTGCGGCAACGGTGCGGCGGATGTGCTCGACCGATTGGCGGCGGTGCTGAAACCGCGCAAGGTACTTCTCACCGCACCGACCTTTGCGGAGTACGAGCGCACGCTCTCAGGTGCGGAGATTCGGGTGCATAATCTGCGGGAAACGGACGGTTTTGCGCTCACAGAGCGCATTTTGGACGAGATTTCACCGGATTTGGATGCGGTTTATCTCTGTAATCCGAACAATCCGACCGGGCGAACCGCCCAACCGGAACTTCTGCAGGAAATCGTCCGAAAATGCACAGAAAACGACGTAAAACTGGTCGTGGATGAGTGCTTCAACGACTTCCTGACAGACGCAGAGCGGCACACACGGAAAGACCTGCTGGAATCCAATCCCGGTCTGATTATCCTGCGCGCGTACACGAAAATGTACGCCGTACCCGGTGTGCGCTTCGGCTGGTGCATGACGGCGGACGCGGCGCTGATTGAGAAATTATACCATGCCGGACAGCCGTGGAACGTGTCGGTCATCGCACAGGCGTGCGCCGCCGCGGCGGCAAACGAGCCGGACTGGGCCGCCGAGACCGCCAAACGCATTGCGGAGGAACGCAGGTTTTTATCCGACGGACTTGCAGCCTGCGGATTGACCGTCTTTCCGGGTGAGGCCAACTTCCTGCTGTTCCGTTCAAACGATACCGGACTGCACGAGAAACTCGCGGAGCACGGCATAATGATACGAAACTGCGATAATTATCGCGGACTTTCGGCAGGATACTATCGCGTTGCCGTAAAAACGAGAGAAGCAAGCAAGTGCTTGCTAAACGCAATCAAATTGATAATTGAAAATGGATAATGGAGAACGAAGGTACGCGCTTTGCGCGGATTTGACAGCGCCGCGGGCGCAAGGGCAGTGACATTTTCCATTATGCGGGAGGTTTGCAAATGGCAAAAATTATCATGATACAGGGCACCTGCTCAAACGCCGGCAAAAGCCTGCTTTGCGCGGCCCTGTGCCGGATTTTCCGGCAGGACGGCTACCGCGTTGCGCCGTTCAAGTCACAGAACATGGCGCTCAACTCGTTCATCACGGCGGACGGCAGGGAGATGGGCCGCGCACAGGTCGTGCAGGCCGAGGCGGCGGGCATCGCGCCCGATGTGCGCATGAACCCGATCCTGCTCAAGCCGACAAGCGACGTTGGCTCGCAGGTCATCATCATGGGCGAGGCGCAGGGAAACCGCACCGCGCGGGAGTATTGGGGCCGCAAAAAGGCGCTTTTGCCCATTATCAAGGACGCATTTGACAGCCTTGCCGCCGAGAACGACATTATCGTGATCGAGGGTGCAGGCAGTCCGGCGGAGATCAATCTCAAGCAGGATGATATTGTAAATATGGGTTTGGCGAAGCTGGTGGATGCACCCGTTCTGCTGGTCGGTGACATCGACCGCGGCGGCGTGTTCGCGTCGCTGTACGGCACGGTCAAGCTGCTCGAGGAGGACGAGCAGGCGCGGATTCGCGGTCTCATCATCAACAAATTCCGCGGTGACGTGGAGATTCTGCGGCCGGGTCTGACGCAGCTCGAGGATTTGACCGGCAAGCCGGTCATCGGCGTGGTGCCGTACGGCCATTTTGACATCGACGATGAGGACAGCCTGTCCGAGCGTCTGGACACAAAGGCTGCTCCCGCACTGGTAAACATTGCGGTTGTAAAGCTGCCGCGACTGTCCAATTTCACCGATTTTTCCGCACTTTCGCGTGTATCCGGCGTGAGTGTCGCGTATGCGGACAAACCGGCGCAGCTGGCCGGAGCCGACCTGATTATTCTGCCGGGCACCAAGTCCACGCTGGCAGACCTGCGGTGGCTGCGCGAGAGCGGCATGGAGGCGCAGATTCTCAAGGCGCACGCGGCAGGCACGCCGGTTTTCGGCATCTGCGGCGGCTACCAGATGATGGGACGCACGGTCTCCGACCCGGACAATACCGAGGGCGGCGGCAGTCTGCGCGGCATGAACCTGCTGCCGATCGACACGGTGTTCCGCCCGAGCAAGACCACGACGCAGACGCGCGGTACGCTGCTGGAGATTGACGGCGTGCTGTCCGATTTGAGCGGTCTGGCGGTCGAGGGCTACGAGATTCACATGGGCGAAACCGTGCGCGATGCGAGCGCAAAGCCGCTCGTTCGATTGCTTCGCAGGGAAGGCGAAATCGAGGACGGCTGTCAGACGGAAAACGCCTTCGGCACTTATCTGCACGGCGTGTTCGATGCGCCGGAGGCGGCGCTGCGGACGGCGCAGGCACTGGCGAAAAAGAAGGGCGTGACACTGACCGGCGAAGCACTCGATACGCACGCCTACAAGGAACAGCAGTACGACAAACTGGCGGATTCGGTGCGAAAATCGCTCGATATGGAGTGGATTTACCGTATAATGGAGGGGAAAGCATGACAGGACTCATTCACCTGTACTGCGGCGATGGCAAGGGCAAAACCACGGCGGCGGTCGGACTGACCGTGCGCTGCGCGGGCCGCGGAAACAAGGTCGTGTTCGCGCAGTTTCTCAAGGATGGGACTTCGGGCGAGTGCCGCGTGCTGGCGAAATTGCCTGATGTGACCGTTATGGCAGCCAATCCGGTCGGCAAGTTCTCGTTCCGCATGACGGATGCGGAGAAGCGGGAGACAGCGGACGCGCTCACCCGCACCTTCGATGCGGCAACCGGCTTTGCCGTGCGGGAGCACGCGCGGCTGCTCGTGCTGGATGAGGTCTGCGCGGCAATCTCGTGCGGCTTTCTGGATGAGAAAACGGTCGTAAAATTCCTTGAGACCAAGCCGGAAACGCTCGAGGTCGTACTGACCGGACGGGGTCCGTCCGAAGCGCTGCAGGCACACGCGGACTACATTACAGAAATGAAAATGCAGCGGCACCCGTTTGAGAAGGGCATCGCTGCGCGGGAGGGAATCGAATTTTGAACGGATACATGAAGCCGCAGGACATTGAAAAGCGGTCGTTTGAAATCATCACCGCCGAGCTGGGCGAGCGCACGTTTCCGGCAGGCATCGCTGAGGTGGTCAAGCGCGTCATTCACACCACGGCGGATTTTGACTACGCGGATAACCTTGCGTTCTCGCCGGATGTGATCGACAAGGCAAAGGCGGCGCTGGCGGCAGGCGCGACGGTCGTGACGGATACCAATATGGCGCTCTCCGGGGTGAGCAAGGCGACGCTGGCAAATCTCGGCGGAAAGGCGGTCTGCCTGATGGCGGATGAGCAGGTGGCAAGCGAGGCCAAGGCGCGCGGTGTCACGCGGGCAGTCGTTTCGATGGAGCACGCCGCCAAATTTGAAGGCCCGCTCATCTTCGCCATCGGCAATGCGCCGACCGCGCTCATCCGTCTGCATGAGTTGATTGAGGAAGGCATTGTCGCGCCTGCGCTCGTCATCGGTGTGCCGGTCGGCTTTGTCAATGTCGTACAGTCAAAGGAGCTGATCATGCAGACGGATGTGCCCTATATTGTGGCAAAGGGACGCAAGGGCGGAAGCAACGTGGCTGCGGCGATCTGCAACGCGCTGCTGTATCAACTGGACGGGAGCAGAAAATAATATATGAAGGTATATCTGATACGTCACGGCGCGACGCCGGGCAATCTGGAAAAACGATATGTGGGGACGACGGATGAGCCATTGACAAAGGATGCGGTCACTGCCTTAAAAAAGCTGCGAGTGAGGTACCCGATTCCGGTGCAGGTTGTGACAAGTCCGCTGAAGCGCTGCATGCAGACGGCTTCCCTGCTGTTTCCGGGGATTCCTTCCGAATGCTGCGACGGGCTGAAGGAGTGCGATTTTGGCCGGTTCGAGTACCACAACTATATGGAGCTTAGCCGGGATGCAGAGTACCAGCGCTGGATCGACAGCAACGGTACCCTGCCGTTTCCGGGCGGTGAGAGCCAGAAGAGCTTTCAGGAACGCTGCTGTCAGGCGTTTTTAGAGAGTGTTGCGGCACTGCGGCAGGCGGGCTGTGCATCCGTAGCCTATGTGGTGCATGGCGGGACAATCATGGCGCTGATGGAGCGCTTTTGTACAGAAGAAAAATCCTATTTTGACTGGCAGGTAAAAAACCAGGAGGGCTTTGCCTGT
>OLQV01001512.1_pt1 | contig 17376 bp, 19 predicted proteins | sample 1672371 | NCBI WGS metagenome assembly OLQV01 (sample SAMEA3136676, study PRJEB25190) | human gut metagenome
ACTTCAGATCTGATATAATGATATCAGAAAAAAGGAAGATTAAAAGTCAAGAAAAGAATTTCAATGAAAATTGAAAAAAGACTTGACAAGGAACTTCAGATCTGATATAATGATATCAGAAAAAAGGAAGATTAAAAGTCAAGAAAAGAATTTCAATGAAAATTGAAAAAAGACTTGACAAGGAACTTCAGATCTGATATAATGATATCAGAAAAAAGGAAGATTAAAAGTCAAGAAAAACGTAAATGTCTGTACTTAGCATAATTGAACAACTACACCACTATCAATACAACTAAATAAGGAGTGCATAGCAATGACGAAAAAGGAAAAGCAGATCGAGATCAACAAAAACGCCATGGTAGGTATGGAACTCTGGGACCAGGCAGTCGATGTTGAGAGCCGTGAACGCCTGAACTACTGCAACGCATTTATACTCGAACTCGACAATAACTGCTTAGCGCTGACTAGCTACGGAACCCTGGTAGCTGTGTTTGACAGATCGACTGGATTTTTCTACGATGTCCTCCGCTACACCTATGGCTATACCAGTACCAGCGCCCAGCACATCGCTAAATTCCGTGGTATGTTACGCAACTCGATTCTCAAGGAGTTCCGTTATTATCCTATCTGACACCAGGCGGTTCTAGGGGGTTCATCCTTAAAGCCCCCAACCAACCCGCAAGGGTAAAATAAAACTGAAAAGGGGAATAGCAGTATGGCTAAAAACATCACTCGCACCATTCGCACCCTGGAGGGGACCGTCCTGCTGACCAACATTGAGAAGCGGACCATCATCGAGGAGCAGTTCCAGATTCCCTATACCACCGACCCCGTGGGGTATCTCAAGGAGCGGCGGGAGACTGGGAATGAGATCGTCACGGCTGTCATTGACACCCACCCCGTGGATAGGCTTTACGCCATGCCCATCGAAGTATTCATGGCCTATGGGTTCGTAGTTGACAAGCCCGATGACATCGAGGAGTAAACCAACGGTTCTAGGGGGTTCATCCATAAAGCCCCCAACCAACCCGCAAGGGTACAACTTAATAAAGGTGGTGTTACCATAATGTCTGACAAGTACGCCGTCCGGGTTAATTTCAAGTCCGGTATGTACTACGACTATTATCGCCGGGCCCTGCACGATTGCATGGTGCTCATCGAGGGTTTCAAGAAAACCGCCGGGGCTGATATCACTAGCTTCAATATGGTTTACTGTGGAAACCAAGCTACAATTAAATAAGGGGGTTGTGCTATGGAGATTTCCAGAGAAGAGATCATTTCCCGTTATAAAGATCTCTTTGAAAAAATCAATGAGAAGGTTTACTCAGTCTTTTTTGACGAGTATCTTCCTAGCGTGAGAGGGGTGCTCCCTGACATCCATATGCACCCTGATGGCTCCGCTACCTTTGTTACTGAGAACTACATCGAGTTTGTCGTGCATTACCAGCCTTGCGGGCTACTCGATAAGCGCACTGGCACATTCTATTCTGTTGCAAGGATATTTTGTAGTGACAGTTCTAAGTATGCAGAGTTAGATAAGGCGTTTTCTGATTTTTTCAGCCGGGAGAAGTTAGAATGCACCCATGAAGTGTACATTTATGGGCTAGGCGAAGCCTAACCATACGGTTCTAGGGGGTTCATCCTTAAAGCTCCCAACCAGCCCAATTCAGGGCCGCACCTATTAACCCTATGCAAGTTTTCTGTCATATTTCCGACACCTTGCAAGTTTCCCGTCACCCGGAGGTGAACGCCTATTGACTCTATATATGGGCCGAGCGCCCTAGATTCTGACCCTCTCTTTTACGCCAAATTGGCTATTCTGTATGAAGAACAGGAGGGGTTCGATGAATCAGAGCAAAAAGACCAGGAACAAGTGGTTCCATATCCCTATCAACCAGACAGACCCTAAACCCATGCGGGCTGTAAAGCACCTTGTCAACTTAATACTCTTTGTTGTATCTATCCCCGTCACCCTTTTAGTCCTTGTTCTAGGCATGGCTGTTCTCATGTTCTGGTGCTGTTTAAGTACCCCTGAAGATCTTCAGCGCAGGCAAATCAGGGACGAACTGAGACGGTCTAATGACCTAAAATCCAGAGGGCTTTGACATTGTTAATTATTTAACTTGTCAATTAAGGGTTGACATCTGCACCATTTTCTGCTATAATAGAATCATGGATAAAGCCTAGCGGGTGGCTTCATAACCCGCATATATGGCAAGAAAGCGCACACCCGCTAACTTGCAAGGTGGTGACGGAAACACACCGCCGTTATGACAACCCATTCAACCGCTGTTACTAAAAGGAGGTAGCACCATGAAGTAGCTATAAAATCCGATCAGCCCCGTCATTCTCACCAGCCTTCAACTATCCCCCAAATTGCCTTAAAGGGGCTGAAATTTCTAAGTGTTTTCAGTGGCCCCAAACCCTACATTTAACCAAAAAAGATTCTTAATCTTAGCAGAACTCGTCCGTGCATTCGCCCAATCAGATGAAAAAGACACGTGCAAAGTTATCTCTTACATCGCCGGGAAAAGGGTGGGTTTTAGCACAGACGAACTAGAGTATGCCACAAAGTTCTTCAATAGCGCAATGGGGCAAGCCTTTCTTGCAGAATTAGACATAGGCGCAAGGCGAAGCGTGGCTATCTCATATCTACAAACAAAGGAGCAATAATCATGGCTAGAGTACGCATGGTAACTCGCACTATTCCCGTAACCAAGGCAACCTTCCTGGCGCTAAACATCGAGACTGCCGAGCCCTCCAACGTCACCGTGGAGCTCCCCCGGACCTATAAGACCGAGACGGAGATCCTCGCCGCCGCCGCTGAGTTCATGCCTGAGAACACCCGGGCCGTGTCCCTGGTGGATTCCGAGGTCCTGGACATTCGCTATGGTATGCCTGAGACGGACTTCATCAAGGCCGCAAAAATCATCGTCAACAACGCTGACAGCGCTGACGACACCGACAACGAGGAGGGCTAACTTATGAACGGTTACGAAGCTAAAATCATGTATACGTCCCGCGACTTGTCAGCCAAGGAGCGCATTCGTATCAAGGACTTCACCCACGCCATTCAGCTGGACGATGCTGTTCTCCCTGACCAGCCCCTGGTCATTGACTACGACTATCACGTCAAGGTCTCCGTTCACAACGAACACACCAAGGGTGACAACAAGGACTATTTCAAGACCGTCATCTGCGACAAGGCCGGTAACGCCTACATCACTGGCTCCGAGAGCTTTACCACTGCCATGGAGGACATCCTGGCTGAGATGAACGAGGTGGCTCCGGGGGATGACATCTCGCTGGAGTGCTACAAGGTTCCGTCCAAGAACTTCCAGGGCAAATGTTTCCTGACCTGCACCATCGTGTAACACATCTATACAACAAAGGTCCCCGCCCAGTGTGTCGGGGACCTTTGTTTACCTAGGAGTGATTTAAATGCCAAGAAAGCCGCAATCCATAGCTGAAAAGGAGTTCAAAAAGCAGTTAAGGAGAATCAAGTCCTTCATCACAGCCGCTGAGAAGAGAGGTTACAGCTTCAAGGCTTCTGCATATCCTACTATTCCCACCCGTATTACCATCGCTTCTGTCAGGAGACTGGCCAAAATAACGCCGAAAGAGCTGTACAAAAAGGCAACATTTTTGACAGAGGACGGGCAGGTTATTTCTGGCACAGAGGGCCGTACTTATGAGTACAAACAGGCTCGTAAAAAGCACGCTTCTATGCCCCGAAAAGCTAAGGCTCCCAACGCTAAGAAAGACGCACCAAAAAGAAAGCCACCTGTATTTTCTGACCTGGTTCTTTCCAACGTAGAGGAAATGCTTGCTAGATTCCCCGAGGGAATGGGTGCTGGAACGCTAGAGTACAAGTACAAAATGCACGAACGGCACAAGAACATTGTTGAAAACGTGCTTCGAGGGCAGATCTTAATGAGAGGGAGAAACGCTGTAGCTATGGCACTTGAAGCCAGAGCTTCTGAGATTCAAACTCTGCTAGAATCAATGCTCTATGGAGATTCAGAGGAAGCACGATTCCAGGTTGATATTGCATATTTCGCTAGCATTGTAAAAGGTACGGCCCTGACCGTTAAAGAATCCATTTCAATTCAGAACTATGTAGACGAGAACGGCCTTGAATAAGGTACAATTTCGGTACTTTGTAGGTGACTTTGAAACAACTGTTTACCAGGGCCAAACATTCACAGAAGTGTGGGCAAGTGCTATGGTAGAGCTATTTACCGATGACGTGAAGGTTTTACACAGCATAGACGAAACATTTGCTTACCTTCTGAGTTTAAACAGTAACATAGTTGTCTACTATCACAACCTAAAGTTCGACGGTAGCTTTTGGCTATCATATCTATTGAAAACCATCGGTATGCCACAGGCGTTTGAAACAGATGATCGACAACACCCTACTTTCTATTCCCAAAAGGACATGCCACGAAACAGTTTTAGCTACTCAATTTCTGGTATGGGGCAATGGTATCGCATAACTATAAAGACACAATCAGGCAAAATAATTGAGATAAGAGACAGTTTAAAACTACTTCCCTTTTCTGTCAAGAAAATTGGAAACTCTTTTGGAACAGCCCACAAAAAGCTAGACATGGAATACAAAGGAGTTAGATACGCTGGCTGTACTATCACAGAAAAGGAAGAACAGTACATCAAGAATGACGTTCTTGTTGTTAAGGAAGCCCTTGAAATTATGTTCACAGAAGGGCATAAGAAACTTACAATAGGTAGCTGTTGTTTAGCTGAATACAGAAAACTTATTTCAGGGAAGCGCTATGACGCATTTTTCCCCAACGTCTACGACATTCAGTTAGACGAAAACAAGTTCGGTTCTCCGAATGCAGGAGAATATATCAGAAAGAGCTATCATGGCGGCTGGTGTTACCTAGTCAAAGGCAAAGAAAACGTCATAAAAACTAACGGAACAACTGCTGACGTGAACTCTCTGTATCCATCCATGATGTCCAGTGAATCAGGAAACTTTTACCCCGTAGGAGAACCGACATTTTGGGAGGGTGATATTCCAGACGAAGTAAAATCCAACGGAAGTTATTATTTCGTCAGACTAACATGCAGATTCAAAATAAAACCAGGCAAGCTCCCATTCGTGCAAATCAAAACATCATTGTTATACAAAATGACTGAAATGCTAGAGACCTCTGACGTTTACAATCCAAACGACGGTCAATATTATAGCGAATATTATGACGCAGAGGGCAACCTTAAACCTGCAACGGTCACCATGACTATGACGATGATCGACTACCAGCTATTCAGAGAGCATTACGATGTCTTTGATTTAGTGATTCACGATGGATGTTACTTTAAATCAGAGATAGGAATATTCGATAAGTATATCGAAAAATACAAGAAGATAAAGCTAGAATCTAAGGGAGCAAAGAGAGAGTTAGCAAAGCTGTTTCTGAATAATCTGTATGGCAAAATGGCTAGCTCAACTAACTCGAATTATAAGGTAGCTTTTCTCAAGGACAACGGTGCTGTTGAGTTTTATACCGTGGTGGAGAATGGCAAAAAGCCAGGCTATATCCCTGTAGGTTCAGCCATAACTTCTTACGCTAGAAACTTCACAATCAGAGCGGCACAGATGAACTATCATGGAGTTGACAAACCAGGTTTCATATATGCTGACACAGATTCAATTCACTGTGATCTAAAACCTAAAGACATTAAGGGTATTGTAGTACACCCAAAAAACTTCTGTTGTTGGAAACTAGAAACTTGCTGGGACATAGGCTTATTCGTGCGGCAAAAGACATATGTAGAGCATGTAACGCATGAAGATGAAGAGCCTATAGACAACCCATACTTCAACCTAAAATGCGCTGGTATGCCTGATACTTGCAAGCAGTTATTTTTAAAGTCTATGGCTGGTGAAAAAGCACCACCAGACGCAGACGATGAAACCAAGGCTTTTCTATCTAAAAAGCGCACACTGAAAGATTTTACTATAGGGCTAAGAGTTCCCGGAAAACTTTTACCGAAGCGTATTCCTGGCGGCGTACTGCTGACAGATACGACATACGAAATGAGATAAGGAGAATGACCTATGAGAATCAAAGTAGCGGCACATGCTATTACCCCCACCCGCGCCCATCCGACTGACGGAGGACTCGATCTGTATACCTTCTGTTCCGTCACTGTTCCGCCCAAGGGTAGCGCTGTCATTGATACCGGTGTTTGTGTCGAACTTCCTCACAACACTTGCGGTCTGCTTGTAAGCAAGTCTGGCCTGAATGTCAAGCGTGACATCACTAGCACTGGCCTGATTGATGAAGGTTACACCGGCACTATCAATGTGAAGGTTTACAACCATGGCTATGAGCCGTATACTTTCAAGGCTGGTGAGAAGGTTTCTCAGCTACTGGTGTTCCCTGTCCTGTATCCCACGCTTGAAATCGTTGACGAACTTAGCGAAAGCCCGAGAGGAGAAAATGGCTACGGGTCAACCGGCCAGCTGAAGGGCGGCACTATCTGGGAAGTATGATCATAAAATTTGCCCCCTACGGATAACCGTAGGGGGCTGTATCATTTCACTACACATAGCACAAACCGGGTAGCATTTCCGTTTGATAGTTCAAGTGGAGTTTTTCATCCATGCTATCTTGCCTATCGAGTGCGCCCTTGCGTAGGTGATACCTTAATAGGATAGTGCTTTAAGAACAGCTTCTTTGCAACGCAGATTCTTAAATCTAAAGCACCCACGCTCAAAGTAAAATCGCATCTGCCCAAGGAAAAAATCGTTCCGTTTCAGCATAACAAAGTTAATATTGTGGTCCTCCGTAGTAACAGCCAGTTTATTCTTGAAACTGCTGTCCGCTCTATCATCACAATAGATAATACCCAAGTCAGGATATTCACGAATTGCATAGTCATTTCCGCAGTATCTAAGTGTTGCCAAATAAGTGCTTCTACCTATAGGCTTCTCGATGAACGCTTTGTTGTCGTTAAGGTATACGCACTCTGAGCTATAGGCAACATACTGGTTAGCAGAAAACGCTTTGTTGAAACCGCTCAATTTTTGAGCTTCGCTAGCAGATTCAATGAACCCCTGTTCAAGCACATACCCATTGCCACGCAGGAACTTAGTATCATCCCTAAGCCGTTCGCTTATTCCCATTTCAGTGTAGTACGGGTTAATCAAACTGACAGGGTTAGCACACATATAAACAGGGACACGTCTTACTTGCTTACCTTGACCTCTGGCTATGCTAGTATGAACAGAGATAAACTTCTTAACTTCGTCCGGGCAATAGTGGTTAGTTTCGGACTGGAATTCATCGAAGAACATTCTTTCAGTATCACTAAACAAATGGCTGTACTTTTTCAGCTGATCGGCAGAATTCAAGGTGACAGCATAGCCACAGCTTTCACCATTTAAGAACAGCTCATGGAAGATGCCATTAGCTCTTCTTTTAGAACTCATTTCGTAGCCCTTAAAGAACAACTGGCCGATGTCTTTAAAGAATTTCTCGGCACAATCGTCAAGCTCATAGTTGTATCTATATGTGATAGCAAACTTACCTTTTCCAGACAGGAATTTATTCACCATAAACCTGCTAAAAAACGTAGTTTTTCCGCCGGTTCTGTTGGTGGTACACATATAAATTTCAGGCGGTTCACCGTTCAAATCCTGCATGGATAGCAGTTTGGTTCCGTCGTAATAAACGCCCGGCATCTTATCACCTCTTAAATAATTATATCAAAAAAGGCTTGACTTGTCAAGAGTTTTGGTATATAATTATAAAAAAGGAGGAAGGTCATGTCTAACAGTAGTTTGGTAAAATATACATTGCTGTCACCCAACTGCACAAAGCCAAGGAATTCAAGGATTGACACTATCACAATCCATTGCTATGCGGCACAAGTCACAGCTTTGCAGGGATTAAAGGCTTCTAAATTCCAGAAGTTTGACAGAGTACGTGGAGCTTCCTGCAACTATGTCGTAGGTAAAGACGGCAAAATTGGGCTTTGTGTTGAAGAAGCTAACAGAAGCTGGTGCTCCAGCAATAGAGCTAACGACCATAGGGCCGTGACGATCGAAGTTGCTAGCGACAACAAACCGCCATATGCTGTTACAGGCGCCGCATATAAATCCCTGATAAATCTTGTGGCTGACATCTGCAAGCGAAACAACATCATCAAGCTCGTGTGGAGTGATATAAAAAAGAACAGGGTCAATCACATCGGCGGGTGCAATATGACCGTCCATAGGGACTACGCAAGTAAGTCGTGTCCTGGTGAATATCTTATGGCAAAGATGCCCGACATTGCTGAGAAAGCTAACGCAATTATCGGCGACTATCCTTACGGAGACAAGGTATCACCTTACAGGGTTTATGTCAGCGCAACACAGCTTAACATCAGAACAGGCCCAGGAACAAGCTATAAACGCAAAGGCTATTTGAAGCCGGGCAAGTACACTATCACCGCACACGGGTATGGAAGTGGTGCTTCTGTTTGGGGCAAGATTGCGGGTGTAGGGTGGATAAGCCTTGACTATGCGCAACGGCTTTGACACTTCGCTAATATAAAACAAGGAGGTAACGTAATGGATGTTGGTGTGGTAACGCAGTTCATTTCCAATGTCGGGTTCCCCATTGCCGCCTGTATCGTGTGCTTCTGGTACATGGATAAGCAGGAAACCAGACACAAGGAAGAGACTGACAAGCTGGCTGACAGCATCAACAACAACACGGCAGTTATGCAGGAACTGTTGCGTAAACTGGAAAAGGAGTGAGAACATGACACCCGAAGAAAGAACCAATATTTATACGCGTATCAGCGAAATTACTGGAGACAATGAAGAAGTCATGGATTTGCTGGGCCAGCTCCAGAAGGACGCAGATGAAAACCAGCACAGCAACTACACGGACAGCGACGTGATGGACAAGGACGGCGTTCGATGGTCCGAGAAATACGCCCAGGCACAGAAGCGATATCGTGAGCGCTTTTTCGGCGGCGCTACCGAGATCAAGGAAGAGGAGCCGGAAGAGAAACATGACGAAGCTGAGACTATCAACTTCGACGACCTGTTTAAAAAGGAGGAAAAGTAAATGCCCGTTAAGCCTAATTCGCAGACCCTTACCCACAACGGCGTGGACATCCTGAACGCTATCCGCAACAACGCAAGTGAAACCTATCGCACCAGAATTCCTGTTGCTACGCAGGACAATATCCGCGACATTGGCAACGCCATGATGCAGTATCAGGCTACTCAGAACGAGTTCCTGAATGCACTGGTCAACCGCATTGCCCGTGTTCTTATCACCAGCAAGAGCTATGAGAATCCCCTGCGTATGTTCAAGAAGGGTCTCATGGAGTATGGTGAGACCGCCGAGGAGATTTTCGTCAACATCGCAAAGGCCCACCCGTTCGACCCCATCCTCGCAGAGAAAACGGTATTTAAGCGTGAGATTCCTGACGTTGCCGCAGTGTTCCACAAGATGAACTACCAGAACTTCTATAAGGCTACCATTTCCCAGGACCAGCTACGGCAGGCTTTCCTGAACGAAGCCGGGATTACTGATCTGGTTGGCCGTATCGTGGACAGCATGTATACCGGCTCCGAGTTTGATGAGTTCCTGTGTATGAAGCATCTTATCGAAGATGCCGCTAAGTCTGGACGCATGTACCCCGTTCACGTTGATGCCCCCGTGGACGCCAACGCAAAGGCTATTCTCAAGACCTTCAAGCAGGTTTCCAATCAGCTGGAGTTCCTCTCCAACAAGTACAACTCTATGGGCGTTATGAACTTCTCCAAGAAGCCCGACCAGATTCTCATTGTTGACGCTAGCTTTGATGCTACCATTGACGTTGACGTTCTGGCCGCCGCCTTCAACATGACCAAGGTGGAGTTCATGGGCCAGCGGGTTCTTATCGACAATTTCGGTGAGCTGACTGGTGTTGTCGCCGCCCTGGTGGACCGTGACTGGTTCATGGTTTTCGACAACCTTATGAGCTTCACGGAGAACTACAACGGCGAGGGCCTGTACTGGAACTATTTCTATCATGTGTGGAAAACCTTCTCTACCAGCCCCTTCGCCAATGCTATCCTGTTCACCACCGAAGCGCAGACCATTAACAAGGTAACTGTAACTGGTCCGTCCACGGCCAAGCCTGGTGATGTTCTCCAGTACACCGCTACTGTGAATGGCTCTTCCTACGCCCCCGAGGGTGTTTCCTGGACTGTGACCGGTAACGACAAGTGCTTCATCGACTGGACCGGCAAGATGATGGTAGCGCCTGACGCTGTTGGCGGTGTTGTCACTGTGACCGCAACCTCTGTGTATGACGGCAGCAAGAGCGGTTCCGTCGAGGTCACTATTTCCTGACGATGTTGCGGGGCCTGGTATAAACTCCAGGCCCCCGCATAGGAGGTAAATATAATGCCAGATTATACACCTGACACTGTAGTAAAACTTCTGAAAAATGTGCCGCTAGATTCAACCTACACTGATACAAGATGGTTCACAAGCGCAGGTGCACAGCAAGCATTTTTCAATGGCAAGGTTAAAAAGACTTACACGGGGCTGACGTATCAACGTGTGAACAATTCTGTTGCGCAACCTCGTGGGCCTTTAACTTGCCGTGTTCCTGACATTGCAGATAACCTGTATGACTGTAATTACATGATGTTCCAAAACAGTTTTTACGGTTCTAAATGGTTCTATGCCTTTGTAAAACAGGTCAACTATATCAACCCCAACAACACTGAAATTGTGTATGAGATTGACTATCTGCAAACATTCATGATGGACATCCAAATCAAGCCTTCCTATGTTGTCAGAGAACACGCTTCTTCCGTCGAGGATAAGCCGTTCGCAAATTTAACACCCGAGCCTATCACGGTGACAAGCTGGATTGATGATTTAGGCGGAAGCTCTAGCTACAGATGGGACTTGTCGTTGACCGGTGACGTTGGCGATAAAATAATCGTGGCTATAATTCCTAACGACATTATCAGTTCGCTAGTTGTCGGGTTTAAATCTGCTATGTTCAGTGGAATATTCTCTGGTGCAAAATATAAGGTATTTACTAGCGCTAGCGAAGTAGATGCCTTCATCAATGAGCTTGCCGCCCTTAACGCCGCTGACACTATTGTTTCAGTCTTTATGTCACCGGGAGAGCCTGCTGAATCTGACGCTCCGACATACGTCGATATTAACACTGGAATCGACACAACAAACGAAGTTTTCACCAACGCCAAAGGAAAGATATATAAAATTAAAAACAAAAAACTGCTGAACGGACAGTTCACTAGAATCATGGGATTGTCTGACACAGGTGAGCAACAAATCTATTATCCTGAAAACCTGTATGGCGGTGACGTTTTCAAGGGGCGTGTAGCTATAATCTATGGCCCTGAGTTTGAAATGTTTTTCAGGCCTGACTATATTGTCAACTCCACCAATTTATCTTCCGCCAATTTCGGCCTAGGCTTCACCCAAAATCTGCAATGCACATGGAACGGAAATGGTGTACTGGGTAAAACAATCCGCAACTGTGTAATTGGCGCTGGGATGTTGGCACTAGGCGGTGCGGCTGTCGGAGTGGCTGGTTCAGCCGTCGCAAGCGCTGGAGGAACCGCCGCCGCTGTCAAAGGCACAAGCGCAATCGTAGGGGCTGGAAACGCTATGGCCGCACAAGGTGGTATGGTAGGAGCCGCTGGAAGAGCTATTGCAGGGGCAGTACAATCCCCTGTAGGCCAGGCCGCTCTTATGAGTTATAACATAGCTGACAGTGTGCCGCAAGTTAAGCGCTTTGTGAACATGCTTGCGGGTAACGAGAGAAGCCAGCGATATACCTCCGGTTCTAGCACGGCAACCTTCGCCATGGGAATGCACGGTTTTGTGTTCCGTAGACAATGCCCTGATCTGGATACCCTTGAAAAGATTGACACGTTCTTCGATATGTTCGGGTATGCTGTTAATAAGGTGAAGATGCCGAACCTGCAAACCAGGCAGTGCTGGAATTATGTGCAGTTAGACACCCCCTGCATTGTTGGCTCTGTCCCTGTCCAGGGTATGAACAGAATCAAGCAAGCGTTTTCGGATGGTATCAGGTTGTGGCACGTCGATGAAGTTGGCGACTACAACAAGGACAATCCGATAACGGCAGGATAAGGAGGACGTGTATGCCAAAAGACCCCAGGGTTATATACCCGCTGATGAAGAAACCTACAAAGAAGTGGGAAGCTAAAGTTCTGAATAATCAGACTTTCCTCGACTACTTCTACAGGTTACAGGAAATCGCTATCAACATGTTTGAGTGGAGCAACCTCCCAGACACTGTTGATGAACGATTCCTTGAACTGGCTCTTTGCGAATACGGGTATGCCGTGTACTTCAACGACGAGGAAATCGGGGACTTAGCGCTGACGTGCATGATAGGCGGCCAGCTTGATGTTTACCGCTATCCTATCTATCGCAGAGCATACGCAACAAACGGCTATCAAAAAGAGCTTGACAACAAAAATAGCGTACTCATTTTCAACAACTATCTGCACATGCCTAGCATGTCGACTATCGTGCTTTACGCAAGGCGTTTGTATGAAATCGAGCGCACGATTGATGTTAACGTCAAGGCACAGAAAACCCCCGTTATCATGCTTTGTGATGAAACACAGCAACTGACGTTGAAGAACATCTATGCTAAGTATGACGGAAATGAGCCTGTCATTTTCGGCGCTAAGAATCTTGACCTGAATAGCGTTCAGTGTTTGAAAACGGATGCACCCTTTGTGTCTGATAAGCTGAACATTTTGAAGCGCCAAATCTGGAACGAAGCTATGACTATCTTCGGCGTGGAAAACGCCAACGCAGAGAAGAAAGAGCGGCTTGTCACTGACGAAGTTCTTTCTAACCTGGGTGGCGTTCAGGCGCAGAGATATGTTATGCTTAATGCCCGCAGACAAGCCGCAGAGAAAATCAATAAAATGTTCGGTACTAACATCGAAGTGAACTTCCGTCAGGACTACAGCGCTCTTAACCTTGACATGCCCACCACGACAACTACTAATACTGAGCCTGACATTGTTGAACACGGCACATTTCATAAGACAGAGGAGTATTAAGGAGGGGTATAGTTGGCACAGTACACCATTGAACTGCGTAACCTGGTCAATAGTGGATACCCCCTGGCGCTGGACAAATACCCTATTTTTTCGGAGGAGTACAGAGGTGCTCTTAACCAGAAAATCATTGAGCATTTCTGGTTCCGTGAGATAGGCCAGGAGACGGCTGACAGATTCAATTTCATGCTTCGCAGAAAGATGAATGAAATCATGCCGTACTACAATGAACTGTACAAGTCCACGCTTATGGAATTCGACCCGCTTGCTAGTGAGTTCTTCACAGAAGGGACGAAAACAGGCAGGGTTCGTGACTATACGCAGGATGCTAAAAACCGTGGCAAGAGCGGTGAGACAATAGGTGAAGTCTTTACCAGCAACGAGGACATGGTAAACCATTACGGCATGAACGCCACAATGGACGAACAGGTTGATTCCACCTATTCTAAGCAGGGTGACGAAACCATCGGCGTTGTTGGTGATAAAACTATAAATGTAACAGGCAAAAAGAACATCAATAAAACTGGTCAACGAATTGAAGATTTAACGCAGAACGAGACCGGAAATGAACTGCTGACAAACAACCTAAAGGAAACTCAGAAGGAGACCACAAAATCTAACCAGGTTACAACTAACGACCTGACCACCAATACCGTGTCGGATGGGCGTACCACTGGTGAAGCTAAGAAGGTTGGAACTAATGATACCACGTTCTCCGATATCCCGCAAGCTGGTGTGGAGACTACCGTTGTCACAGCACCTGACGGAACTGTGACTAGAACCACAAAGGGCTATGCGACTACCACCACTGATGTTCAGTACACTGAGAACAATAACAGCAAAGGAACTACGCATGATGAAAGCACCACGAAAAACACCGGAACTGTTAAGGTTGATACTACTGGTGAACGCTCCCTGACTAAGGACAACACCGGTACTGTAAACACTGATAAAACCAGAGATGTCACTAACGATAATACGATCAACACGACTGAGACGGAAGCACAAACGTGGAGCGAAGATACCAAAGAGCATTGGACAGAGGACACCAGCAAGGAGTGGCATGAGAGTGGCACGTCCAAGGATATCACTGGTGTTAAGGAAAAAGAGAACAGAGACACAACTCAGAATAATAAGGTTGATAGCGAGAAGAACACGGCCAACAATAGGAAGTTTGACAACGCTCATAAGGAGACCAGCAATACCAAAGAGGATACGACCAATGTCGTAACTGGTAAAGGCCGCAAGGGCTTCAGCCCTGCTGACCTTATCAGGAAGTACAGAGAGAGCTTAATCAACGTGGATATGTTGATTATTGACGAACTCGAAATTCTATTTATGGGGGTATATTGATTTATGGATAAGTGTTATAACCACGACTACCACGACCCTTGCCAGCCTGACAGATGTCACGCCCCTAGCCCCTGCCCTCCGCCTGTTCCTCCCTGCCCTCCGCCTGTTCCTCCTATGTATGGGTGTGATAAGCCTACCCACCATCACCATGAAGATGGTTGCCGCCATGACCCGTTCGCTCCCTGCGACAAGCCTGACTTCTGTCCCCCTCCCTTCAAGCCCCGTCCTCCTATGCCGCCTGTTCCCAGTGTGTGCGAAGGCCAGAGTTTGTATGAAGCTATGAACGTGCTGACTGGCCGGGTGAATACCTGTATCGAGACCTACAACGCCGTTATGGCTGAGAACTACAGGACACTGCACAATTTGCAGAGAGCCGCCGCTGAGAATGGCGCTTACTACGGGCCTTGTGAGGTGTGGGTCGAAGAGGGGTACTATCCTGACGAAAGCGCTACCTACCACCTGATTCACAAGGCGTGTGTGGACAGACGCGGTGAGCCTATCCGTATGGAGCTTCACCTTGCTTATGCCAATACGACCAACAGCAAGATTGAGCAGGACATTTTCAGCGCAAGCAAGGTGACGTTCGCTGACAAGATTTTTGTCGCCCAGCCCAAGACTGATAAGGGTTGGTATGGTAGGGCTATCTGGAAGGGCTGTCCTATCGCTAGTTCTGATAGTTCTGACCTTTACACTGTCGGCTTTACCCGTGCTGGCCATATGAGAGTGTATCAGAACAGCGTGTCTGTTGACCAGATGCTCCGGGATACCGTGGAGAATGCCATGGGGTGCTCCGGTGTGCTGATTCAGAACGGCCAGCTGTGTGAGGATAGTTGGCTGACCAGCATTCCCAACTACGACCAGCAGACTGAGCGCGTGGTCATGGGCCAGAACCGGGACACTAAGGAGGTTATCTTCCTGGTGTGCGGGAACGAGGATAACGTCCATCGGCAGGGTATGACTACTAAGGCCGCCGCAAGAATCCTGCTGTCCTATGGCTGTGACATCGCTGTCGAGCTGTGCGAAGGTGCTGACGCTGGGGCCATGGATAAGGGTTCCCTTATGTATGTGCCGCCTGAGAACAAGGTCCCTACGGCCTACTGCTACTGGGTTATTTCCAGACGGTGCTTTTACCGGACCGACTATGAGCGTGAGCTGGCCGAGCTTATTCAGAACTACGGCCATTGCCTGTGGGATGGCTTTCTGAACAAGAAGAGAATCGAACAGGTCAAGGCTGAACTGGACCAGGAGATTAAGGACAGAATCGCCGGGGACAAAAAGCTCCAGGAGAATATCGACAAGGAGACCGCTGAACGCAAGGAAGCCGATAGGATTCTACAGAAGAACATTGACCAGGAGGTGTCTCGTGCCACCTCCGAGGAACAGAGGATTGAAGGGCGGCTAAATGATGAGATTCAGAGGGCCACCGGCGAAGAGCAGAGGATTGAGACCAAGCTCAACGAAGAGATTCAGAGAGCGAAGGACGAGGAGCATAGGATTGACACCAAGCTCGATGGAGAAATCCAGAGAGCGACGGACAATGAGAACAGAATCGAGGGCAAACTCGATGCTGAAATCGAGCGGTCCACCACCGAGGACGAGCGACTGGACGACAAGATTGACAAGGAGATTCATGACCGGACCAACGAGGATGCCCGTCTGCACCAGGAAATCCTTACCGAACAGGGTCAGAGAATCGCCGCTGACGAGGTGTTGCAGAACAACATCAATCAGGAAGCCGCTACCAGAGCTTCGGAGGATACCAGAATCAGCGAAGAGTTTCAGACCAAGCTCGATGCTGAGACTGCTACTCGGACTGAGAATGACCAGCGTTTGCAGGCCAACATCGACGCAGAGATTGAGAATCGGACTAATGCTGATTCCGCCCTGGGCGCTCGTATTGATGCTCTTGTGGTGAGAATCACTGCGTGCGAAGGCGATATCACCAAGTTGCAGGACCTGACTGCCAAGTTGCAGGGCCAGATGGCCAGCCTGGATGCCACGGTCACGGAGATTATGCACACCATCTCGGACATCGAGACGGCGCTGAATAACCTGAAAACCAGCGTCACTAATCTGACCACGACGGTCAATAAGATTATTGACGGCACGATTGAGCTTCCCTATGTCAAGAAGAGGGGAGACACCATGACTGGCCCGCTGAATATGGCGGATGCCAATGGGACGGTCAAGGGTAGCCTGAGTGCCACGAACGGCGGCGTTAGTTTGGCTGACGCTAACGGGGCCTATGTGAAGGTGGACGGCGATTCTGTCGAGGTAGGAAAGAACGATGGAACGCCCGCAAAGATTACGAATGTGGACGCTGGTGTGGCTGACACTGACGCTGTCAATGTTGGGCAGTTGAATGACGCTTGCTTCTTGAAATATAAGAAGATTAAAAACGTAAAGTTCACTAAAGAAGCAGGGACCTTGCGGGGAAACATTGTTACATGGGAGGGCACATCCCCGGCGGGTGACCCCACGTTAGCAAACAAGGTGTTGACAAGCGAACTTATCCCGTATGGTGCTAGCGTAATAGCCGCAGTTGTAAATGACGCGTATTATACCGGGCCTGAAAATCCTGAGAAGGAACATTATACAAAGTCTCTTGGTGTAATTCAAATCGCAGTTGCGAACATCTGGCAAGCCATTCCTCACGGAACTGAGTTCACCGGTAGCGGGGGAGTAATGATTGGGATGGTTGAATCTGGAGATTCTTCGCTATTCGCTACAAATGTTTACGCTGACGTCACTCTTATTTACACGGATAAAATTCCTGCATTCATTGCTGTGTACGAACCAGCAGAGAGCTAAAGTTAATCTAAGCACCAGGACTTTGAAAGCCCTGGTGCTTGTTTTTTGTTCAATTCTGATTGTGAAATGTGTACAAATAGAAATGGCAAAAAGGCCTTAAT
>OLQV01001532.1_pt1 | contig 17228 bp, 19 predicted proteins | sample 1672371 | NCBI WGS metagenome assembly OLQV01 (sample SAMEA3136676, study PRJEB25190) | human gut metagenome
GTATTCTCTGTATACAAAACTCCTGACAAACACCTGTCATCAGATATCCGTGACAATTGTCGAATTTTATATAGTATATCACACGGTCTGAATAATGTAAAGCAGTTGTCCTTCTGACAGCAGTAGAAGGAGAACTAGCATGAGCAAATATATTCCCGGTAATCAAAAACATCTTACTCTCGAAGATTGCAAATACAAAGAATGTCTTTCACAGTCCAGGGCCGGTATAAACATAACCAGACACGAACTGCATCAGGAAGATATGGTCATCACGCCCCTGATTTTTCAGGGCCAGTCTCCATATCAGATTATGACGAATCATCCAGAACTCGATATATCCGTGAGAACTCTATATTCTTACCTTGATAAAGGAATCCTGACATTCTTCTTAACCCGTGAAAAACTGTTTCTTGCATTCATTATGAACAGATGCACCAAAGGTACCGTAAAACTTGTTTTTAACAAGTTGGAACGCCAGCTTGGCATATATCTTATTCAACACGATTCTTACGGATCGCGGATCCGAATTCGGAGATCCGGAGTCTCTCGAAAACGGCATTAATGGCATTATGCGGTCAAGCATCTATTACTGTGATCCGATGAGAAGCAGTCAAAAAGGCGGCATCGAACAGACACATACCATGCTTCGAATGATTCTTCCTAAAAAGACTAGCTTTGAATATCTCACACAATGGGATTTAAGAACTATCGTAGACCACATAAATTCAACCCCAAGAGAAAGCCTTGGTGGTCGAACACCGTATGATGTAGCACTTGCTGTCCTTGGTTTCATACAATGCCTCTCCAATCTTCTCAATCAATGTCACATCTGCGACAGCTACTTTACATCTGCGTCTACAAATATCTGCATTCTTATATCCAGTTAAAATCGCCACCTGTCACCGCAAGCGATAACAGCTTATCCATCTTCTCTACCTCTTCAACGCCTCTAACCATCTGAATAAGCTTCGCAGATTCTACAACTTTTGGCATCTCCTCATCAGGTCCTATCTCCATATCTGCCTCTTCTCCACAGTATGGACACACCAATGTTGGTGCAATTTTTAAATCCAGAAACCTGCTTCCACACTCTTTACACTCATAATAACCGCACTGCTCTGTGCCATCCGGTACATAATACATATATAATTTCCTGCCTTTCATTTCCTTTAGTGTTATTTCCATGTCTTCCATACATCCGGCCGGTACCCGATTGTTGACTGCCTGCCGTTTCTAACCACCGGTGTCTTAATCACCTGCGGATTTTCAAGCACTTTATCCAGCTTGTCCTCATCTGCTATGTACTTTATAAGTGCCAGCAAATCCTTATCTTTGCCATCCCAGTTAATCATATTGTCAAGACCGCCATTCACCTGAGCGACAGAATTAAATTCGCCCTTACTCATGCCTTTTTCCTTCATGTCGATAAACTGAAACTTTATCCCACGCTCCTTAAAAAATCGCTGTGCTTTCTTTGTGTCATTACATTTCTTTGTTCCGAAAATTTGTATGTTCATGCTATTTGCTGTCCTTGGTTTCATGCAACGCCTCTCCAATCTTCTAAATCAATGTCACATCCGCCGGCAGCCACTACACGTATTGTTTTCATATTGCCTTAAGCTCCTGTGTATTATTTTGTATGCTTTGTTGTAAATTGCTCTGCAGATATCGAAGCAGATCCTCTCTTACAGGGTGGCGCATCTTCATCTCAAACTTGGTGGAATACCATTTTTCTCCAGCTCCTTAAGCGTCTGGAGCAACGGCATACTGCCTCCCACAGCTCATTCCATCCGGCATAGCCCATCGATACAAAGTATCTAAACCATACGCGCCATGCATCATAAAACAAGCTGTCCTTGTTCTCCTCCGCCAATATCACCAGGTCAGCACACCTTACTACATAGTCCTTATCCTTTGTGAAACGACCTGTTAATATGCCATTTTTGTATAGCTCATACAGATTTTCAAGGGCAGCCTTTGCTGTTGCCAGGTCAAAATTATCGACTTTGCTTTCGTTGATTTCATTGAATTTAAGGCACTCCCTATAATTTTTTTCTATAACGTTATCTGATACTTTATTTTCCATATTATCACATTCATCCCTTTAGCACCATCTCATGCCACTCTTCTCCACCCCAGGTAGAGTCAGCAATTCCCAGATCCTGCAATCCAAACTTCTTATACATCTCCACCTTCTGCTCTAAGCATGTCAGAAACAGCTTTTTTCGTCCGTTTGCCTTTTCACGCTGGCTGTAGCGGTACACGAGCTCTCTGGCAAGGCCCTGTCCACGATACTCCGGAAGCACGTCAAGGCCAAGAAGCATCACATTTTTACCATTCTCATCACATAAATCGATGTCCGTAAAGAACTCATCCCTGAACTTTTCCTCGTCTGTTGCCACACCATTTAAAAAGCCCGCCAGCTTACCGGTTGATTTGTCAATTACCACGAGAAATAGCTGTGGTACCTTTGCAATTCTCTCTGTCATTGCCTTTGGAGAACATGCCTCATTCGGTGGGAAGCATATCTGCTCAATTGCTATTGCCTGTTCTACCTCGTCTGGGTGTATACTTCTAAATTCAAAATTGTCTGTCATTTTTTTATACCTCATTCTTCTGTTTATCATATGTTAAGATTTTTTTGTTACCGGCCACTCTCAGGCGTGAACCGTAAAATTTTTTGTATATGTATATAATACGTGTTTTTGCTGATATAATCAATAATCCCACCAAAATACCAAAATCAGCCACAAAAGCATTTTACTGCTTTTACGACTGATTTACGTTGAAACCTGACAAAAACCTCCAATTATTTTTGTCTACTTTTCACCTATTCCACATTCTTTAGTGCCATGTCCATCGGGATTCTCTTTATTCTACTGAAATCAAATACTGTCACTATCAGGTAACCGATGAGCACAAACGCAAACATCTTTACATAGCCGACAGGTGTCATATGGAATGAAAACCATCCGCTGAAGGTCTGAAGCATTATGCGCCATACAATGTCCATTACCTTTGCACCAAGTACTACACTGATGATATCCGAGATAACCACCACAATTGATGTTGAGACCAGATAAAGGCTTGCAATTTCTCTGTTGTCGTAGCCTAAAATCTTGGTCATCGATATGGCTGTCTCATTTTTCTCGATGATGAGCTTCGTGAGCAGATATATCATGACGGCTGATAGCAGTATGCAAAGCACCTGGAAGTACTGCATGTATGAGCCCATGGAGTGGTCGAGCTGGTCTGCCATTTTGGTAATGTCGCGTATCGTAATTATTGTCGCGATATTACTCTCATCGATATCCTTTATCTTTGTGTCCGACAAAAATCCACTGAATCTGGCATCTGCAAAATCAAAGGTATCCGCGAAATGCTCTATCGGCATAAACACCGCGATGCTCTGGGATTTATCGTAGGTTCCCTTCACCTTGAATTTGTATGTTTTTTTCTCGTACTGTGCATCAAGCTTTATTGTATCGCCCGGTTTTATACCATATTTGTCTGCAAATGAGTCTGATATGTATACCTCGTTATCCTTAAGCGAATCCATGTCCTTAAGCTTTACGTATGCACTGTCTGTTTCCACTCCGTAGACCGACACCTCCTCGTCAAAGTCATCTGACCTCCTTAAGAGCGATGTCATGTCAAATTTCTCTGCATCACTGTTGTCGGTTTCAAGCACGTTTCCGTCTGCATCGACATAGGATTTGAGTACGTACTGATATTTTGCAAACATCATACTGTCGGTATTTTTCTTGTAATAATCAAGTGTATCCGGCATGCCGACTGCCATCGCGAGCATTACCATGATGAAAAATATTCCCACAAAAAGTATCAGATAGTTTGCCACATTCTGGAACATGATTCGCAGTCTGAAACGGCTCATGAAGCTCCAGCGCGGAAGCCGCATTGCTTTTTTGCGCTTTGTTTTCTTAAGGTCATGACGCAGAAACTGAAGCGGTGTGTGCTGCATCATGCGAATTATTACAATAAGATTTACAACCAGCATGATAATTACCGGAGCAAGCGTTGTTTTTATGAATGCGCCCGGATTCCAGATTGTGTGGTATATCGGCAGGCTGTAGCTGTTGTAATACATGCCCACAACCACATCCTTGAATACCGTATAGCCCAGTATATTTCCTACTGCTGCTGCCAGAAATGTCACAATGACAGGCATTGAAAGGTAATGCCTAATAAGCTCTCCCTTTGTGTAGCCAGACGCGCGAAGCGTGCCTATCGCTGATGATTCATTTGCTATCGTATTGCTTATGGTCACTGCAAAAATGAATGCGATTATTACGATAAGAATGTCTAACAGCACTCCTCCCATGGCCTTGTCTGAGCCCATATCGTCCGTGGCAAAATTGATTGCCGGATTTGAGTAGCGTGGTGTGTAGTCCTCCACCTCATTGCCCGTTGCCATAACCTGTGACACCATCGCCTCCAGAAAGTCATCTGATTTTTCCTTCTGTTCTATATCGTCCGCCGGCTCATCCTCGTATTTCCATGCATATGCATAGTGAATGCTCTTGTCCAGGCGGTCAAAGCCCTCCTTTGTCACCATTGCCACGTCAAACTTTATCGCATCAAACATCATATCGGTCTTCTTTTCATGCAGTGTGGAGTAATTGACATACGCTATGAGGCCCGATACCTTGAATTCTTTTCCGCTGACCTTTATTGTGTCACCGACCTTCATCCCCACGTTGTCTGCATGCATTCTGTCCACAGCGATTTCGTTCTCATTTTGTGGAAAAGAGCCCTCGATGAGACATGCGAGGTTGATATCCTCGGTCTTTGTGTATACACGGATGGTTCCGTCCTTTTTGCCATCTGCGTCATAGTCCTCAGTCTCATTGCGATAGAAATTCTCGTAGAGCATGACAGGAGTTTTGCTGCTATCGCTGTCTTTTTCGTCTGGAGCTGTTTTTACCTCGCCTGACTCGATAGCCGTAACAAGCTCGCTGTCAGCCTTATCCTTCAGTTCAAAATGTCCATCCTCCTGCTTGTATTTACTTACCCCCTCATCCGCAGAGGTGAGCATGCTGTCATTTGCCACATACATTCCCGATACAAAGCCGATTGTCAGCACGAGGAAAAGAAATACAACGAGATATTTCTTCCAGTCACCGATAATTTCCTTTGGTATACGCTTTATCAGAGGATTTTTTATCTTTTTCCTGCTCATAGGTCAAATTCTCCTTACCACTCAAGCTCTTCGGCCGAAACCTTATTTGTATTGATATCGTTGTGACGCACGGCTCCGTCTCGTAGCTTTATCACGTGGTCTGCCATGTTTTTGATGGCCTCATTGTGTGTGACCATGATTATGGTGTTTCCGTACTTTTTGTTGACATCCTCTATGAGCTTCAAAATCTCCTTTGAGGTGTTGTAATCAAGCGCTCCTGTCGGCTCGTCGCAGAGCAGTATATCAGGGTTTTTCACGATTGCACGCCCTATTGACACACGCTGCTGCTGTCCGCCGGATAGCTGATTTGGAAGCTTATAGCGGTGCTCGTAAAGCCCCAGCGTGTGAAGCAGCTCATCGATATCCAGTGCGTTGTCAGACAGGTATGCGCCCACCTCTATATTTTCCTTTACATTCAGATTGGCAATCAGGTTGTACATCTGAAATACATATCCCAGGTGCTTTCTGCGGTACTGTGTGAGCTTTTTCTCACTCATATCCTTCAGCTTGTCACCATTTATGCTGATATATCCGGAATCGGCGCTGTCGATGCCTCCTATGATATTGAGCAGTGTAGACTTTCCGGAGCCTGACGGTCCCAGCAACACACAGAACTCACCCTTTGCCACAGAAAAATTCATGCCTCGCAGCACCTCCTGACGCGTCTCTCCGCTTCCAAAGCCCTTTTTCAAATCCACTATTTCCAAGAACTTTCTCTCTTCTTCTGACATATTTTATATTTAGTAGAGGACTGTATTATAAGTTGTAAAGTATTGATAAATAAGCATTTTTTACATTCTTTACACGAAATACTGTCCACTACGTTCTCCTTTCTTTTAGTTATTCTTCATCCAACAACTCTTGACAGGTCATCGAAATGAAAACACCTAACTTAATCAAATCATTTAGATGCTTTTCCGAAAGGTCAGCATCCTTCTTCATAAGTTTTGATATTTCTGCACTCAACTCATCTGCTTGTTGCTGAATGTAATAAATCTTTTCTTTATGTTCATCATTCATAAATGTACCTCTATGCCTGTTTTACTAACTGTTTCTTTAGTCGTTCATTTTCTGCTTTGAGTTCTTCATAATCGACTAACTGTTCAATAAGTTTCTTTTTATCATCCTCTAACCTTTTGACTTGCTCCCGGAGAGCCGAAATCTTATCATCTTTAAGCTGCAACTTATCCTTTTTAACAGCAACCACATCATCTAATGGACTTGCCTTTGAGATTGCTCTAAGGCTTAAAATACGCTCTTTAAGTTGTGGGTTGTTATAAAGTGTTGCTCTTGATACTCCTGCCTCTTTACAGACTGTTTCAAAGTTTATAGGCTTCCTTTTTCTTTTGAGTTTATCTATTGCCTTATTGACTTTATCAATGGTTGCTTTATTCTTAGCCTCTGCATGAGCCTTTATACCTGCAACCTGGCTATCCGACACTTTCTTTGCCATTTAACTGCACCTCCAGACTTCCTACCAATGGTTTTAAATACTTGTACTTGATGTACTGTTTCTGCCATTCTCGTTCATGACCAAGTTCTTTTAATCTTGTCATTTCCTTTTCAAGTAAATCGAGTTCATCCTTTAGGACTGGATAGAACTGAACCTCTGTGATGTAGTTAGGGCAGTTATAGAAGAAACAGCCATCACCGTCTGTACAGTTACCACGTCTAAAATCATACAGGCAAACTCCTGTAGGAAGTGGATTAAAACTCATTGTTTTAGCCAAATCTGTGATTACATCATCAATCTCATCCTCAGTTTTACCATGAAATAAGTCATCTAATTTACCTTTGATTTCTTTTGCTCTAAGCCCTGCAATCTTTGACTCTGGGCTTAAAATCATATCGGAATAAATTTCCTTAACTTCTTCTTCCTGCAAGGTAAGATAGTGTGCTGTCATTTCAATAGAAACATGTGAATACTGTTTCATTATCATTGCGATAGGTACTTTTCTTTTGATAAGTTCCCTTACAAAAGTTGCTCTGAACTGATGTGAAGTAAGTGGATATAACTCACCTTTATTGTTTCGGATGTCCCATCGTTCTATGAAATGAGTAAGCCTGTTCGCATTCCATTGCGTAACATTCAACACTCGAATACCATTATATTTAACAAGAAACAGTTCCTTTAATCCACTTTCTTTACGAAGTGGTTCAGTAAAGTCCGAAAGCTCTTTAATGGTGTTTTTTACAAGTTCATTGATGAATACCTTATGAATGATTGGCTCACCTTTTTCCGTCTTACCAAGAGTCACTTCCATGTAATCATAGCCATCTGATGTTCTCTTAACACAGCCTTCCTGTATAGATAAAACCTCATTGATACGAAGTCCTGTCTGACTCTGAATAATAATACCTGACTTTGTAAGTACATCCTTTTCATCGTGTACTGCATGGTACAAAATCTTATCGAACACATCCTCTGGAATAGGTTTTGTCTTATTGGTTTTCATAGACTTTTTAGTATTCCAAAGCTGATTAGCTGTGTCTGTCTTTGGAAGATGAAAAGTAGGTACATTCCATCCTTTTATCTGACCGATACGGATGATTTCTTCTACTACATGGCAAGAAATATTTCCTGTACCAACTGCCACCTTCTTGTCATTTTTCATCCACAGGTTGAAGTTTAGGTAATCCTCTAAAGTCACATCTGAGAAACTGTGAATACCATTTAAGGAGCAGTATTCGATAAACATTGGAAGAGAACTATTGATATAGTTTTGTACTGTCTGTGGCTTCGTTTTACCGAGTTTGTAGTAGGTGTACTGCTTAACAGTTTCCTTCATATCTACATCTGCTATGTATTCAAATCTGATATATTTCTGTGATTCCTTTGTTGATTTAGCAGTAATAAAAGGTCTTAAATCCCACACATCATCATTGTAGTTGGAATTGCCTATCATTATGCTGTTTAAATCTGTATCAGGCTCAATGACCTGTAACTGTAATGCCAAGTTAGTTGCCATTCTGCAATCCCTCCAATCTTTCAATGATGACCTTTAATACCTCTATTGTCGGTATAAAGTGTTCTGCGTAATGCTCTCCGTAGATAACACCTTCTTCAAGTTGTTTTTCAAGGTTTGCCAAGTGCCGTTTATGAGCATCTAAGTATTCTGGTGTAGTGATATATCTGCTACAGGTATAACATTTCTGCCTTTTAAGAAGTCTGTCACATATCTTTCCATCAATCACTGGCTTTGTGCAATAACCATCACACATACAAGCACCTTTATACTTGTTTGCCTTGAACCATTCAAACTCTGATATATTGTCAAAAGCATTACTCTGTATCTGATTGATGTTTCCAATCACACCAACACTCTTAAATACCTCTGCTCGTTCCTTATCCTTTACATCTGCATAGAAACGCTTTGTAACGGATGCATCCGTATGTCCTAACACCTGCTGAATTACATTGATGTTTGTACCCTTAGAAAGCATATCTGTTCCAAGAGTACGTCTGAACTGATGGCTTGTAAGGTTGTAGTAATCACCATTGGCATCTTTGATGTCATTGTCCTTGATGAACTTCTTAAACCAGTTATTAAAACTAACTGAATTGAGGTTCATTACTTTTCCAGCTCCTTTTCCAGCAGGAATTCTCCATATCATTAAAACATCTTTGCCTTTTTCATCAGCTTCATCACGCAAATCTTTGGTAATCTCTATCAGTTTTTCAATAGCAACTACACATTCGCTTCTGACAGGCATAGGAGCCTTATTCTTGCGTCCTTTATGCTGCACCCACTCAATTGTATATCCACTAATAGGATGTGGCTTAATACAGTCAATACGAAGTTTTAAGAGGTCACCAATACGCATCCCTGTAGATTGAAGAATGATAATGCCATACTTTAGATATGGATTTTCTTCTGTTTTAAGAGCCTCATTTATCTGTACTACAACATCATCTGGAATGAAGTCTATCTTTAACTTACGATTGACTCCTGTGTACTCATTTCCTGTAAAAATCTCGGTTACAGGCACATCATCAGGTCTATGTAACTGACACCAACGGATAACGGATTTCAAAGCAAACAAAGAATGCCTTTGCATTGATATTCCATAAGGTTTTCCAGTCTTTTCAGAGATTGTTGTATGCAGATAGGAGATATAATTCTCAACATCTACATTTGTTAATCTCTTTAATGATGTGATGTTTCTTGTGTCTGCAAACTGAATGAATCGGTAGAAAAATGAATTTACCTCGTTGTAAAGACTATTCAATGTTTTATTGCCCACTCTGTAATTCTGCCATACATAGTCCTTGAACAGTTCCTTTATCTCATCACTTGAAATATACGAAAAATCAAACTTGAAGTTTCTTCCGTAGTGCTGTGACATTTCATCATTATCAACGATGTTCCATACATCACCATCTGGTCTTTTACTTGCCATCAGAGTCACCTCCAATAAGTGTACTCTGATTCCAATACCTCGAAAGACTGTCCTCAATGTACGGATTAGAAAGATGTGTATATTTCTGTGTAGTAGAAAGATGTTCATGCCCCATGATCATTCTTACAACACTTACATCCATTCCAGACTGTACAAGGTTGGAACAGAAGGTATGTCTTAAATCATGGAAATTAAAGTCAATACCAACTTCTTTCTGTACCTTTTTTAACTTATCATAAGCAGCACTATAGGTAAGCTGTTTTCCAAGCTGTCTTGCCTGCTCTGATACAAAGATGTAACTATGGTCTGTATCAATAAGATTTCTTTCTTCAAAGATGAAATCATCAAGTTCCTGTATAAGTGACATAGGTACATACAAATCCCTTGTTTTACCTTTTGACTTAATCTGTTGAAAACAGCCGACTGCCTGTGACATATCCGGTACAGGCACAGATTCTATTTCAAGGTCTAAAACCTCCTGTATTCTTGCACCTGTAAGATAAAGCATCTTGTATAAAAGAATGTCTCTATGCTTATCTAAACGGCTCAGAAACAGTTTCATTTCATCATCTGAGACAAGATTAATCTTGTAATCACTTTCCTTAATCTTAAAGATAGACTGTTTTGTTTTGTTATCACTTCTTGCGTGTTCCAAGATACCCTTAAAAGCATTGAATGGTCTGTTTACTTCATGCATTAGCAATGGATTGTCAATTTCCTGCATATCTGCTTGATACTGATAAAAACCATGCAAGGTACTAAGCATACGATTGATTGTCTTTGCTGTTCTTGCACCCTCTTTGTTAATAGCAATGATGTTATCATCCTCTGACATAAGGTATTCTTTGTATTCGCCTATCATCTTTGGACTTACTTCATCATAAGCATAACCGTAATCTGATAAGAACTCCCAAAAGGCTTTCAAATCATTTCCGTATGCTATGAGAGTATTGATTGCTCTATCTCTTTGGTCTTGATATTTCAGATAGTCATAAACTGGCTTTACAATTCTCATGTCATTATCCAGTAGAACAACTATCTCCCTTCCTTTACGTTTTGTAACGTGTAATTCCATGTATCTGATACCTCCAATACACTTCTTATATGTCTAATATGTAAAATATCCTTTATTTACTATATATCTTACCACTATAAGAACATATACTCAATAGTTATACTACTGTTTAATAATCTTTTAATATTCAATTTTTAAGGTACACTTACTTTACAGTAACATACCCCAACAAACCCTTATATTTACTAAGGTTTATTATGGTATATCTATTATTTTACATTCTATACATTAACTACTAAAGATAACATATGATATCCTCTCTTTCAACATTTCAAATTACATTTACCTTATATAAGGTTATAGCTTTAAAAACAATTACCGGTCAGATTGTACTTACTGTAGTTATCTATCATTTATACATGTTAGTTTTATCTAACTTCATGTAATAAGAGTAACGCTATTCTGCCTTTCTTGTCAATAAAAATTTATTAATCAGCTTGGTAATTGATTAATACAATGACTTTTGTCCACCATATCATTTTATTTTCTGACCGGATTAACAGCTTCAAGGCGTATGCATAATATAAATTAAATCTGTTTTTACGGAGATATGAATTTTTATGTGTGGTATTGCCGGATTCTGTAACTTTAAAGAAGACTTTGAAGAGAACACCGATTACTGGAACTTTCGTCTTGAGAAGATGCGTGCTGTGCTCGCCCACCGCGGCAACGATGCCAGAGGACGTTTCCTTAAAAAGCATATCGGTCTGTCGCACAGCCGTCTGGCCATCCGTGATATCCTGTGCGGCGACCAGCCCATGACGCGCACCCACAATGGCTATGATTACACAATCTGCTATAACGGAGAAATTTACAACACTGATGAGCTGATTCCCGAGCTGTCCGAAAACGGCTTTGTCTGCTCCACAACCTCAGACACAGAGGTTATTCTGTACGCCTACATCCATTGGGGCGCTGATTTTGTCAATCGCTTAAACGGTATTTTTGCATTTGCCATATGGGATGCGGCTAAAAGCCGGTTACTTTTGTACCGCGACCGCGTTGGTGTCAAACCGCTTTTTTATGCCATCCGAGGGGATTCTCTGGTGTTTGGCTCCGAGCCAAAGGCCTGCTTTGCGCACCCAGCAGTAAAGCCTGAGCTTGATAAGCAGGGCTTGCAGGAGCTTCTTGCTATCGGGCCTGCGCACACGAGCGGGCTTTCCCTGTTTAAGGATTTGTTTGAGGTTTTGCCGGGACACTTCATGATTTACTCCCGGGATGGGCTGCATGATGAAACCTACTGGGAGCTTACAAGCCGGGAACACACCGAGAGCTATCGGGATACCGTTGCTCACACACGTTTTCTGGTGGAGGATGCTATAAAAAGGCAGATGGTTTCCGATGTGCCGGTATGTACTTTTCTGTCAGGCGGCATCGATTCAAGCATCGTGACCGCCATCGCCGCAAACTATATGAACACACGCGGTAAAACGCTCAACACTTTTTCCTTCGACTTTAAGGACAATGACAGGTATTTTAAGGCAAACGCCTTCCAGCCGGAGAGGGATCTGCCCTATGTCAATCGTATGCTTGAAGAGTATGAGACAGCCCACTCCTATCTCGAGTGTGATGAGAACTCTCTCTTCAAGGCGCTCTTTGCCGCAGTCGATGCAAAGGATATGCCCGGCATGACCGATGTGGACTCGTCGCTTTTGTATTTCTGCAGCCTCGTCAGCCGAAAAAACAAGGTAGCTCTTACCGGTGAGTGTGCTGATGAAATCTTTGGCGGATATCCGTGGTTTTACCGCAAAGAGCTGCTGGAAAGATATGGCTTCCCATGGTCATCGGATGTCGCTCCACGCCTTGCTCTTTTGCGCGATGATGTGAGTTTGGAGCTTGATTTATCCGGTTATCAGGCTTTTCGATATGAGGAATCGAGATCAAAAGCCCCTCTCCTTTACGGTGAGACCGGTGAGGACGAAAGCCGCCGCATAATAGGTTATCTCAATATCAAATGGTTCATGCAGACGCTTCTTGACCGCATGGATCGCACCAGCATGTACTCCGAGCTTGAGGCTCGTGTACCTTTTGCCGACCATCGTATCATTGAGTATGTCTTTAATGTGCCTTGGCATATGAAATATCAAAACGGTGTGGAAAAGACTCTGCTTCGCGATGCTTTCTCAGATGTCCTGCCACCTGAGCTTTTGCACAGAAAAAAGAGCCCATATCCAAAGACTTATCATCCCGGATATGAAGCTCTCCTTATAAAGGGAATGGAGGAGATATTAGACTCCCCTAACGCCCCTGTGCGCACTCTCATTGACGCTGACAAAACGCGCGAATTTTTAAAGGCACCGGCAGAATACGGCAGTCCGTGGTTTGGCCAGCTCATGGCAGGTCCGCAGCTTATCGCATATTTCATCCAGATTAATTACTGGATGGAGAAGTATCAGCTGTCTGCCTAATGCTCATCCATGATTAATTGACCTTGCGCTCTATATCAATGATGTTATTCTCTATGATATTGTTTTCTGTAATGTTGTTATCTATGCTCTCTGCCGAAGAGGTGCTTTCACTCTCCTGCTCCTTCGGTGTAAATCTTCTCACCTTATCCATGAGCTGAGTCTTCTTCAGCTCATGCTTAAGCTCAACACGCTCACTCTTCTGCTGTCGCTTTTTCTCCTTAAGCTCGTACTTGGCCTGCTTCTTTGCGAGCTTATTCTGCCTCTTCTGCTCCTTTATGGCAGCCTTGGTCTCTCTTTTGACCTGCTTTGCCGCAAGCTTTGCTTCTTTTGCTTCGTTCTTTATGCGGCTCTTTTTATTTTTCTTTACGCTCTTTTTAGCAACCTTATGTAGTTCCTTAAGATCTGATTTTGCAGCCTTTATATTTTTTCTGTCCTTGCGGTATGGATTGTGCACAAAGTATCCCACAGTGCCTATCATCATAAGAAGCAGCGCCAGTGCCTCTCCAGCCATCGTGACATACTCCAGATACTGCGGATACAGCTTGTAGCCTGCCATCTCCGCCGCTATCAGGATAAGCGGGATGAAAAACAGTATATTCTTTCGCTTTTGGGACAATAACGCTCCCTCCGCACCTACACACATGAGTACATACAGGCACAGCTGTGAAGTCGGCCCATAGGCATATGCCACAATCGCAGCCATTATTACAGATATGCAAAACACTATGAATGCTTCTCCGCGGAACAGGGCATTCCTGTACTCTTTTATGCCCTCCAGCTTGTCTACCGATATGCCATGCAGTGAATATACCTGGTCTGTGATATCCTCCATGCAGTCCTCATGGTATCGCTTCAGCTCCCTGTTGCTGTTTATATCGGCATCTATGGAGCGTCTGCGCTCTGTAAGCAGCTTCTGCTCCTCCATTATCTTCTCCCAGGCCTCATCCTCTGCCTCACGCTGAAGCTTCACCTGCTCGTGAATCCACTCGGCCCGCTGGATGCGCTCGCTCTCCTGCGGTATAACCATCTGCTGCGAGTCAACTGTCTGCTGCGGTGTTTGAGTCTCCTGCGTCATGCTGTTATTTTCCTTTTCTTTATTTATCATTCCGGTTTTCTGCCTCTTTCTTCTAGACATTTTCTTCCTCTTGCAATTGTTATTTACTGCTATATATCTTTTATTAAAGCATATTTTAGCGGAATTTTCCATAGGATATGCGCATGATATCCGGGATTTTATGATTACATATGCTGTGCCACATCTATTCTGATAAGTGCCTTCCTGAGTGCAAACTCTGCGAGAAATGTGACCTTGTCTCCAAGTATTTCCGCAACCCCTGAAATTTTGGTGCCCGATACCATTAAATTTTTCAAATTTAAATTTGATAAGCTCCTCTAAGAGATTATGTTTCAATTTTCTTCTATGTATTTCACTACTCTATCTATATTTCCGCTTTCATATTCATCATGTCCAACCTGTGAATTTCTCCCATTAGTTACATAGGGTACAATGGCTATTTTTTTTATCATTAACTTGTCCTCCTTTTCCACTTCTTATAACTTCAAATCTTCTGTTGCTTTCAATCTCTCCACAAGACTGAATGTTAATTATCCAATTTTTTAACCGCAATCAAATCATAACGTGTCTTTCGATTTGGATTCTTTTCTATGCAATCTTCCAAAATCACTTCCGCCCCTGGCAACAGTAATTCACGACAACGGCCCGTATTCTTTACATGAACCAATTCTACCTCTTCCGCTCCGTCAATCTTTACCCGCGCAATAAAACGATTGGGACGTTCTATGAAAATTGCTTCCACTATCTTATCATATTTCATGTGCTGTTTCCTATTCTCTTATCATTCGATAGAATGTTCCGGTACCAATTCCTGTTGTCAACTCATAAGCTTGTCCATCAATCCTAAATCCTGCTTTTTGATAGCACTTTATCGCTCTGATATTCCATGTACGAACTTCCAGATACAACGGCTTGTTAGGATATAACTTTTTTGAAATCTCATAAGTAATCGAGAGCATTCGTTGACCATAATGTTTATTACACAAATCAGGATTTACGCCTATTCCGATAAATATCTCTTCTTTTTCCTCCAATATATTGACAAATCCTACCAATATGTTTTCATCCCAAAAACCATAATAATTTTTTTCACTTTGGGGATTCATGAATCCTATCTGTCGAACTTGCATTTCTTCATAAGAAGGAAGATTATACAAATCGTATTCTCCGCCATATTTCCATGCACATATTTGTCGTTTTTCATCTTCGGATAGATTTCTATATACTAATTCATTCATAACATTTGCCTCGTCGAACTTAAAGTTATCAGTCTGTTTCATCTTTTTTATACCTTTTATTGGCTCTTCATTAGGATGTGTTGTATAGAAAAACGCTTTGGAATCTCAACTCACAGCAGCAATGTTGAATCAGTCCTGCTCCAGCTTTACCTGCTCACCTGTGTCTGCCTCAAATTCCTCTAGCTGCTTAAGCCAATATTCCTTATCTTTATTTGTTATCATTCTTATGACTTTACATGGATTTCCTGCCGCTATCACACTATCCGGAATATCCTTTGTGACAACCGACCCTGAGCCTATGACAACATTTGAACCTATGGTCACACCCGGATTGATGACCGTATTGCCACCGATCCATACATTATCGCCTATTGTAACCGGCTTGCCAAGCTCCACACCGGTATTTCTGATCATCGCATCTATCGGATGACATGCACAGTATATATTGACCCTTGGTCCCAGAAATGCATGATCTCCAATGATGACATCACACTGATCCAGAACTATCAGCCCTGTATTTGCATAGAAATAATCACCCACGTGTATATTGGTTCCATAGTCACAATAAAAAGGTGGCTCTATATAACACTCCTTTCCCATGTGTGCAAATAATTTTCCAAGATATTCTCCGGTTCTTGTCATAGTCTCAGACCTCGAAGCACTGTTGAACTTATCTATCTTTTATTAATACACATAAAGGTACATTCCAAACCAATGCAATGCAGCCCCCAGCATCACAAAGATATGCCAGATAAAGTGCATCCCCTTGGTGTCCTTCACAAATGGAATCATGCCGAGCGTATAGACAATACCACCGCCCACGATCCATCCCAAAAGCGGCTTGTCATTTCTGAACCAGTCTGGAATGAACATGATGGCGCTCCATCCGATGACGAAGTACAGCGTATAGTGTATCGGTCGGAACCTGCCTGGTCCGAACACACATATGATGGTGATCCCCGCTATGATAAGCGCCCACTGCACACAGAACAACACTATTCCAAGCACATTTTCCCAGTACACAAGGTACATCGGAGCAAATGTTCCGCCTATCAGCAGATATATCGAGGAATAGTCAAATCTTCTCCAGATACGCTTGACTGCTAGCCCGGATTTATATGAGTGATACAGGCAGCTCATAAGAAACATCAATATCAGTGATATTCCATAAAAACACGATGCCATCACTTTGAGCCCTGTGTCTGACTTCAGGAGAAGAAGGACAAAGCCGGCTATGGCAAGTCCTGCTCCTATTCCATGGGTGACTGCATTTCCCACTTCCTCAAGCACGGTGAGTTTTGGTGGCTCATTCAGTTCCCTGTAGTGCTGCCTTTTTGCTCTTTTTGCCTCTTTCTTCTCTTCTTTTCTTTTCTCTTTGTCCAGCTCAGCTTTCTGCTGAGTGCTCATATCTGATTCCGAGTTCTTTATTTCTGCCATATTTAATCCTGAAACTCCTTTCTATCTATAATTCTATCTATAATTTATTCTGCTATCTATAATCTACACTGTCTTACAACCGCAGTTTCCTGCACCGTACAGAGTACAGCCCTGGGTTCATCATCGCAGATCGCTAAAGTGCCTCAAACACCTGCACGCTACGTATCCCACTACAATTACTATAATATACACAAAATTTGATAAAAGAGCAACAAGTACTCCCATGCTCTGCTTCACGACTGCTGTTTCAGATGTCCAGTCAAGCTTTGGCATCTTGAGATCGCTGAAATGATATTCTTTTTTTTCTGGATGTTTCTGTGATATACTTATATGCGGTCATATCAGACCGGAAAGGAAATATTATGTTACAAAAATTATATGTTTTTTTCAGGAA
>OLQV01001541.1_pt1 | contig 17182 bp, 12 predicted proteins | sample 1672371 | NCBI WGS metagenome assembly OLQV01 (sample SAMEA3136676, study PRJEB25190) | human gut metagenome
TAATGGTCAGTTTCGCATTCGTATCTTTTACGATGGAGTCGATGAAGCTCTTGTCGAGAGTTACATCTGCCTTCGCCGCATCGCCAACTTCTTTACCGGAAACAACCAAGATGATTTCATTCGATTTCTTTTCCTTCGCCTGCTTCAGTATTTCTTTCTGATTGTCAGCAGAGACTTTGACATCGGCAACCTTCGTCTTCGTGCCGTCAGCGTTTGTCTTTTCGCTTACCTTGACTTCGGTTGGTGCGGTCGTCGTGCCTGTCTTGGTGTCGGTGGTGACATCTTTGACTTCTTCCACTTCGCCTGCTGCAATACCGCCGCCGGCAGAACCTACGACATCCGCTGCTTTCAGCCAGCCGTTGTAATATTTAGTTATCTTATCCTTCTTTGCAAGCGATGGATAATTCGGGTCATCAAACCAGTCTTCTACCTCATAGCTGTAATCGTTGACATAGTGCCATACGACAAAATCATTGTTTGAGAGCACCCAGTCCACCAGACCTTTGTTCGGATGGGAACCGTTGACGGTATACATCCAGCCGGATTTCGGACCGTTCGTAAATTCACCGAGCCATTTTCCGCCGAGGGATGCCGGTGCTTTCATTGTGCTGATATAGTTGTTTTCGTAGCCAGCATACTCAATGCCTGCCGCCTCAGTTGCCATCTTGAATACTTCGCCGACCGTCGTTCCTACCGGAACTCTGTAAGTCTTGGTCGAAATCCATGTTACATAGTTTGGAAGATAAGTATTCTTGCTCAAATCTACATCCCGTTTTGCCACTTCGGCACCGATCAGGCGGAACTTTACTGTAATCTTACCGTCTTCGGATGGAGTCGGTGCTGCGGTCTTTTCCCAGATTGCATAAAGCGTCTGCGGAAGCTTTGCGGAAACCTGTGTATACTGCTGGGAACTTGTATTGTTTTCGCTGAACCAGCCCTTAAAGGTATAGCCGCTCTTTGATGGAATCGGCAGGGTCTTGCCCTCATCGCCTGCATAGTATTCGATTCTGTCGCCATCCTGAATGCCGGCTGCGCTGCCGCCGTTCAGTCTGAATATTACATTTGCGATGGCGATTTCATCTTCTCCGCGCTCCTTGAGTGCAAAAATATGTCCGGAGTCATTCTTGAAATAGATTACGCCGTCTGCATCCGCAATCGGGCTGCAGATGTTGTACTGCACCGCACTTCCGGATGGAGTGAAGATTTCCTTGCCTGTAAAGGTTTTGCTTCCTAAATCATATTTCAGGGCATAAAGGCCGCCCGGTTCTTTGTTATAGGTTGCGTACAGATAGAGTGCCTTCTCACTTTCTTTGTAGGCCGTGGAAAGCAGCATGCTCGACTGCACATAACCCGGTGTTTCGGCTTTGGTGATTTCCTGCATGGTGTTGACATCCACCGCGTAAATCGTACCCGGGGAATTGAACTGATCCTTTCCGGAGCAGGTCACAAAAACAGTGCCGTCAGAAACGACCGGAGTTCCGGTGCTCATGCCGCTCATTTGGAAATATTTCGCTTCGCTTAAGTTTCCGTTCGCATCTACGCTGACGCGGTACAGATAGCCTGCTTTCGTAGTAAAGAAAACATAGCCGTCTGCGTAAGCAATCGTCGAACGAATATCGCCGATAATGCCGGTTATGGTATCGATCACCTTGCCGGTGGTCGGGTTGACGCTGTAAAGGGTCGCCGTCGGTGAGTTATATCCACTCGTTCCGTCATCGGAGCCAAAGATGACATAATTGTCAGTCGCATAAGCACCTGCCCAATAGAACCCACCTTTATGTTTGATCTGCCACATCGGGTGCTTGATCTCATCGGTCTTGGACGCATCTTCGTCTGTTACGGACAGGCAGTAGTAGACACCGTCTTTATCTTCAGCCTTCCATGTTCCGGTGTAGATATATCCGCTATGGTAAATCAGCGGGCTGATATTCTGGCCGCCGAGTTCTTCACTGATCCACAGGCTTTCCAAAGTCTTGGCATTCAGTGCCTGTACCTTTCCGTCATCCAGCAGGACGAAAATCATGCCCTCGCCGTAAGCCAGCGGATTGGTGGTATATTGGTTGCTGCCTGCAATTTCAGCACTTGCTGCCACTTCTCCGTTCTTCGGATTAATCTTGACGATTTTGCGGCCGCTGTGGAAATACAGATAGCCGTCTACCAGAAGCTGCGGTGTCGGGGATGCTGACCAGCCGCTGCCGCTGGATACCTGCCAGAGCAGTTTCGCGGTCTTATCGATTTTCGGCGTTTTAGCAGAGGTCAGGCCCATATTGGTGCTGCTGCCGCGGAAGCTCGTCCAGTCACCGGTCAGGTCTTCAAGTTCGCTGCCCTGCGAGCCGCTTCCGACCTTGGTCAGCTCGATGTCAAAGGTCTTTTCGCTCTTGTTCAGTCTGTTTTCGTCCAGTGTTCCCTCGCGGGTCACATAGCCTGCGCAGGAAATACGGTAAGTATAGCTGTAGCCGCTTCCGCTGATCAGAGTATATTCACCATTCGCATCCGGTTCTACAAGGCTGCCGTCCTGATCCAGCAGCGTGATGGCTGCGTTCTTCGGCGTCAGGTCAAAGGAGACCTTGCAGGATTTAACCGGATTCAGCGTGATATGGTAAGTCCGATTGATTTCCGGCTTAGCCGGGTCTGCCAGTACGATGTCAAAAGCTTTTTCCTGCAGCTCGGAAACGGTCAGTTCTTTCGATGTTGCCGGTTCTCCGTTGATGGAGACCGTTACCTTGCTGTTGTTTGCCTCTGCGTTAACTGTGATATTCTCCGTTCCGTCCGGAAGATCCACACGGTATCCATCCGCGGTCTCTTTGATATTCAGCACGGTTTCACCTGACTTTATGCTGAAGTTTTCCGTCTTTAAGGATGGTATGACTTTGATGGTGATGGTTCTTTCTTTGCTGAAATTCTCTCCGTAAAGGATCTTAATTGTTTTCTCACCACTAGTATAGCCGCCTCCGATGCTGCCGGTCATCCAGTTGCTAATCCGGAATATATCATACGCACCGCTGTCCCAACTCTTTGTGATCTCCTTGTCAACAAGACCGCCTCCGGTATTGCTGCCGCTGATTAAGGCCTTGGCTTCGCTGCCGTCTGCGGTCAGATAGTCAATGCTGAACGAATGACTTTCAAAATCAAGGTCCGAAACGGTAATGGTGTCATTTTCATCAAGCACAAGCTCCTCGTTGCTAACGTTAAAGCGTACACGGAAGAACGAGAATCCCTCCGCACTTGCCGCAGTCTGAACCTTTACAGTATAGACCTTGGCGTAGCTTCCATCCTCGGAGGTTACGGTATATTTCACCGGCTCGGTGAAATCCTTTGCGCCCTCCGGCGTTACGCTCGCACCGTCAGTCATAACGATCGTCGGGGTCAGTGCTGTAAGATTGGTGTTATATGGAAGCATCACGGTGATGGTTCCGGCTTCCTGATCAATCACGCCCAATCTGCCGTTCAGCGAAAAGGCCGTGATTGCTGCGTTGTAGTTCTTGATTTTCTCGAGTTCGCCGATCACCGGATAGCCGTCATTTTGATTCTGGCTGTCCATGGCAAAAGTTACTTGATACAGAGATACCGGTTTTTCATAGCGGTTTAAAGTGTCTACGAAGCTTTCTTCCTTCATAAAGGATGCAAGCATCAAAGTCGTATCGTCTGCAAGTACCGCATCTTCCGCATGGCCGCCGACGGACAGCGATGCGCTCTGCACGCTGTAGTTATGCGCCAGCGTAGCAGCTCCCGTTCCCTTTGCCACATAGCCGAGGATGCCGCCGCGATAGCTTCTGCCGGAGGTAGACCCGGCTTCCAAAGTTCCGGCATGATAGCAGTTGAGAATGCGATCAAATCCCATTCCGACGATACCGCCGATATGCTGGTCTTCTGTCTGGTTGGTTGCCGTCAAGGTTCCGGTGTTGAAGCAGGACTCGATCAGAACATTGCAGGCAGAGTTATTCGGAATCTCAGCCAAAATGCCGCCGACATAGCCGCCCGCCGTCACGCTGCCGCGGTTGCTGCATCCGATGATTCGGTTATTGCCTTTGTATATACCAGCGGTTGTTACCCTGCCGACAATGCCGCCTGCATAGTTACCGGTGTTTCCATAGTAATTCTCTGCCGGTTTTCCGGCATTCAGTGAGCCGTAATTGTGACAATCCCGAATGACAGCATTTGAAATGGATGCTGCGATACCGCCAATACGTGAGAAATTCGTTTTGTCTGATTGAATTTCAATCTTCCCGTAGTTTTCGCAGCCTATGATTTCCGCGCCGCTTTCTGCGGTCTGCACGATGCCGCCTGCGTTCGCGTCATTTGACCAATCGGTTCCGTTAAAGGTTGGCAAAATACTGCCATAGTTTTTGCAGTTAATCACTTTGCCGCCGACCAGCCAGCGTGCAACCGACGCGTTCTTAAAGGTGCAGCTTTCAGCCAAGGTCAAATCTCGGATTTCACCGGTTACGGCATTAAACAGATATGGAACATTCAGATTGGAGATCGTCTTTCCGTTTCCGTCATAGGTACCGGCAAATCCATAAGTCATATTTGCTCCACCAATGCTGTTCATCGATTTGCCGGTCATGTCCAAATCTTCGGTCTGCTCGTAATATGCCCTTTGATACGGCTCATTCAGGCTGTTTCTTGCTAAGGCAACCAGATCATCCGCAGTGCAAATCAAATATGGGTCTTCTGCGGTACCGCTGCCGTCAAACGGTACCTGCGATGCATATATGGTGTATACACGTTTGCACTGCTTATTTGCCGCTGTCACGGTATATTGTGCGCTACCGGAGCTTAAATCCAACACTTCCGGTGAGCCGGTGGCTCCATCGCTGAGGACCACATCCGGCTTCACCTGCGTAATATCCATACTTTTGGGAATGGCAACCTCTTGTACCCAGCCGCTAACGCCAAAATTGGTTATCTTTCCTTTCTTTCCTGCAACCGAAAAACTCTCTAACAGTGCACGCGAGGATGCTTCTCCCTCACCAAGTTTTTCAAACTCTGCGTATACAGTTCCGCCGGCATACGGCGTGGTAAAGGTGATTTCATTGGAGGCTGCATTCATACTTACAGTTGGTTTAATAGCTTCCGTTTCACCAGGCACAGTCGTTTCAATCCATGCGTCTTTTAACTTATATCCCTTGTCCGGAAGCATGTAGAACTTACATTCTCTGTTAGCATACGGAACAACACTGCCATTGAATATCGTACCATTTTCACATTCGGCTGTTGACATTTTCACATGATTATGGTTCGTAATCGTAAAGATTTCTCTGCTCTTTAACTCTATGTCGTTGGAAAGAGTAATTTTGATTTTACCGTTTGCTTTGTACCAGTTGATAGTCGCTGTCGTGTCCGTAATGTCAGCAGCGCATTCAATAGGCTCGATACCTAAGATTTTTCCGGTACCACCTATAACCGTAAGTTTGGATGCTTTCGCGTACTCTTCTACTACATCTTCACTGATTTCTTGGCCATTATGCAGTCCTACAGGTTCGTATTCCGTTTGTCCCTCCACACGCTTTACAACTGCCTTAGCTTCTTCACTCTCATAATTATACGTAATTTGTGTAAACCAATTTGGCCCTTGTTTGAAAGAAAGCTTAAAGGATTGTTTGTTTCCCTCTATTGTTATTTTTATTGACTGTGATCTTCCACTTGCTACATTCCAGTTATTTTTTCCTAGCGTGGCTGCCGTAAGACTTAAAGTGTACCCTTTGTCAAGGACATTTTTAAGTAACAGACAAACAGTAACTGTTACTTTTCCTGCGGACAATTTCCTTTTTCCGATTGGTTGTATGAAATGAGCGGATAGATTCCGGTAATGCAATATTCGTAGTACTCATTGGGCGTCAGTTTTAAAAGTTCCCATTGACCACGATCGTTGTTGTAGTAATCCATGTAATCGTCAATGACAGCTTTTGCTTCCGCAAAGGAATCACAAGCTGCGATTTTACCGCCGATTTCATCTTTCATGTGCCCGAAGAAGCTTTCCTGCGGCGCATTATCCCAACAGTTTCCGCGTCTTGACATGGACTGACGAAGCTCTGCGTCTTTGACGATTTGGCGGAACTTCTTGCTGGTGTAATGGCAGCCTTGATCGGAGTGAATGAGTGTTTCACAATCAAGCGTCTGACCGTGATTGGAAAGCAGCAGATTTACCGTTTCAAGTACAAAATCAATTTCAAGGGATTCACTTAACACATAAGCAAGGATTTGCATCGTGTAAGCATCCTTGATGGTGGACAGATAGAAGAACACACCGCAGCAAGGGATGTAGGTAATATCCGTAAGGAGAACCTTTCTGGGGCCGTGCTCTTTGAACTGACGATTCAAAAGATTCTCCGAAACCGCATCCGTTTTCAAAGCTTTTGCCATCCTGCGATAGGGATTTGCTTTGCGGATCGGGCAGGAAAGCCCGTATTTACGCATGAGACGCTGTATCTTCTTGATGTTCATTAAAACGGGCGGATCCATATGCAAAAGGCGCATATGGATGCCACGAATGCCTTTATCATAACCTCGGAAGGAGTAGGCATTCAGAATTAATTCAAAATCGTGTTTATCTTTAGCTTCGCGTTCAAGGCGTTTGTCCTCGGAAGCAAGCCAGTTGTAATAACCGGATCTGGACACTCCGGCGATTTTGCAGAGTTCTTTGACATTCTGCAGATTGTCCTTTTGTGAGACGATGGAGTGAATGATTTCATATTTGGCACTTGGTCGATCCATGATTAAGTCCTCGGCTTTCTGTCGTTGTCCAGCTCGGTAATTTTTTTTAGAAATTCAATCTGCTGGCGAAGGTAAGCGATTTCACGTTGCATGGCAGAAACCGATTGCTGTGCGGGCAGGGTGTTGTAGTCTACTTTGGCAGGCTTTTGGATTTTAACGGAAGACGAATCTTCCGTTGGGACTTTCCCCTCCTTGGCTTGTTTGGATATGCGTCTTGCAAAGGCGTACATTCGATTGTCGCCTAAGATAGCAGGGTCATAGCCAAAGGCAGCGAAAATATCCTTGACAGGTTCTCCGGCTTCATAGTGAGCCAGAAAGAGGTTCTTAAACTCAAGGGTATAGTGGATGTATATGGCTGAGACTTTGTAGGTAAAAGGATTGGCAGAGAGAACCTTCATCTGCTCAGGGGTAAAACGAGTAGGGCAATGATAGTTTGTCATTTGTATAACCTCCGTGTGTAATCCTATTATACTCGAAACACAAGCAAAAGTGTGTCCGAGAAATAGGGTTTTGAATAAAAAATATGTCCAGTTTATGGGGATACCGATAAAAAAACGGTGTCCGAAAAGGAGAAAATTATGAAACAGGTGTGTCCACTTTATAGGGTACAGTTTAACTTACATTGTCTCTCGGACATTTTAAACTCACTTTGGTTTTCTTATTTATAGATGTTGGAATCAGTGCAATCTCACAAACCGCTGTGTTATCTTCAAAATTGGGTATAAATTCGTAAGTTGTACCATCTTTCAACGTTAGAATAATCGCTTCAAACGGTTCCCCATCCGCCCAAGCCTGATCCGCGCCCCAACTGCCGATGCCCATGCCGGTGAACACTAGGACAAAGGCAAGCATCAGGGTGAGCAGCTTGCGGATGGAATTTGCTTTTTTCCTTTTTTCCATTCTGTTTTTTCTTCTCCTTTTTCTTATATTTCGCTTTCGCGATGATCTATGTAAACACTCTATTTGTGTAGTGGTCTTGCTATTCCGCCGTGCCTGCTTGCATAGCACGCTCGGCACATCCAGCGGTTTCCGCGGTTTCCGTAGCTGTGCGCTCGGCTTCTGCCGCCTCCTGCTCGCGAATCTGTCTGCGGTATTCCTTGTGCCGCTCGCGTTTTTCTTTTCTTCTTCTCTTCTTGTCTAAATAAGACTGCGCCACAGGTCTTGTGCCCGCGCGCTCCAGCATGCGGTTCCACGGTCCGAAGCGTGCTTTCAGTTCCCGGTCATAAAGCACATCCGCCTGCATGGGTTCCCTTCCGTTTTCCTCGGTGAAGTCTCGGACAAGCTGCAAGAGTTCTTCGTCTGTCATCGCTTTATACGGCATGCGAAGTTCATTCAGTTTTTGGACTTTCTCCGATGCTGTCAGTGCCGGGTCGTTCTTTATGCGTTCCTTGAGTTCTCTTTGATTCATTTCGTGTTCCTCATTTTCTGTTTCGGTTTCGTATCAATTGTATTTCTCTTGCCCCCTGTGGGCGGCGTGCTCTATCTTTCTTTCGCGCCGCCCTGAAAGGATGAAAAGTGTTATTTTTGTATTCTGTTCTTACGGATTGTTGGCATTGTTGGATTTTTTAGCCACCTTACTGTATTTCTACAACATTTCGTTTGATTTCGACCTTTGCGGAGCCTGTTTTCATACAGATCTTGGAATTTGTTGGAGTTTTTACAGCCGTGTCGCAAATTGTCCAACAAATGCATGCCAAAATGTCCTCATTTCTTGGACTTTTTCAGAGATATCATCAAAAGTCCAACTTTCCATTTTGCGATGTACCAAAAACAGGTTTTCCGACACACAGATTGCCTCACAGGTTGGACTTTTTCGCAGAATCCGTAAAAAGTCCAATTTTTGCCTCATACGCAGGCAATAAAAAAACGATGATTGTAATAACCATCGCCTTTGTGTCGGGAATTCCGGCTGCGCATATGCCGGAGAGTTTAAATGCCGAAATGTCCCATGTGCATCACGCACAGGGTTCTCTCATTTCGGTGGTTTGTAGGTCTTCTGACTTATCCATTCATGCGCAGAGGATTCTCTCCTTTACGCAAACGCATTGCTTCAGCCTTCTCGCGGAGCCATGACAGCTCTTCAAATGACCGGTTTTCACCGCACACAGGATGTGTCCTGCATGGAAAACAACACTTTAGAAATACAGCTACTTTGGGAAGCCTGCCTCGCTGCCTTTTAACAGCAGAGGCGGCTTCGTTCCGTGTCCGGGATTCTCACCCGATTCCCTTGTTCAGCGAACAAGAATGCGTGTCCGATTGCTCGGGTCGCGCATTTGCCACAAAAGCCATGCTATTCAGTTTATTATATGCGTGCCTAATTTTACGCACACAAAAAGACCTCTCCTGCCCTGCTATCTCGCAGGCAAAAGAAGTCTCGTGTTCTCTGTATATTCGGTTTGCTTGCACGCAAAAAATACCAAGCTATTTGGTTGGTTGGTTGGTTGGTTGGTTGGTTGGTTGGTTGGTTGGTTGGTTGCAAGAATCGTGCCAATTATTTACATTTTTATAACCATTTACCATAATTGCGTACACTTCCTTTCCAAAATTTACATTCCTATCTTACCGCAATCCGGGGTGATTGTAAAGTGTAAATTTTTTAGGGAGTTTGGGAGGATTTTTGGGTGCAGCTAAAAGGTGTTTTATGCACAAACTTCCCCTTCTGTATAGCACTGACAGATATACTCCCGTGATTGATAGTAAAAATCTGTATTATAATTGGATATGGCATCGCTAATCCATGAACTATACACTGCCATAATCGTATCAACAATCGCCTCGGTACTGTCTTCCGAAACATCCTCTATCAACCTCTCGTATACTTCTCCAATTGTCCAATAGTCCGGAATTTCATATTTTGCTTTTTCAAGGTTGTCATAGGCTCCAACAGGTATATTGCAGATATGAATGAAATCATCCGCCGTTTTCGCAATGGGTTCGCAGTGAAAAACATCTGCATATCTGTATATCCGTCTAATCGTTTCCCGTCCTAAAAGTTTTACGACAGTTTCTCTCTTTTGCTTCTGCTTTCTTCCGATATATTCTATAAGGCTGCAAGTGTAAAACAAATCACTATTATTCTTCATCCCAGACCTCACTTCCTTTCAAGAACTTTAAGGTAGTCAAAGATTTCGCCGTATGAAAGCTTATCTGATGCGTAGGCTTTTTAAACCTTGCCAAATCCCAAAAAGCTTCTCTGCTGATTTTGCCGTCAACAAAATTCTGCACATAGTTAAAAATTGTATCATTCGCCATTGGCCCTTCTACAATATCATAGTTATGAGATTTTCCACTTCTGCATGCAACAATAAAATCCAGCCATTCTTCACTCATTTCAGGAAAAACTTTAACAGACAATTCTTCATTCGGAGTATATCTGTATTCGTTTAGAATCCCTTTTCCATCGAATCTTGTCGCCCATCTTTTTGCTTGTGCATCTAAAGTAGTACAGTAAAAGCCAAAATAGAAATCTTTATTGTATTTTGTAACTCTGATTTCAGGAGATTCAACGATATTCTTGCTTCCATGATACAAAATAATTTCTTCTCGCATCTTTCTACCCTTTCTGTGCGAAACAATTTTTTACATTTGTTTTCATATATAGTATACGCCATTTTTTCTGTAATCACAAGTCAAATCTGCTGCTCAGTTTTAGCTTGCCGACAATGCTGAGATTGACGAAGATTCAGATAAACGCGCAAGATACTATCATGCCAATGGGATGTGGAAAAAAGCTTGCCTCTAAAAGATTTATCGTATACAATAATGTTGAACACGAAATGCTCTCCGGAGAAAGTTCCGGAGGCGCTGAAGCCTTTTTACGAGTATCTGAATGACCCAAAGAAAAATCAGGCTTCGGAGCTGACGCGCATGATTGACGAGCGTGTCAGGAAGTTCAATTCAAGCGAATGGAGGCAAAAATACATGACATTCGAGTATATTTTGAACGAGCAAAAGCGGGAAAGCGAAGCCATTGGATTTGAAAAAGGACGCACCGAGGGTGCCGCGCAGAAACAGCGCGAAATTGCGAAAAACCTGAAAGACCTCGGTGTAGGTACGACTGAGATTATCAAAGCAACCGGGCTTTCCGCCGAAGAAGTCGAAGAATTATAAACAGCCCCTTTGTATCTGAGGGTTCAGGTAAGTGAACTTTCACGCTGGAAGAATTAGGCAATTCCCACCAAGTGCCTCATATAGACCCCCTTTTCGTGTATTTTAGCCTGTTTAACACCCATTTGACCACGTTTTCCGCCGGATTTATGCCATGCTTTTACCCTTTTCAAAAATGTCATATTTTGGAATGTTGAAATTTCAACGTTTTTCTATGGTGTCGTTTCTGTTATTATTTTACAGAAGCATCTTTTCTCCTCCAAGAATCCCTCGGATACACGAAGCACCCCTTTATAGAAGCTGCCCTTCGTGTAAACGCTATTTCCGGCTCCGTAAATAGCACAGATCTATGAAACGTAATCCTATACAAAAAGGGCTGCGCCCTAACGGTTATTTTCCGTTAATGCAGGCAGCCCTTACTTTTTTCTATTCTTTTATCCCATCCACTCGTCAGCTCCCACATCCGTTCCGAGTCCTTCGCAGGTGTAGCACCATACGATCGTATCGCCGTCCTTAAGGTAATAAGAAGAACAGCCGTAATTCGGGAACCAGTCGTTGACCTTATACATCCAGCCGCTCTGCGGGCCGCCGTCAAACTCGTAGAGATAATTGATTCCTTCTATGTAGTAGGAAGCGTACAGCGGTGTATAGCTGAATTCAAGCTGAATGTCATTGTTTCTGCAAAGCGTGTTCAGTGCATCGAAAACTGTGTTGTTCGTCGTGCCCTTGTAAGTCGTCCGCTCAAGGATGACCCCGTCCTTCGGTATGTAGTCCTTGATTGCCGGATTTTCTAGTCTGTCCATATCGTTTGACAATGTGTCGCAGCGGATTTCGAGCGTAACCGTTACCGGTTCTTCCTTCTCCGGTCTCAGTGCTGCATTACCTCCGTTTGATGCGGTCGGATCGTCACTGTTGTCAACCTTAATGTCTTCGGCATCAAGGTCTTTTTTTTCTTCTTCGGTGAACTTCAAATCCGATGCCTTCTTGCCTTTATTGGAATCCTTGTCCTTTTCGGTCTGTGCCTTGTCGTCCGGCTTTTCTTCCTCCGCATCCTCTTTGCCGTCGTTTTCGTAAACATCCTCGCCTGTGCCGATGACGGTGTTGCCCTGTCCGTCGGTGAGCTTGGCGTCCTTATTTTCTATGCTGAGTCCAACAATTGTAGAAACCGCAATCACGCAGACAAGCGCGATGAGTGCGTATTTGCGAACCCGCTTTCTTTTCATTTTTTTGACTAATTCGTTTTGTTCCATGCTGCCATCCTTTCTTGCCCCATTTTGATTGACCTTTGCTTCCTATTTTATCATATTCTTTGCATAATTTAAACACATTTTTCATCTATACTAAATACCACGAAATGTGATATAATATTTTATCAAAATATGCAGAAAAATGAATATTAAAATATACAGAAAGGAATCGTGGAATCATTATGTCAGCTTTTGTTACATTTGAACATGTCAAAAAGACCTATAAAATGGGAGAGGTCACGATTGAAGCTCTGCGGGATGCTTCTTTTGAAATTGAAAAAGGGGAAATCTGCGTTATCGTCGGTCCGTCAGGGGCGGGCAAGACTACGCTGCTCAATATTCTGGGCGGGATGGATTCTCTTACGGAAGGTCATGTTTTTCTGGACGGTGCAGAGATTTCAAAATACAACGCAAGGGAACTGACCACCTACCGGCGGTACGAAATCGGTTTCGTTTTCCAGTTCTATAATCTGATTCAGAACCTGACGGCACTCGAAAACGTTTCCCTCGCCGCGCAGATTTGCAAGGAGCCCATGGATGCCAAGGAGGCTCTGATTAAAGTCGGGCTTGCCGAAAGACTTGACAACTTCCCTGCACAGCTCTCCGGCGGTGAGCAGCAGAGGGTTGCGATTGCCCGTGCACTGGCGAAGAATCCGAAACTGCTTCTGTGCGATGAGCCTACCGGTGCACTCGACTACAATACCGGCAAGGCCATTCTCAAGCTGCTTCAGGATACCGCGCACGAAACCGGCATGACGGTTGTCATAATCACGCATAATACGGCTATCACTCCGATGGCTGACAGAATCATCCGTGTCAAGAACGGCATGGTTTCGTCCGTCGAACTGAACGAGAACAAAGTTCCCGTGGAAACAATCGAATGGTAGAAAGGCGGTGCATGCACATATGAAAAACGCCATGAGAAAAACTACACTTCGCGAAATCAAAGGAAGCTTCAGCCGCTGGATTGCAATCCTTGCGATTTGCATGCTCGGTGTCGGTTTTTTCTGCGGACTGAAGGTCTGCAAGGAGGCATTCATCCTCACCGGTGATACCTTCCTAAGCGACAACTGCTTCTATGATTACGAATTGATTTCGACGCTGGGGCTTGAAGAAAAGGATGTTGCGAAATTTCAAGATCTTGAAGGCATTGCAAAAGCCCGCGGGAGTTACTCCTCCGATGCGCTCTTTCTGATTTCCAAAGACAAAGATGCCGCGGACGGTTACGATGAAGATGTCGGTGAACGCGTTGCCAAATTCCACGCACTCATCGACGATATGAATACGCCTGCCCTCTCATACGGCAGGCTCCCGGAAAAGCCGAACGAATGCGTCGGCGATGCAAGGTATTTTCTTGAATCCGACATCGGCAAAAAAATCACTATCAGCAAGAATAACAACAAAGACACGAAAGATTTGTTTGCCTATGATACTTACGAAATCGTCGGGCTTTGCGAGTCCCCGCTTTATTTGAACTTTGAGCGCGGCTCGACATCGCTGGGAAACGGAAGCGTGGCAACTTATCTTTATGTGCCGGCAGACGGCTGGGACAGCGAAGTTTATACGGAAATATATGTGACTCTCGAAAATCAAGGCGTCATATACAGCGACGAATATAAGAAAAACGCCAAAGCGATGGAAAAACCTCTCGAGTCCGCACTGGAAACATGTGCAAGCAGCCGATATGACGAGATCCTCGATGAGGCAAACGGAAAGCTCGACGATGCACGCAAGGAACTTGCCGATGCAAAAGCGGAACTGAAGAAAGCAGAAGACAAGCTGGCGGACGGGCAGAAAAAAATAAATGACGGTCAAAAAGAACTCGACAGCAACAAGAAAAAACTTGACGATTCCGACGCTGAGCTCAAGAAATCGCGCCGGGAGTACGAAAAGTCCCTTGCCGATTACAACAAGCAAAAGGATGACGCCTATGCACAGCTTGCGGCACAAAAGGAGCAGATTGATGCGGCTGCCGGCACGCCTTACTACGAGCAGTATCTGTCACAGTACAATGCGGCAAAGGCGGAAGCCGACGCGAAATTCGACGCAGCTGCGAAAGAACTTGCCGCAGCGGACGCAAAGCTCACTGCCGGCGAGAAGGATGTAAAATCCGGTTATGCCAAGCTTGCCGACGGGCGCAGGGAGCTGGAAACCTCCAAGCAGGAACTTGCCGACGGACGCAAAGAACTTGCCGACGGCAGGAAACAGGTTGCAGACGGGCAGAAAGAACTGACGAAAGCCGAAAACAAGGTTGATGACATCGAGAATCCGAAGACCTATGTTCTCGGCCGCGATACCAATATCGGATATGTATGCTTCGACAATGATACGAGCATCGTAAACTCCATAGCAAAGGTCTTTCCGGTCTTCTTCTTCCTTGTGGCTGCACTCGTATGCATGACCACGATGACGAGAATGATCGATGAGCAGAGAACGCAGATAGGCGTTTTGAAGGCTCTTGGATACAGCAGAGGCAAAATACTCGGCAAGTATGTGTTTTACTCTGCAAGTGCTTCGCTCATAGGCGGTCTTTTGGGATTTTTCGGAGGATCTTTCCTCTTCCCGGGCGTAATATGGACAGCTTACGGCATGATGTACGATTTTGCGGATTTGATTTATGTAATCAATCCGCTCCTCGGTACATTATCCATTCTCGCAGCAGTTGCTTGCTGTGCGGGCACGACGATTTACTGCTGCTATGCGGAACTTGTAAATGTTCCTGCTGAACTCATCCGGCCGAAGGCTCCGGCACTCGGAAAGCGTATTCTGCTGGAAAGAGTTCCGTTTATCTGGAACAAGCTGAAATTTCTGCACAAGGTCTGCCTTAGAAACATTTTCCGTTACAAGAAAAGATTTTTCATGATGGTTCTCGGAATCTGCGGCTGCACGGCTCTGCTGATTACGGCGATGGGGCTTTCCGACTCCATTAAGAACATCATTTCGGTTCAATACGACGAGATTTTTCACAATGACTACACCGTGACTTTTGATCGCGGAATCAGCGCAAAAGAAGAAGGCAAATTCCTTGATGACAACAGCGAATACATTGACAAAGCCCTTTTCCTGAATACTTTGTCCGTGGATGCGCATGTCGGTTCACAGGTCAAATCCATCAACATGGTGGTCGCAGACCCGTCCGATCCTGTTTCGGACTTTATCACCCTCAAAAACGAGGAGGGGGAAATTGCTTATCCCGGCGATGGGCATTGCGTGATTAATGATAATTTGGGGCAGACTCTGGGACTTGAGGTCGGAGATGTGCTGACGGTGTTTGACAGCGATATGCGGGAGATGGATCTTGTTATCGATGCGATGTGCGAGAACCATGTTTATAACTATGTATATGTTACCTTTGATACATATCGCAAAGTCTGGGGCAATCCGGAAATCAACACAGCATTCGTAATAGGACCGCATTCGGAAGACGGAACGCTTGCAAATCCTCATGAACAGGGTGCTAAACTCATGGATGCTTTCCATGTTGCTTCCGTAAGCATCACGCAGGATATGAGAGACCGCGTCAACAATATGATGAAGAGTCTTGACTATATCATCGCTCTTGTCATGGCTTGTGCCGGAGCACTTGCGTTCATCGTGCTGTACAATCTTACAAACATAAACATTACGGAGCGAATCAGAGAAATCGCGACAATCAAAGTGCTCGGCTTCTATCCGGGTGAAACCAATGCCTACGTTTTCAGAGAAAACTTTGTGCTTACGGCAATATCCGCACTCGTGGGCATTCCGGTCGGCAAATGGTTCCACAGCTTCGTCATGGACCAGATCAAAGTTGATTTGCTCAGTTTCGACATTCATATAGAGCCTGCAAGCTATCTCATGGCTGTAGCCTTAACCTTCCTGTTTGCACTCATTGTTAATTTTGCAATGTACTTCAGGCTGGAAAAAATCAATATGGCCGAATCGCTCAAATCGATCGAATAGCAAATAAAAAACAGAGGAGAAATCCTCTGTTTTTTATTTGCTGTTGTTTCTGACTTTCAGAATTGCTTCAAGATAGTCGGCAACCCATGCCTTATCATTCTCAGACAATCGGTTTGCCTTTGAAAATGCTTTCGAGAGCGGTCCCTGTTCATCCGGAGTCCCGAAAATCAGGTAATCTGTGCTCGCTCCCAAAACAATCGAAAGTTTCTTGAGGGTGTCAATTCGCGTTTCGTAAACACCTCTTTCTATCGCAGAAATGTGGTTTACGGAAACATCCACCATCTCTGCCAGCTGACTCTGTGTATAACCAGCCTTCTTTCTAGCTTTCTTTACTCTTTTACCAAAATCTTCTGACATTTATTTTGTACCATCCTTTATAGAAATTCTACATAATAAACATAGAATTTACCACGCATAAAACATTTTAAAGCTATAATTGTTTTATAGTATTTCGTAAAGGATGGTTTTATTCGTTAATAAATTTCTTTGATTCGACCTGTCTTAAACGCTTCAACCAAATCGTTAAGATCTCCGATTCTCTCGACGAAGTCCCTGCCTTGGTCTGTGTCGATGATCAGAAGCCGCTCCGGCATCGTTTCGACGGTCTTCATGACCGGCGAGTGGAAGATTTGGGTTCCGTCCGGCATGAGCGGGCTGTAAGGCTTATGCTCTGCAAGCGCCATAAATCTCGAATTGAAGATGAAAGTATATCCTGCAATTCCCGTAACCTTCCGATAGGCCTTACAAAAACCACCATCAATCACAATTACCTTGCCATTACATTTCACAGGGCTCTCACCTTCACTCTGATGAACAGGAACATGTCCATTAATAATATGTCCCTTTTCCGGATCCAGTCCAAACTCAAGAAGCATCTGGTCCACGATTTCCTCTTTCTCCCAGAGTCTGTAGTATGCATTTTTCTTCTCCTCATGAGTAGCAGGATCTTCAATAAAATACCTTTCAAAAGTACTCATTTTACTTTTTCCAAACAAAGGAGAATTAGGTGCTGCCCAGATATACCACATAATATCTCTGCCTTTTTTCTGTTCCTCTTTATCTACCGCATAATACGCTCTGCGCACATAGGCTTCCAGAATATCATACAGTTCCTTACCCTTATAGCTTTTTCCATAAATCTGCACTTCACGGAAGGTTCCATCCTCATT
>OLQV01001545.1_pt1 | contig 17160 bp, 17 predicted proteins | sample 1672371 | NCBI WGS metagenome assembly OLQV01 (sample SAMEA3136676, study PRJEB25190) | human gut metagenome
CTGCCATCATTTATGAATACTATTTCGTGTTGAATGTTTATATTGTTTAGTACTTTTTTTTTTGTTATAATAAAATAGAAAATTAGTGTGAAGGTGATAATTAATGATAGATTTTGTTATGAATAATATATTGCTAATGGCAATTGAATTTCCATCAGCAGCAGACTGTAGCCTACTAGGAGCGGATTTTACTAGTATTTTAAATGAAGTATTCATGTGGGTCCAAGTCGCAACACCATGTTTGGTATTATTGCTTTGTTCAGTAGATTTAGCAAAAGGTGTAATAGCACAAGATGATAAAGCCATGCAACAAGTATTGCCAACTATAGTTAAAAGAGTAGGTATAGGAGTGGCAATATTCTTCGTTCCAATATTGCTAAACTTCATAATGATGATAGCGGGATTCGCCTCTGGAATCTGTCGTATAGGAATGTAATGGAGGTATTAATATGGTACAAATACTAATTTCTTTAGGAATTTTTAACGGAATAGCGTTTAATATAATTAGTGGAGTATACGTTATAGTTGCAAGAACTTATGACATAATGTTAAAACTTGCCACCAAAACCGATGACTTTGATTTTACTCCGTTCGAAAAATTTGCAACAACAATGTATGTGCTAGCTGGAGTATTTATGCTATTTAGAATAGTTATAGGATTAGTACAAATGCTAATTAATCCAGATCAAATAAATGACAAACAAGCAGGAGTAGGCAAGATTGCAACAAGAGTTATTATGAGTATTGTAATGTTGATGTTATTTGTTCCGAATGGTTTATTATTTGGACAAGAGGGATTATTTGATAGAGTCGAAAGAGCATTGCTAGATAGTGATGATGGACTGGTTACTCATCTTATGGAATTTGAAGGTGCAGATGAAAATAAAACTTCAAAAGTAAAAACGAATATATCTAATAATTCATCAGAAAAAAGTTTTTTAATTGAAAATGTATATGCTGCTGAAAAAGCAGACTTAACATGCTATTATTATAAAATAAAAAAGAATGAGCTTTCAACACATAGGGCCCAAACAGTAAATGGCCGAGTTAATTATGATTTGTATATAGATGATGTTTATAAAATATATTATTATTTTAATCCAAAAAGCACCAAGGGTTTAACAAAAATTGCTGGTTCAGATAATTATTATTATAAATTACAATCAGGAAGAATTGGTGGAGCAAATGGTGTTAAAGATTCAAACGGAAATAGTGTATATTATACAACAAAGCTTGACAAGTCCAATCATAGAATTTCTTTCACTGGAGCATTTCATAATAAATCCAAATGCCCACAGCATATAATTTATAATCAAAATGGTAAAAAAACTTGGGATCCGGAAAATAATAGTAACTCAACAGCGTATAGCAAAAAAGGAATACACGGTGGGACAAAAACTTTAAAGGAGCTACAAAAAAAGATTAAAAGTCTTGATGGAGAAAATATTCCTGGAGAATCAAATCATGTATATACAAATAATGCCTTTGTAGCGGGCGGGGCTTTTACAGATGATACTTTAGGTAATAATCCAGATGCGGATGAAGATGCAGCTAAGGATTTAGATCATATATTTATGAAAGGAATAGATTCAGATGCAGTCGTCTTTGCACAAATGACAGCAAGCAGCCTACAAGAATGTACAGATACAAAAAAAGCAGAATGTATTAAGGCACAACGTGGTGAAAATGAAAATGGTACAGATGGTATGTTTAAAAGTAGTGCTTCAAATGACGAAATAGTAAAACTGGCAGATTCTGGAGATTTACAGTTAGGTTTTATAGTTACAATGATAGCAGGAATTGCTCTTATAGTTTACTTAATGATTTTATGTGTTGATGTATTAGTACGTAAGTTAAAATTGTTCTTTCTAGAAGTAATAGCACCACTTCCTATAATAAGTTATGTAAATCCAAAAGATAAGATATTTAATCAATGGTTTAAAATGTACTTAGTAACTTATGTAGATTTATTTATAAAACTAGTAGCAATTGCTATAGCAGCAGCATTGCTAAAATCATATTCAGATGCATTTTGGAGTGCGGAAAATTGGTTGTTGAAATTCTTTTATATAGTAGCAATTTTAGTATTTGCAAAAGCATTTCCAAGCATGATATCAAAAATATTTGGACTTGAGTCTATGGGTAGTTCATTCAAAGATATTATTGGAATGGGCAAAGCAGCAGCAGGATTTGGAGCAGGAGCAGCAGTTGGTGCTGTAACTGGAGCTATGACAGGAAAAGGTTTAGGAAGACTTAGTGGTTTTGCTAAAGGAGCAATGTTAGGTGCAGGAGCAGGATCTAAAGGTAAAGTATTAGGTGGTTCGAATGCCATAGCAGCAAAAAATGCACGAATCAATGATGCGAAAGCTAATGGTCTAGGTTTCTGGCAGAGAACTGCAGCTGGAATGGCCGGAACTTTAGGATATAATCCAAAAGCAAGCATGGATAACAAAATAAAGGATAAAGTTGATGCAATAAAAATGTTAGATGAACATAGAAAACAAAAAGATAATATAGAAGACATGGCAGAAAAATCAGCGTTTTTATCAGATTTGAAAACACAAATGGCTAATGGTCAGCTAGGAAAAGAAGAATATAAAAAGATAAAGAAAGCCTTCATTATACATGTAGATGAACAAAGTAAACTAGCCCCAGACGAAAGGACCAATTTTAGTATAGAAAATATAAAAGATTCAAAAGGACAAAAACTGAACTTAAAATATACAAACGGTCAAGAAATAACAGGCTCATGGGCATACAATGATGGAGATGCTGATAAAGTTACACACGCTATTGATGTTGCAAAATCCTCATATGTTAACAATCATGCATTGCAAGATGAAATTACCAAATCTAATGGTGGAAAATCAATTTCTATTAATAGTTATGCAGACTATCTAGATACAGAAGGAATAGCTACAAAAAGTAGAAATGCTAAAGAAGTTGAAATTACAGCAGTTCAAAGTTCTGACAAATATCATAGAGCTCAAGCATTTGAAGATTATTCAAAAAGTAGTAAATAATAAAAAGGATGTGATACTATATGGATTATAATTACTTAGTACCTGCAAATAGTAAAAAACAAGGATTAATATTTGGAATATTTAAGCCTCTTGACTTAATTATTCTTCTTGCAGGTATTCTCATTTCGTTTATTTGTTGCATCCTTCTTCCTCTTAATAAATTGTGGGGAGTAATCATTGCAATAACACCAGCATTTGTTGCAGGCTTTCTGGTGTTTCCGATATTTAATTATCACAACACAAGAGTATTCTTTCATGAAATGTATAAGTTTTACTTTGTAAATAGAAGAAAATATGTATGGAGAGGTTGGTGCTATCAATATGAACAATCAGATGATGAACAATCAAATTAATCAAGGTCCAATCAGTGGACAAACAAATCAAAATCCTATTAATAGAAATGAGCCAAGAGGGAAAGTCATGTCTAAAAGTGCTCAAAGAAATCCTAAGTACACAGAAAACTGGCTTCCTCTTAAGGCTATTAGTAATGGTGTTATGTATAATAATAAAAATGAAATGATTACAGGAGTAAAAGTTCAACCAAGAAATATCTTTATCTTAGATCAATCATCTATGGATAATGCTTTAATAGGTCTTATGAACTTTTACAACACTATCGATTTTGAGTTTTGGCTTGTTGTAGCAGATCGTCCAGTAGACATTGCTGTTTATCAAGCAGAACTTCAAGTTCTATATAATAAAACTCAAGATCAACGTATTCGTAAACTTATTTCTCAAGATATGAATAAAGGTGATTATTTCATTAATAATGATGTTGTTGATACTGAATATTTCTTATTATTCAAAGAAAAAAATGGTGAAATGATGCAAAAGAAGCTTCGTAATATGATTAACAATCTAGCAGGAGCAGGTCTTGTAGCAAGTCAAACAACTAATGATGATTTAAGACTTATTATAGATAATTTCCTTAATGGAGGAAGAAAGTATGAATCAGGAGGTGTAATGCCATTATGAGTTTTTTCAAAAGTGAAGTTGCTCCTAAGGGGCTTGATTTTACAAACAGTAGCATGATAGTAGCTAGTGATAAATATATGACTATTTTATCAGTAGTAGGATACCCAAGATATGTTGGAGTAGGTTTCCTATCTAACATAACTAACATGCCAGGAGTTAAAATTGTTATAAAACACATTCCTGTTCCATTCTCTACTTTAACAAAAATGCTTAATAAAGAACTTGCTTCAATGAAAATCAGATATCAAGAAGAAAAAGATGCAACATATCAAGAAAGTATTAGACAAGATTATGAAACACTAGAATCATTTATTCAACAACTAGCAGCAGCTCAAAGTAAAACCTTTGACTTTCAAATGCACATAGTTATATCAAGTGATTCTAAAGAAGATCTTGATCTTAAAAAAGTTCAAATCAAAAACTATTTAGATGCTATGCAATTAAAAGCACTACCACTTAGATTTGAACAAGAACAAGTTTTAAAATCTATAATACCAGTTTTTCCAAAACAAGAAATAGAAGAAAGAATAGGAACAATAATGCCAAGTCCTACAATGGCTGGTATGTATCCATATATATTCGATAGTATAAAAGATCCAGGTCCTTCTGTATTACTTGGTACAGACTTTTCTGGTGGGGTAGTTATGTTTAATCAATTCTTATATCAAACAAGAAAAGAACATAACCGTGTTAATGCCAATATGATTATTCTAGGTACTTCTGGTTCCGGAAAAAGTACTGCTGCTAAACTAATGCTTAGAACTGCTATTAGAAATGGTTATAAAATAGTAGCAATCGACCCAGAAAACGAATTAAAAGAAATGGCTGAATCAGTTGGAGGAGACACTATCGACCTTGGAAAAGGTGGAGAATTTGGACTTATAAATCCATTTGAAGTTTTAATAGATGCAGATGAAGATGAAATAAGACAAGGATTAGGTTACACAGTTCTAACAAAAACTCTTCAATTTCTAAAAGCATTTATGAAGTATTACGATCCATCAATTGAAGAAGATGTTCTTAACTTATTTATAGAACTTACTCAAGAAACATATCAAAGATTCGGTATAGGATTTAACACAGATTTCTCTCAATTTACAAGTGCAAATTACCCAACCTTTGATGATGTATACACAACCATAAAAGGTAAATTAACCTCTATGACAGACATGACTCACGAAAGAGATATAATGGAAAGACTAGAACTTAAAATAAGACCACTTACCAATGAACTTAGATTCTATTTCAATGGTAAAACAACCATAGCACCACGTAGTAACTTCATAGTATTTAACATTCGTGAACTTATGAACACAGATGTAAATATTAGAAATGCTTTATTATTCAACGTACTTAAATACGCATGGAGCCTATGTTTAGATGCTTCTCAAAATACTGTACTTATGGTAGATGAAGCTCACGTTTTACTATCTGGAGGGAACGTTCTAGGGGCAGACTTCCTAGCACAAATCCAAAGAAGATCTCGTAAATATAACACAGGTAACATAATAATTACTCAACAACCAAGTGATTTCACACCACAAGCAGTTATCACTCAAGGTAAAGCAATCTTTGACAATGCTTCATACTACTTAGTTATGGGACTTAAAAAACAAGCAGTAGAAGACCTATCACTACTAATAGATTTAAATGATAACGAAAGAGAAAGTATTAAACGTTACTCACAAGGTGAAGCACTATTTGTATGTGGTAGTCGTAGAATGCGTATCAGAGTAATTGTTACTCCAGAAGAACTTGATTCATTTGGTTCAGGTGGAGGACTATAATATATAACATAAGGAGGCATAAAAATGAAACTTAAATTTAAGGCTACTGCCCAAGATTGGATGATTTTTGGACTATTTGCTTTATTACTTTTAATAGTTGTTTCCATCCTAGTAAATAATATTCATTCATTTGCTACCATGGGAACCTTTGCTGGGCTTAATCCATTTACTGCAATAATTCACAACTTTGCAGCAGTGCTTGTTTTTTATGCCTTCGCAATGATTTTCTTATTTGCAACAGTAAAAAACTATTTCTTTGATCAAGAAAAAGGTTTTGGATTCGTATCCGGAGCCAAAGACGAAAAAGGATTTTCAAGATGGTGTACAGATAAAGAAATGAAAAAAGACCTATCAGAACTTGATGTTCAATCAGAAGAATATGAACACGCAGGTTTTCCAATAATTAATAATGGTAATAAAATGTGGGTTGATGACGGAGAAAGTCATAACCTAGTAATCGGGTCTACTGGTACAGGTAAAACACAATGTATCATTCATCCTCTTGTAAAAATACTTGCCAAAAAAGGTGAGTCAATGATTGTAACCGATCCCAAGGGTGAAATATACAGAGAAAGTTGTAGTCTCTTAAAAGAAAAAGGCTATCAAATATTAATATTAAACTTCCGTGATCCTCAAAGAGGTAATACCTGGAACCCGCTTCACTTACCATACAAATTATACAAAAGTGGCAATACAGATAAAGCCATGGAACTTCTAGACGACCTAGCAGCAAACATCCTATATGAAGAATCAAGTGCTAATAAAGATCCGTTCTGGGAAAAAACCTCTGCCGATTACTTCGCAGGATTATCTCTAGGACTTTTCGAAGATGCCCAAGAAGAAGAAATTAATATCAATAGTATCTCGCTTATGACCACAACTGGAGAAGAAAAATATGGTGCAAGAAGTACCTACATAAAAGAATACTTTAATAGCAAAGACCCAGGTGGAGCAGCCTATACCTGTGCCTCAGGAACAATATTTGCTCCAGAAGAAACCAAAGGATCAATCCTATCAACATTTAGACAAAAAATACGTTTATTTTCATCACGTGAAAACCTATCAGAAATGCTTTCACAAAACGATTTCGATATAGATTCAATTGGTAAACAAAAAACTGCAGTATTTATGATTATCCAAGATGAAAAGAAAACATATCATGCCTTAGCAACAATCTTCATAAAACAATGTTACGAAGCCTTAATTGACGTTGCACAAAATACCCCAAAAGGACAACTTCCTGTAAGAACAAATTTCATTCTAGATGAGTTTGCCAACATGCCACCACTTAAAGACATAACAACAATGATAACTGCCGCTCGTTCAAGACTCATTAGATTTACCATGATCATTCAAAACTTTGCCCAACTAGATTCGGTATATGGTAAAGATGATGCTCAAACAATCCGTAGTAACTGTAACAACATGTTATACTTACTTACTACAGAACTAGCAGCACTAAAAGAAATAAGTGAACTTTGTGGAGATAAAATGGTAAAAGTTGGAAAAGGGGACAAAGAAAGAGAAGAAACAAGACCCCTTGCTACAGTGGCAGACCTCCAAAGAATGAAACAATTCGAAGCAGTAGTAAAAAGAATCAGACTAAATCCTTATAAAACAAGACTAAAACCAAACTTTGAAATCGATTGGGGAATAAAAAAAGGAGACGCTGATCCATTTATAGAAAGACAAAAAAGGCCAGTAAAAGTATTTGATATAAAAGCATTTATCAAAGAAAAAAAGGCTGCTAATCTATCAAATATGATTGAAAACGCCGGAGGAATGAGTCCAGGAGCCTCTCCAGTATTTAACGGACCTAATCCTTTCGAAGCATTAAAGCACAGCGTACCTAATGATGCAAACAATCAAATGCCTCAAAATCCTCTTGGAAATGGTGGATTAAACGTAGACGACCTAGTCAAAAAAATAGACGCCAAAATAGCAGAACTAGAAAAAGAAGAAAAAGAGGAAGAAGAAAAAAGAAAAAAAGAACAAGCACAAAAGAAAGCGCTTGAAGAAAAAAAAGTTAATGAAGAAGTGCAACAAGCAAAAGAACAAAAAACAGATAAAGAACTAGTAGAAGAAAAACAAAAAAGAAACGATTCTGTCGGAGATATTGCTCCAACTATGTTCACAGGATTTATGGACAAAATTGATAAAGCAATGGAACATGAAAATCATAACATAACAGTACATAATAGCGTTGCACCAGAAATAAATGGTATTCCTCACAAAAGCAGTACCACTGAAATGCAAAAAGCAGGGCAAGTCAAAGATTCTGAAGTTTCAAAATATGCTGTTACAGACGATCAATTTTTCGATGACTTTTTCGATGAATAGACAAGGATCTATTCTTTTTTTGGCAAAAAAATAAAATCATTACTGATCTTATTTCAACATTTCAAGAACCTTTTCAAAGTCATCTTTATTTTCTCTATCACTCTTATAAACAGGAACCAAATGCAAATGATAATGCAAAACATCTTGTATAATACCATTATTTTGAACAAGTCTTATTCCATCAGGATTTAATCCCTTCATAATCTTATCAAATACAATCTTACCAGTCTCATTTACATACCTAATTGTCTCCAAATCAATATCCTCATAATTATTAAAATGTTTCTTAGGTACAACTAAAGTATGACCCAATCCCTCAGGATTAATATCTAAAAACGCTAAAGTATTCTCATCCTCATAAACCTTATACGAAGGAATTTCTCCTTTAACAATCTTACAAAATAAACATTCATTCATTAAAATCACCTCTCATAACCATTATATAATAAATATTTTCAAAATTAAACGCTATTTGCAACATTTAGTCGAATTAATTATATTGTTAAATAAAGGAATTAGTGCTAAAATATAGTTGGTGATTTTTTATGAACATTGAAATAAAAGACTTAACTGTTTCAGTTAATAAAAAAATAGTTTTAAATAAATTTAATTTAAGTATAAAAGAAAACGAAACACACGTAATTATGGGACCAAATGGAGTAGGAAAATCAACACTTTCAAAAGTAATTATGGGAAGTCCAGAATACCAAGTAGAAAGTGGAGACATATTAGTAAACGGAAGTTCAGTACTAAATCTAACAACAGATGAAAGAGCAAGACTAGGCATTTTCCTATCATTCCAAAATCCTATAAGCATCGAAGGAGTAAGTAACCAAGAATTCTTAAGAATGGCCCTTAACCAAACAAGAGAAGAACCAATCGGACTATACGAATTTATAAAAATATTAGAAAAAAACTACAGTGATTTAAACTTCTCAAAAGACATGATGCACCGTTCAATAAACGAAAACTTTTCCGGAGGAGAACGTAAAAAAAATGAAATAATCAGCATGAAAACTCTAAAACCAAAATTTCTAATCCTCGACGAATTAGATTCAGGACTAGACGTAGATAGTCTAAAACTAGTTTGTGATAACGTTCTAGAATACAAAAACACCTCAAAAGCTTCAATTCTCCTAATTACTCACTATAACCGTATCCTAGAATACCTAAAACCAGACTACATCCATGTCATAATAAACGGAAAAATAGTAAAAACAGGAGACTATACACTTGCCCAAGAAATAGAAGAAAAAGGCTATAAAATCTTTGAAAATAGTGAATATCAAATAAGCGAGGAAAAAATTCATGAATAAAATACAGGTAGAAGATATAACAAACCAAGAACAAAATATAAAAATAGAAAAAGACACATGGTTATTCATCAAAAACAGCAATTGCAAATTAAATATAACAATAACAAATAACAGTAACATATTCACATACATATCTTCTTCAAAGCTTAATATCAAAGTAAACACAAAACACAACCTAATACTTAACATCTTCTCCATAAATAGTAGCCTAGATGCAGTAATAAATTTAAACCAAGATAATCTAAAACTTGATTATGCCTACAGCACCATAAACGAAATAGACAATAACTATAAAATAAGCGTAAATCATCTAGGAAACAACATAACAAGTAATATAGTAAGCCACGGATTTAATCTAAAAAGCAAACTAAACTTCACAGTTAATGCCGTAGTACCAAACTCAAGCATCGGAGTAGAAACAAGTCAAGACAGTAAAATAATCATAGAAGATGGAGAAGCCCAAATAAAACCAAGCCTACTAGTTGACATAGATGATGTCATAGCAAATCATTCCGCTTATATTGGAGAATTTAAAAACGAAGATCTATTTTATCTAGCAACCAGAGGACTAGATAAAAATTCATGTAAAAAATTACTCGCTAAATCCTTCTTAATAGGACCAATGAAAATCACATTTAGAGAAAAAAACGTTATCTTAGAAATCTTAAAAAAATATTGGAGGTGATAAAATGAACAGAGAAGATTTTCCCATGTTACAAAACAATCTAATTTACTTTGACAATAGTGCCACCACCTTTAAACCAAAAGAAGTACTAGAGGCTATTAATGATTACTACACAAAATATACTTCAAATGCCCACAGGGGAGATTACAAAACAAGTTTAAAAGTAGATATGCTCTATGAAGAAACAAGAGAAATAATAAAAGACTTCATAAACGCAAACACCAGCAGAGAAATAGTCTTCACAAGCGGAGCCACAAACTCACTAAACATGGTTGCCTCATGCTTTGCTAGATACATCCTAAAACCAGGAGACGAAGTCCTAATATCAAAAACAGAACACGCCTCAAACGTCTTACCTTGGATAGAACTAGCTAACGATATAGGTATCAAAATAAATTATATACCCCTAGATAAAAATCTAAAACTACAAACAAATACCCTAGAAAAAATGATAACTCCAAAAACAAAACTAGTATCTCTTGCCCATGTAACAAATACAGTTGGAGACGAAAGAAACCTAAAAGAAATAGGAAAAATCTTGCACGATAAAAACATATACTTTGTAGTAGACGCTGCCCAAAGCGCTGGACATAAAAAAATAGATGTAAATGATATGAACATAGACTTCCTAGCCTTTTCAGGACACAAAATGCTAGGACCAACCGGAATAGGAGTTCTTTACGGAAAAGAAAAACTCCTAAAACAAATGAGACCAATGAACTTTGGTGGTGGAATGAACAACTTTTTCGAAAGTACTGGTGATACCGAATATAAAGATATACCAACCAAATTCGAAGCCGGAACCCAAAACATCGAAGGAGTACTAGGATTAAGAGAAGCTATACTTTACCTAAACAAAGTAGGACTAAAAAATATCGAAAAACACGATAACGAATTAAGAAAATATCTCCTAGAAGAACTATCTAAAATAGATAACATAGAAATTCTAAACAAAAACAGTGAATCAGGAAACATCCTCTTTAACGTAAAAGGAGTATTTCCACAAGACACAGCCATATACCTAGATCATTACAACATCTGTGTAAGAGCAGGCAATCACTGTGCAAAACTATTAAAAGACGAATTAGGTATAAAAAATACCTGTCGCATATCATTCTACCTTTATAACACAAAAGAAGAAATAGACAAACTAATATCAGTCCTAAAAGACTCAAAAAATATATTCGAAGTGGTGATATAATGAACAAAGAACTAAAAAGAGAAATAATCTTAGATGGTTATCAAAACCCTTATCATAAACAAGATATAAACGATAAAACATTCATCAAAATAAACACCAATAACGAATCATGTATAGATAACTTAGACATATATTTCAAAATAGAACAAAACATCATAAAAGACGTATACTTTAACGGAGAAGCCTGTGCCATATCAACAAGCGCAACCTCTATTATGCTAAAAAAACTAGTAGGAAAAACAATAGAAGAAGCAAAAAAACTTCTAGAAAACTATAAAAATATGATAAACGAACAGCCCTATGATAGTAATTTACTAGGAGAACTAAACGTTTACGACGAAATATATCTCCAACCAAATAGAAAAAATTGTGCACTTTTACCAGGTAAGGCTATAGAAAGGTTAATAAAAAGGTTAGAAGATGAAAATTAAAGGATTAAACGAAGAAAAAATAAAACAAATATCAAAATTTAAAGGTGAAGATAATAAAACCTTAAACTATCGATTAAATTGTTACAAATTATTTAAAGAAACACCTTTACCAAAATTCGGTCCAACAATAAACCTTGATTTTGATAACATAAATTACTACCAAACAAGAGAAGATAACCTAACAGATAACTGGAACAATATCACAAATAACACCAAAGATGAACTAAATAGTCTAGGAGTAATCTCATCAGAAAAATATCTTGATGGAATAGGAGTCCAATACCAAAGTGAAGTTATCTATCACAACATGTTAAAAGAACTAGAAGAAAAAAAAGTTATCTTCACATCAATAGAAAACGCATTCATAAATCATAGAGATTTAATCGATAAATACTTTAGTAAAATAGTAAAACCAAACGAAAACAAATTCACAGCCCTAAATGGTGCAGTATTCTCAGGAGGTAGTTTCATCTACATACCCCCAAATACCAAACTAAACAGACCACTACAAAGTTACTTTAGAATAAGTAGTAAAGATCTAGGACAATTTGAAAGAACACTTATTATAGTAGACGATAACAGTAGTCTCCATTACGTCGAAGGATGTACTGCAAAAAGTTACTCAACCTCAAATCTTCATGCCGCAGTAGTAGAAATCTACGTAGGAAAAAACAGTACTTGTAGATACTCAACAATCCAAAACTGGGCTACTAACGTCTACAATCTAGTAACGAAAAGAGCCTTAGTCGAAGAAAATGGTACCATGGAGTGGATAGATGGTAACATAGGATCACATAAAACAATGAAATACCCTTGCTGCGTACTAAAAGGAGATAACTCCAAAGGAACTTGCATAACCATAAGCGTTGCCAAAAAAGATCAACACCAAGATAGTGGTGCCAGAATGATTCACCTAGGAAAAAACACAACAAGCAACATAATTTCTAAAAGCATAGCATCACTTTCCGGAAAAGCAGACTTCCGAGGAGAAGTCCGTATAGAAAAAGAAGCAACAAACTCAAGCAGTATAGTAAAATGTGATACCCTAATTCTAGATAAATCATCCAGTAGTGATGCCTATCCCATTAATACAGTAAAAAACAAAAGCAGTAACATAGAACACGAAGCAACAGTATCAAAAATATCAGAAGAAAAACTATTCTATCTAATGTCAAGAGGCCTTACAAAAGATCAAGCAACAGACTTAATAGTCCTAGGCTTCACAGACGAATTCAAAAAAGAATTACCAATGGAATATGCCGTAGAATTAAATCAATTACTAAAACAAAATCTTTAAAAAGACTAATAAATGTAAAATAAAACAAAAATATCAAAAAAAATAAAAAACTATCAAACATAACAATTAAAACTATATCTATATAACAAAAAGAAAGATTCCCTAAGTGGAATTTTTTCATTTAGGAGAAAAAAAGCCAACCAAAACACAAAAAGCACGATTTGAATCTTCCAAAAACTTTCTTTATAGTGTAACTAAGGAGGTGAAAAAGATGCTAAATCAAATAATATTGGTTGGAAGATTAGTAAAAGATCCAGAAATAAGAAAAGCCAAAAATGGCACATCATACTCATACATAACCATTGCAGTGCCAAGAAGTTATAAAAACGTAAACGGAGAATACGAGACAGACTTTATTGGATGCACACTATGGAAAATGATGGCTACCAACACCAAAGAATATTGCAAAAAAGGTGATATAATCGGTGTAAAAGGAAGAATAGAATCTAAAGTATATGAAAAAGATGATGAAACCAAATACAAGCTAGAAGTAATTGCAGAAAGAATAACATTCCTATCATCAAATAATCATGAATCAAAAAGCGAGTAATATTCGCTTTTAATTTGCCAAAAAACATAAATTTGTTCCAAGAAAAAGATAAAAATTTGTTGAAACTTAACTTTTTTTATGATATAGTATTTATATAATAAGGAGGCCTAATATGGAAGAGAATAAAAAAACCTTAAGAATCAATAAATTAGATGGAACATTTGAAGAAGTTGAAGAAGTAGTTAGTTTCGAATTTAATGATACAAAAAAACGTTATGTAATATATACAAAAAATGAAAAAGACCAAAATGGTAACATTACAATTTATGTTACAGAAGTAGTAACAGATATCCATGGAACAAGATTCCTTGGTGTATCTACTGACGAAGAATGGGCTAGAATAAAAGATGTATTACGTGAACTAGCAAAAAGAGAAGCTTAAGGAGGGGTAAAATGGAAAATTTCAAAATAATTAATAATAATGAGTTAGCAACATCCGTAGAACAAATAAATCCTGCTAAAAAATTAAAAACTCGTTCACATGATTTTAGTAATATTTTAAAAGCTGGAAAAGTAGTAGAACCAAAAGTAGAAAGCACCATAAAAGAAGATATATCTTTCGGATTTGATATACCTAAAACAAATATAGATAGTAACTTAGAAAAAGAATATACATCACCAGCAAAAGAAGAAAAAACAGAAGTACCAGCATATAATGCTATAAAAGAAGAAGAAATAATTGATTTAAAACATATAAAAGATCTAGAAAGCACATACAAAGGACACAGATCAGTAAGAGAAACAGAAAAAATAGAAAAGAAAGCATCAGAAAAAGCTGAAGAAGAAGTAATAACAGAAGAAATGTTTAGAGCAGAACTAGAAAAAGCCGACTTCTCTCAAGAAGCATCCAACTTCAAAGAAAATCTTGCTAATCAATATAACGCTATAAGAAAAAAAATAAAAGATCAAAAAGATAAAATTGATGATATTACAAGAGAATATTCACAAGAATCAGAACGTGGCAACACAATTAAAGAAGAAAAGAAAGATATTCAAAAAGTCTTAAATGGTATGAATACTTGGCAAATGGAATTCTTTGCAAAATTCAAAGACGAACAAAGAACAAAAACATTACTAAGTAGCATAGAAGACTACTTTGCTTCATATAGAAAAGATTTAGAAGAAAAAATACGTGCTGAAAAAGCCGGAGAAGAAAGAAAAGAATCTTTAGGAAAAGCAGAACAAAAAGCAAGAGAAGATTACTCATCATGTAAAAAACAACTACTAGAATTCATCAAAAAGAATTACCAAACATTAAAAGAAGTAAATCGCCATGATGAAGTACTTAGAGAAAACGATGCAGAACTAAAGAGTCTAACTGGAGCAAAAGATTTAGATTCACTATATCTAAACTCAGAAAAAGATTCATTACGCTTTAATGGAAGAACAACCTTTGGAGTAAATCAACCACAAAGAGAACCAGTAAATGCTATTCCAGAAATAAATAATGGTTTAAATAACATAGCCTCATCAAATGATAACAAACCAAATATCTTTGATGTATTTAGACGCGCAGCAAACGACGATCAATTATAAAATAAGGTCTCCACGATTAAGTGGGGACCTTCTGTAATAGAAAATAGTTTTTTTCTCTTTTTTTTTGGTTTGTTTTTTGGTACAATAAAAGTGGTGATTAATGTGAAAAAGAAAAAAGAAATTGATATTGAAAATTTAAATAGTGTGATAGTTTTAAGTAAGAAAATACTTAAAGTATTATTTATTGTTGTTATTTTATCTTGTATTTTAATTGCAGCAGTTTTATTTGATAAGTTTAATGTTTTTAGAACTATTCTTAATATTTTAAGTGTTGCTGCACCATTTTTTATTGGTTTTGTTATTGCGTGGCTTTTAAATCCAGCAGTTACTTTTCTTAATAAAAAAGGTGTTAAGAGGGGACTAGGTTCAGCATTTGTATTTGTTATGTTTTTAGTTATTGTATTTCTTGTAATTAAATTTATGATTCCAATGCTATATAAACAAATTAATGAATTTATTGATATTCTTCCTTCTTTGGTATTACAGGTTACTAATTTTATTCATGAGAGTTTTGTTAAACTTAATTCTACTGGTTTTGATTTTAATGCTGTTGAGACTAAGATTTATGATACTTTAGAATCATTTGGAGCTGATTTAACTACTAAGCTTCCTGGTATGATTATTGGTGGTGTTAGCAGTGTTGTTTCTAGTATTTGGTCTGTTATTTTAGGACTAATAGTTGGTTTCTATTTACTTATTGATTTTGATGGTATGAAGAAAATATTTAATATTATGCCTAAAAAACATAAAAACACTATAAGAAAACTTGTTCGTGATTTAGATGCAACTTGTAAGGATTTTGTACAAGGGACACTTCTAATATCTTTTATAGTATTTTTAATAACTAGTATTTTATTTGCAATTGTTGGACTTCCTTCTCCAATGTTATTTGGTCTTATTTGTGGAATTACTAATATTATTCCATATATTGGACCTTGGGTTGGTGGTGCTATCGCAGCGATAGTTGGTTTTACAGTTTCTCCTTTAGTAGGAATTCTTACTATTATTATATGTTTTATATCTCAACAAATTGATGGTATTGTTTTACAACCTATTATTATGGGTAAGACTATGAAACTTCATCCAGTTACTATTATGATTGGTTTACTTGTTTTTGGTTATTTCTTCGGAATGCTTGGTATGATTATTGCTACTCCTTGTATTGCTTGTATGAAAGTTATTATTATGTATATTGAAAATAAGTATAAAATTAAAGATAGAATAGTAAATAGTGAATTTAGGAGTGAAGAGTAATGGAAGTTATATTAATTGGTGGTAAGGCTAGAAGTGGTAAAGACACTATGGCTGAAATTATTATGAATGAATTAGAAAGTACAGGAAAAAAAGTTTGTCGTATTCAAGTCGGACAATATATAAAGTATTATGCTATGAAGTATTTTGGATGGGATGGAAGAGAAGAAACCAAACCTCGTGATTTACTTAATAAGCTTGGAACAGAGATTATTAGAGAGAAGATTGATCCTAATTTTCATGTTGATAGACTTATTCAAGATATAAAGATTCTTTCTTATTTTTATGATACTTTCATAGTTTCCGATATTCGTTTTCCAGTAGAAATTGAAAAGACTAGAGAGGCATTTTCTAGTGTTGTCTCAATAAAGATGAATAGAGAAAGTGATGAATTAAGTGCTAATCAAAAACATCATATTTCTGAGACTATTTTAGATGATTATAAGGGATTTGATTATTATGTTGATAATAATGGTTCTTTAGAGGAACTTAGTGTTTGTGCTAAGAATATTTTAAAAGAAATAGGTGATTTGGATGAAGGAGTTTAAAGTTAATAAGCTTAAAAGAGAATATATAGATTTTTTTAAAAGTAAGGGACATACTGAAATAAAGAGTGCTTCTTTAGTACCTGATGGTGATGGATCTGTTTTATTTACAATTGCAGGCATGCAACCACTTGTTCCTTATCTTTTGGGTGAAAAACACCCAGAAGGAACAAGACTTACAGATTATCAAAAATGTTTACGTACAAATGACATTGATGAAGTT
>OLQV01001570.1_pt1 | contig 17019 bp, 13 predicted proteins | sample 1672371 | NCBI WGS metagenome assembly OLQV01 (sample SAMEA3136676, study PRJEB25190) | human gut metagenome
AGCTGCCGGAGCGGTGCTTAAGCCGCAAGGCGGGAATTGTGCGGTGTTGCCTTATCTTTTCAGATGTGCTGCAACTCTTTTAGGCCGTCTTTCAGGCCATCCAGCAGGGCCTGCACATCTTCGGGGGTGTTGTCCCCGCAAAAGCTGACGCGCAGCGCCGTGCGCACGGCAAGGTCCGGCGCGCCCATCGCCATCAGGGTGTGGCTCGGCTCGCCCTTATCGCAGGCGGAGCCGCCGGAAATATAAATGTGCCGCCCGCTCAAATATTCAATAAAGGTCTGGCTGTTGACACAGTTGGTGGAAAAGTTCAGCACCTCCGGCACGGCATCCGCCGGGGAGTTCAGGGTGATGGGTGCCTGCTGGGCCAGCTCTTCCAGCCCGGTGCGCAGCTGGGCGTTCAGGGCGCGGATATGCGCATTGCGGTCGCTCAGGTTTTTTGCCCCCTTTGCCGCAGCAAGGCCAAGGCCAACGATATAAGGGGTATTCTCGGTGCCGGGGCGCAGGCCGCGCTCCTGATGGCCGCCCAGGTAGGGCGGGCAAAGCGTCTGGCGCACGCTGTCCCGGATGAACAAAGCGCCGATTCCCTTGGGGGCATGCACTTTATGGCCGGATACCGAGAGAGTATCCACGTTCTTCCACTTTTTCAGGTCAATAGGGATGCGTAGCCATGCCTGCACGGCATCCACATGCACCGCACAGCGGCTGTTTTTGGCCTTGACGGCTGTGGAAAGAGCGGCAATATCCTGCAAAGTGCCGGTTTCATTATTGACCGCCATGCAGCTGACCAGAACGGTATTTTTATCCACCTCGGCAGCCAGTTTGGCAACATCCAGGTGACCGTCTGCTTCGGGCAGGATTTCCACCACCTCAAAGCCGCGGTCTTTCAGTGCACGGATGGGCCGCTGCACGCTGGGGTGCTCAAAACCGGAAACCACAATTTTGCTGCCCCAGTTTTTGCGTGCCATGGCAAGGCCCTGCACGGCAAGGTTGTTGCTCTCGCTGCCGCAGGAGGTAAAATACAGATCCTTGGCCTGGCAGCCCAGGGTGCGGGCAATCTGCCCGCGGGCCGTGGTCAGGGCTTCATGGGTTTCTACCGCCGGTTCGTACAGGCTGGAAGGGTTCGCCCAATCCTTTAATAATGCTTCATGGATGGCACCCGCAATCTCCGGGTCCACCATGGTGGTTGCGGCATTATCCAGATAATGCAGTTCAGGGTCCAACAGCATGAGAAAGCCTCGTTTCGCTACGCGTAAAATTAAATCAAATTAAAAAAGAATAATGAATAAAGAATAATGTTGGTGCGCCGCCCGCGGCGGCGCAGATAAAACAGGCAGCAAACTCTGGCATGCAACAGCCCTGCCAGAGCGCCGAACCTGTTTTCAATGTGATGCCGTGGGCATCACACAGCCATTATTCATTATTCTTTTTTCTTTATTATTTTTCTTCGCTCTTTTCCATAGTAATACATAGTAAATTATACACACCACACCCGCAAAACACAAGTAGCGCCATACAAAAAAGGCGTGCGGGGTTGGCCGCACGCCGGAGAGGCTTCTTTTGTGTTATCTTGTGTGCCGGTCCTTTACTTCGTGGGCGTGGCCGATTACGGCGCTGCGCTTATGGAACAGCAGGCCCACCACGGCAAACATACCGCCCTCGATCAATACAGTAAACAGCCAGTCCCCCGTTACCAGGTAGCTGCCTGCCAGGCAGGTCAGCAGGGTGGGGATCGGCATGCTGATGCAGACAGCCGCAAAGAACTGTTTCGGCTTCATGTTGGCGTGAGCGGCGGCATAGGGAATGATGCCGTTGGGCAGCCCCGGTGTGATAAACGCCAGAATGGTATAAAACCAGGGGTTCTTGCTGTTGCGCACGCTGTTCAGCAACTTATTCGCCTTGGGGCTGTTCGCTGTGAGCAGTTCAATGACTTTTGCCAGGCGGCGCGCCAGCAGAAACACCAGAAAGTTTGCCGCCACCGATGCCGAAAAGCTGGTCACAAAGCCTTTCCACGGCCCATAGGCGATCCCCGCCGCCAGTTGGACCGGCATGGCCGGGATTACCAGCGATACCACCTGCACGAACGCCAGGAACCACAGCGTCAAAAAGCTGCGCAGCCGCCCCTCGCTTGTCAAATAATCGCTCAGAGCCTGTTCGTCCCCGCTGGAAAATGCAGTCCATAACCCCGGCAACAGCAGGCGGAATGTTTCAATAATCAGCAGCACCATAACCAGAATTACGGCTGCTGCCGCAATAACGGCCAGGCGCTTGGTGCGTTCGGGGGGCTGTTGTTTCATGCAGGGGTACTCCTTAATTCTAAAATATAAGGCAATACCGCATAATTCTAAGTGCCGATACGGCGAGCGAGGTGCGGCAGATGCTAAGCCAAAAGCGCAGATAATACTGGATGCTGCAAAGGTGAGCGCCGCCAGTGGCGGAAACAGCGAACCGAAGCAGGGGCAGCGGTCGCAGAGTGCGAGGGGCTTTTGCCCCCGAAGCACGATGCGGGTACCGCAACCCGACATTATCGAGCATTTTGGCAACGCAGATGCCGTGCCGCAGCCGCCGGAGCGGTGCTTAAGCCGTCAGGCGGGAATTGTGCGGTGTTGCCTTCACTTTTTCTCTGTCGTTACGCGGTCTGCATTCCTGTTTTTGCCCACAAACTGCCCTTGTTCACGCAAAGTTTACCGGAATTTCCAGCTATTTCATGCCTTGTTCATCCGCAGTTCATTTTTATTCTTCATGATAGAATCTATCGGGGGCCACTATTACCGCCCCCAACTGGAGGAATTGTTATGCACGAAACCCAACAGCCGCGCGACCCCAAAAAGACGACCGGCATTGTATATGCCGTGATCCTTGTGGTGTTGCTGCTGCTCAATTTCTGGGCCTTCCCCGCCATGATGAAAGGCCAGGTCAAACAGGTCGATTACGGCACCTTCCTGAACATGCTCGAAGGCGGCGAACTGAGCACCGTTGAAATTCAGGATCAGCAGATCTATTTTGTGGACAAAAACGATACCACCTACTGCACCAACTCCATTGCGCAGGACCTGCAGCTGGTCAACCGGTTGGAAAGCGCCGGCGTTTCCTTTGGCAAGGTGTACAACCAGACCACCTGGGTGGATACCCTGCTGGGCTGGGTCATCTCGCTGCTGCCCATGATCATCCTGATCGTCTGGTTCAACCGCATGATGCGCAAGCGGGTCGGTGAAATGACCGGCGGCGCCAACAGCATGATTTTTGGCGGCGGCAAATCCGGTGCCAAACAGTATGTCGTTGAGGATGGCAAGTCCATCAAATTTGCCGATGTTGCCGGTGAGGACGAAGCCAAAGAGAGCCTGCAGGAAATCGTTGACTTCCTGCATAACCCCAAGCGTTACGAGGATATCGGTGCCAAAATGCCCAAGGGCGTTCTGCTTGTCGGCCCCCCGGGCACCGGTAAAACCCTGCTGGCCCGCGCTGTTGCCGGCGAAGCCGGTGTTCCCTTCTTCTCCATTGCGGGTTCTGAATTTGTCGAGATGTTCGTCGGCATGGGCGCTTCCAAGGTGCGCGACCTCTTCAAACAGGCCAACGAAAAAGCCCCCTGCATTATCTTTATTGATGAGATCGATACCATCGGCAAAAAGCGTGACGGTGCTTCCGGTATGGGCGGCAACGATGAACGCGAGCAGACCCTGAACCAGCTGCTGACCGAAATGGACGGGTTTGACGCCGCCAAGGGTGTTATCATTCTGGCCGCCACCAACCGTCCTGAATCCCTTGACCCCGCTTTGACCCGCCCCGGCCGTTTTGACCGTCGCGTGCCCGTGGAGCTGCCCGACCTGAAAGGCCGCGAAAGCATCCTGCGCCTGCACGCTCAAAAGGTCAAAATCGGCCCCGACTGTGACTTTGCCGTGGTTGCCCGCATGACTCCCGGTGCTTCCGGTGCCGAGCTGGCCAATATCATCAACGAAGCCGCCCTGGGCGCTGTGCGCCACCACCGCATGGCCGTTACCCAGTACGACCTGCAGGAAGCCGTGGATACCATCCTGGCCGGTGCCCAGAAAAAGAATAAGATCCTGAGCGACAAAGAAAAGTGCATCGTGGCCTACCACGAAGTCGGCCATGCCATGGTTGCCGCCCTGCAGAGCCATTCCGCCCCCGTGCAGAAAATCACCATTGTGCCGCGCACTTCCGGCGCGCTGGGTTTCACCATGCAGGTAGAGGACGGCGACCACACCCTGATGACCAAGGAAGAGATCCTGGCCAAAATTGCCACCATGACCGGTGGCCGTGCCGCCGAAGAAGTGGTGTTCAACTCCATCACCACCGGCGCATCCAACGATATCGAGCAGGCCACCAAGATGGCCCGCGCCATGATTACCCGCTACGGCATGACCGACGACTTTGACATGGTTGCCCTGGAAACCGTGAACAACGCCTACCTGGGCGGCGATGCCAGCCTGGCCTGCAGTGAGCGCACAGCCGCCACAGTGGACGATAAGGTCGTGGAAGTCGTCAAGCAGCAGCATGAAAAAGCCAAACAGATGCTGATTGAAAACCGCGGCAAGCTGGACGAGATCGCCAAGTACCTGTACGAGAAAGAAACCATCACCGGCGAAGAGTTCATGCGCATCCTGACCGCTGTTCCCCAGCTGCCCACCGGTGCCGTGGAACAGTAAAGGCAACACCGCACAATTCCCGCCTGACGGCTCAAGCACCGCTCCGGCGGCTGCGGCACTTAGAATTGTGCGGTATTGCCTAAAATCTCCGCTCTGCGCGTTTTCTTTGTAAAATAACGGTGCCCCCGCCCTATGCAGTTCATTTACCGCACGGGCGGGGGTGTTTTGTTGTAATTCCGTAGGGGTGCACACCATGTAATAGCGCCATTTTATGGCCAGCCGTTACCCATTTGTAGGGGCCGCTGCTCACCTCTTTCCGAAAAACGCAATAAAAATGCTGTCTTTCTCCACATCAGGGAAAGGCAGCATTCTTCTTTATCCGTTCAGATCTTCGCCGTTGCTGGCAATCACATTTTTATACCATCCAAAGGACTTTTTCCTGTACCATGCCGCCGCCCTGTTCGAGTACCGGGAAAAGCGCCGGTGATCCTGCCGGGCTTTATTTTGCCTGTGCGCCCTCTGGGAAGATGATCTTGTTCACAAAGAAGAAGATCACCATGGAAATGCCGCCATTGAGCACGGTGGTGCCAATGTTGTAGATGAAATCCGGCACCAGCAGGCCCGCAACCGCCACCCACACGCAGTTGATGGAGTTGACGATGCAGGTGATCAAGCAGAACGCCACCACATACCAGGCGATCTGCTTGGCCAGGTTGCCCTTGCTGCGGAACACAAAGTTGCGCTGGATGAGAAAGTTTATGCATTCTCCCACCACCATGGCAACCATGTAGGCGCAAAAGTACGGCAGACCGCCATGGGCGGAATCATACCCCAGGATGTTCCACTGGAAAGTTTCGCCAAACAGCGTGACCGGGATGCCCGGCCAGCCAAAATCCACCACCGGCAGGCTGCTGAACGCCGCCGGCAAAAATTGCAGCAGCAGGTATTTGAACACCGTAACCAGGTTGGATACGATCACAAACAGTCCGCCTTCGCGCACCCACTTGGCTGCGGCGGGGTGTTTTGCCGCAAAATTATTCCATAGCTGCATAAATAGCCCCTCTCTTTCCTCAGCTGTTGCGCAGGCGCTGTTCCAGCTGTGCGTTCAGTACCAGGTTTTTCACGGCTTCTATGATCACCCGCACAAGGCCGATGATCCAGAATCCCTGTAATTCCATCACAATGCCATCCACCATGCCCATGCTGATGGCACCGCTGGTCATTTTGGCCAGGGCACGCAGTGGCATGTTGTACTGGAACAGCACATTCAGGTCCGGCTTGCCGCGCTTGTAGCTGGCGTTCAGCAGTGCGGTAAGCACCAGCCAGATCAGCCAGCCCAGCGGGCTGCGGCTGTGGTTCAGCTCGCCCAGGGTCATGTTGCGGTCAATTTTAACTTTTCCCTGCTGCACCGGGCGGCCCAGCAGGGTGGCCCATTCGTCATCTGGAACGCTCTGCACCTTGCCGCTGGTATAGTGCGGCAGATGCTTGCCGGCATAGGGGTTGGGTGCGCCGGTACCGGCCACTTCCACCACGGCGGTCAGGCGGATGTCCGCACTGGACGCGCCGACCCGCAGCTCATAGCTGCCGCCTTCCACTTCCCAGCTGTCGGTCTTGGTGTTCCAGTAGCGGAATGCCTTGTCGTCCAGCGGGATGGTCACGGTCTTGCTTTCGCCGGGCTGCAGCTGCACCTTGGCAAAGCCTTTCAGCTCCTGTGCGGGGCGGAACACTTCTGCCCCGGGTTTTGCCACATACAGCTGCACGATCTCTGCTCCGGCGCGCTTGCCGGTGTTGGTTACGGTCAGGGTCACGCCATTGGACGCGGCCTGCAAATTGCTGTAGGCAAAGCTGGTGTAGCTTACCCCATAGCCAAAGGGGAATGCCACCGGCACACCGGCGGTCTGGTAATAGCGGTAGCCGACATACAGCCCCTCGCGGTACTGCACCATGCGGCCCGGCCCGGCAAAGTTATCCTTGGCGGGGGTATCCGCATAGGCGTTGACCCAGGTTTCGGCCAGCTTGCCGCTGGGGTTCACTTTGCCGGTCAGCACATCCAGCATGGCGCCCGCCCCCGCCTGGCCGCCCAGCGCACCATACACCAGGGTACGGCAGTGTTTGAGCCACGGGGTTTCCAGCGAAGCCCCTGCACTGAGCACCACAACGGTGTTGGGGTTGGCCTGCTGCACGGCCTTTAACAGTTCGATCTGGTTGTCCGCAAGGCGCATATCGCCGCGGTCCAGACCCTCACTTTCCTTGATTTCATCCAGCCCCAGGCAGAGCAGCACCACTTCGGCCTTTTGGGCCAGGGCTACAGCCTCGGCCTGTTTGGCGGCATCCGGTTTGCCCTGGCGGTCAAAGCCGGGGGCAAAGCCCACGCTGGCCAGGCCGCTCTCTTTCAGGCAGTCCAAAAAGGTATCCACCTTGATGGAGTTGACCGCGCTGGAGCCAGCGCCCTGGTACCGCGGTGTCTGGGCAAAGTCGCCGATCACGGCAACTTTTGCGCCCTCGGCCAGCGGCAGCAGGTCGTTCTCGTTTTTCAGCAGCACAATGCTTTCGGCTGCGGCGCGGCGGGCCAGGGCGTGGTGAGCGTCCGCATCAAAGGTGCGGCTGTGGGACTGCACGGCGGCATGGGTATCAAACACCAGCGTCAGCAGCTCGTCCAGCCGGGCGTCCACATCCGCTTCGGTAATTTTGCCGCTCTGCACAGCCTGCATCAGCTCGCGCACCGCGTCCCCGCCGGGGGCGGGCATTTCCAGCGTGGAGCCGTTCTGCACGCCCAGGGCATGGTCATTGCTGCCGCCCCAGTCCGTTACCACAGCGCCGTCAAAGCCCCACTCCCCGCGCAGGATGTCCATTAACAGGTGGCGGTTCTCGTTGGCGTAAGTTCCGTTGATGAGGTTATAGCTGCTCATGATGGTCTTGGGCTTTGCTTCCTTGACCACGATCTCAAACCCGGTCAGGTACAGTTCCCGCAAAGTGCGTTCATCCACCACGGAATCCGACGCCATGCGGCGCAGTTCCTGGCTGTTGACGGCAAAGTGCTTGGGGCAGGCCGAAATACCGTTGGACTGGATGCCCCGCACATAGCTCGCGGCCATTTTGCCGGAAAGATACGGATCCTCGGAGAAATACTCAAAGTTGCGTCCGCACAAGGGGCTGCGCTTGGTGTTCAGACCCGGTCCCAGCAGCACGGCAACTTCCTGCGCGGCGGCTTCTTCGCCCATGGCCTGGCCGATCTGCTCGCCCAGGGCGGGGTCCCAGCTGCACGCCACAGTGGCTGCCGTGGGGAAGCAGGTGGCCGGAACACTGGGGTTTAACCCCAGGTGGTCCGCCGCGCCCGCCTGCTTGCGCACGCCGTTGGGGCCATCGGATAGGGTGATGGACGGGATATTATTTTTCGGCAGTGCACGGGTTCCAAAGGTAGTAGCGCCCGAAAGCAGCGCACATTTTTGTTCAAGCGTCAAAGCTTGCAGTTGTTTCTTTTGCATAAGGTGGTTCCTTTTCTTAAAAACAGCCTTGCGGCCCACCGCACAACCGCGCAAAGTCGGCGGCGATGGACCGCAGGGCAGCTGCACAGCTTACAAATTACACTTTACTGTGCCTTTTTCTTCTTGTAGCTTTTGAAGGTGAGAACTTCCAGCACGACCAGCAGTACAGCCAGCAGCACGTTGACCACGATCATAGCGGTACGCCAGATGGGGGTGGAAACAGTGTTGGCGGGGTCGTAAACGCGGGAGTTGACCACGGTGTACATGATGTTCTTGCAGGCCTGACGCATAGCCTTAACGCTGGTAGCACTGGTGGTATCGGTCAGGTGGTTGGTGGCAACATCGTAGTTCTTCAGCATCAGGTCGCAGCCGTTGCGGATGGCAATATCTGAATCCATGTAGTCAGTGAAGTGGAAGCCGTCGGTGATGACCATACCGCGGAAGCCCCACTCGCCGCGCAGCACGCCGTTCAGCAGTGCATTGCAGGCACCGGCCCACTGGTTGCCAATATAGTTCCAGCTGGACATGACGGCCTTGCAGCCGCCCACCTTGGCGCTGATCTCGAAGGGACGCAGGTAGATCTCGCGGATAGCCTGCTCGTCAGCCCAGGTGCAGAGCAGCTTGCTCTGGTTGATCTGCTGGTCGTTCAGGGCAAAGTGCTTCATGTAAGCGTAGACGCCGTAGCTCTGGGCACCGGCAATGGAGCTGGCACCGATGTAACCGGCGAGGACGCTGTCCTCAGAGTAATATTCGAAGTTACGGCCGTCAAAGGCGGAACGGTGGCCGTTCATGGCGGGGGCGTACCAGCCGGTGACGTTCATCTCGCTGGCCATGCGGCCGATGCTCTCGCCGTAGCGGCGGGCCAGGTCGGTGTTGAAGGTGGAAGCGATGATGATCTCGGACGGGAAGCCAATGGAAGAAACGCCGGTAAAGTTGTTGTTGATGGCAGCGGGTCCGTCGCAGTCGATGGTCGCGTACTTGTCAACGCTGGCCTCGGCCTTGGTCTGGTAGCCGCCCAGTGCGATCAGGTCGTCCATCTCGGTGACGGTCATCTGGTCGAGCAGGGTATCCCAACGCTCGTCGTCGTAGTCAGCACCGCGCAGGTCAGCCAGCTTCAGGCCGTTGTTGGCACCGGTAACGGGCATCTCATCGTTGGGGTCGTTGAAGTCCTCAGGGGTCCAGTTGTGGTCGTTGTACAGGGTGCTCATGCTTTCCTCAGACATGGTGTAGTCAGAGGGAGCAGCAACAGCTTCGGCATAGTTGGCGAAGTGATCAGCACGGGACAGGGTGACGAGCTTGTCGTCAGCGAAGTCGAACTTGGTGGTAGCAGCCTCGGCGTCGGTGCTGCGGGGGTTGGACTCGTCATAGACGATGGTGGAAGCGACATTGTAGGTCTTGGAATCCAGCACCGTGTGGGAATCCTCGTTGATGCTGATGATATAGTCGCCCTCTTCCAGCACGTAGCAGCCCTTGTCCTTGCTGTCAAAGCTGGCCATGTCCTCGGTGTTGAAGGTCAGGGTCAAGGTCTGGGAAGCGCCCGGCTCAATGGAGTCGGTCTTGCCGAAGGTGACGAGGTTGGCGGAAGCCTTCTCAATGCCGCCATCGGTGTACGGCGGGTTGAAGTAGACCTGCACGGCGTCCTTACCGGCCACACTGCCGGTGTTGGTGACGGTGACATCCAGAGTGATGGTGCCGTCAGCCTCGGTCATGGAGTCGATTTTCTGGGTAAAGGTGGTGTAGGACAGGCCGTGGCCGAAGGGGTACTGAACGGTTTTGTCATAGTCGATCAGGCCCTCGGCAGCTGCAGTCTCGTAGAACTTGTAGCCGACGTAGATGCCCTCAACATAGTTGACGAAGTGCGGGGGAACCAGCTTTGCATCACCGCCAGCCTGGCTGGCAACGGTGTAACCAACGGAATCCGCATTGGTGTAAGCAAAGTCGCCGATGTTGTTGAAGTAAGGAGCTGCGGTCAGGTCATAGACAAAGGTGTCAGCAGAGTGGCCGGAGGGGTTGACCTCACCGGCAACAATCTCGCCCAGAGCGTTGAAGCCAGTCTGACCGGTGCCGGGGCACCAAATGACGCTCTTGATCTGGGGGTAATCATTCACGAAGCCCATTTCCAAAGTATTGGCACCATTGTAAACCAGCACAACATTAGCAAAGTTTTTGGTGACCATATCAATCATGTTCTTTTCTGTTTTGGTCAGAGAAAGATAATGCTGGCCGGGTTCGAAATCATTATACTCGGTAGAGTTTTCAGTGTAGTTGAGTCCATCCATGTTAGTGGGCAGGTCAGCCATTTCGCCACCAACGCGGCTGATGACGACCATCGCAGTGTCAGAGAAAGACTTGGCGTTGTCGATCAGCTCCTGGGTGTAGCTGGCGGCGGTGGGCTCGGGCAGGGTCCAGTTATGGTTGCTGTAACCCAGCGCCGGGCGCTCGGCGCAGTAAGCGGTGTAGAAATCGCTCAGCTCGGTGTTGGTGTTGATGCCCGCGTTGTGCAGGCCATCCAGCAGGCTGACGGTGGGACGGTCGGCAGAGATCGCGCCGGCGCCGGTGCCGCCGTAGACAGGGCCGACAGAAGCCCAGCCAAAGACGTTCAGGTTGCTGCCGGACGCGAGGGGCAGTTCGTTGTCATCGTTCTGCAGCAGGACGATGCCTTCCTCGGCAATCTCGGTGCACAGGGCGTTGGCCTCGTCACTGGATTCCTCGGTGATAGTGCCGTTGCCGGTGACCAGGTCGAGCATGGTGCTCATAGGGCCAAAGGCAACCAGGTTGAGCATGATGCCGAAAGCCAGCAGCACGGCCAGGCCGGACTGGGCGCGCACCATGAATTTGGTGGGCTTGGCCAGTTTCTTGTTGACCGCCATAGCGATCAGTACGATAATGGCGGCGGCAACCACAACGCCAAAGAAGATGAGCTGCGGGATGCAGTTATTGACCACATCGGCAACGTCGTCCAGGTTGACGCCCATATTTGCCAGGGTAAGAAGCAGGGTGTTCATTGTTTTCCTCCTTTTATTGTGCCGCCCTCCGGATGGCAGCTGACGGGATTTCCGCTTTCATTGATGATATTGTACCAAAACAATTTTCTTTCGGCTCATTTTTTGCACAAACTGTTGTTTCCGTTGCATGTTTTGCAAAAGTTTCAAAAACATTTCATTTTTTGTTGTGCATCTCTCACAAAGCATCTCGACCCTGTTTTGTGCACCCCGCCCAAACACCAAAAATGGCCGGGTGCCTTATCCTAGACCCCCAGCCATCCATTCAGCTTTTCTGCGGCAGCAGCACCCGCAGCGTAAACCACTCATTCTCCCAGTGCAGCGTCATAGTTCCGCCGCGCTTTTCGGCTGCGGCGCGCACACCGCGCAGGTCGCTGCCGCCATGGGTGTTGCGGCGCGGCAGGCCGTCCGCGCCCAGCTCCACTTCCTGCGCGCAGTAGTTTTCAAACCGCAGCATCACAAAGCCGTTCTGGGCGTACACCGCCACCCGGATCAGCCGCTTTTCGTGGTCGGGCTCGGTCTCTACGCTCTCGGTCGCATTGTCCAGCGCCGTACCCACAATCGTGCAGATCTCCCCTGTCTCCAAAAAATCCAGCAAATGCCCGTCCGCCACGCAGGTCATCGTGATGTGGTACTGCTGACAGTACATGCTTTTGGCCGTCAGCAGGGTGTCCAGCACCGGGTTGCCGGTCTTGTTCTCCGCCTCGCACTGGCGGATGACGCTTTCCATGGCCGCCAGCGCCACATCCTGCTTGGCGTGGTCCCGCTCCGCCCGGATGGCCGCAATCTGCATTTTCAGCTCGTGGTAGCGCCGGTTGATCAGGCGGATGTTCTCCTTGCTCTGCTTGTACTGCTCGTACTGGCGGTGCAAAACGCCGTCCAGCTCCGCCAGCTCGCTGTGCAGGGCGGCTTCGCGCAGCTGCTCGTGCTGCACCGTCAAAATCAGTACCCCTGCCAGGTCCACCAGCGTGCGGATGTAAAACATGTTCATGTTGGCTTCGCTGCCGTTGGCAAAGCTCAAATTGCTCACGGCAAATGCGGTCAGCGCCATGACCACCGCCACAAAAGTTCCTGCGGGCGTTATTTTCATCTTTCCGGCCGGGCCGGGGCGGCGTTTTTCCACAAAAAGCATCGCGGCAAAAATGCCGCCGTACACCGCCGCCAACAGCAGCAGCGAAAGCGGCTCCGCCCCGCCGCGCTGCGGCCACAGCACGCAGTGCAGCTGCCATTCCACGCTGGCCGCCAGCTCCGCCAAAATAAAGGCCCGCGCGCACACATAGCCCGCTTCCAGCAGCGTAATGCTGCGTGTGACCCACAAAAACAGCAGCATGGAAAGAATCGCCATTGCCATGCAGGGGATCCACCACGCCAGCGGAACTTTCCCCGTGGCCTGCAAAAACGCCCCCAGCAGCACCGCCCAACCGGCTTCTACGCCCCAGATCACGCGCTGGTCCATCCGCGGCGGCAGCCTGTGCGCATACAGCAGCGCCGCCAGCACTTCCGCCAAAGCGGTGTACAGGCGGGGAATATCCGGCAATGTCGTCACTGTCCCGCACCCCCAATATAATCCGCCAGCTCCGCCATAAAGGCCTTGCGCCGCGGGCGGCTGATCTGCAGCGTATACGGACCAACCTGCACCATATCCTGCTGCACGCCGGAAACCTGCGCCAGATTGACCAGATACCCGCTGTTGCACCGTGCAAACGCCCGGCCCACCAGCTTTTCCTCATAGTTTTTCAGGGTGCCCGGCACCACAAAATCTTCTTTTTCGGTGTAAAAATGTACCTTGTGGCCTTCGCTTTCCAGGTAATAAATTTCCGCCGCGTCCAGCCGCCGCATGCCGCCGTCCACCGCCACGGCCAGGTAATGCCGCTCCCGCTTTTTCAGCTGCCCCAGCGCCTTTTGCAGCTGCTGCGAAAACGCAAAGTAGGGCACCGGTTTCAGCACATAATCCAGCGCCCCAACGGCATATCCGCGGATGGCATACTGCGCCATGTTGGTAATGAACACGATCAGCACCCCGCCGTCCCGCTCCCGAATGCGGCGGGCGGTCTCCATGCCGTCCAGGTGCTTCATCTCTACATCCAGAAAGATGATGTCGAACTGCGGGCGGTAATCTTCCAGAATCTCCATCCCATCCGCAAACTCCGTTACCTCAAACGGCGTGCCGTACTGCCGGGTGTACCGCTGCACATACCCCGCCAGCTGTTCCCGCACCGCCGCCTCGTCCTCCACAATCGCAATCCGGGTCATCTGCTGTTCCCCTTTCTCAACATCACACTGCGGCCCCGCACAGTCCACATCTGGTGCAGCTTCTTAAGGTGTATCTGAAAACAAAGAAAATGACGGATATTTCGCAAACACAAGCAGAATTTAAGGCAAAGAGCCGCAGGAATCCTTTGTGGATTCCAAGGCTTTTAACGCAAAATCCCGCTGCGTTTGTAGAAACAGACGATATTTTCGACTTTTCAGCTGCACCATCGATTGTTTTTAGTATAGCACATACAACCATACACAGCAAATGCGGGGTGGAGCAGTTTGTTTGCCCTCAAAGCGTTTTGTCGGTCGGGACTGCCAGACCAAGCCAGCCCTGACATGCCACAAATATACAGGTTCATTGCGAATGCAGATGTGGCGTTAAACGGAACAAAGCACACCCTCCGTGATTACAGTCCCGAGATAAACAAAAATCTTATCATCCATTGCTATCAGCCCGAACCCGGCTATTGTGCCTGTGTGCTGCAAGTGACGGAGCAATAAATCAGCGGGAAAAGCATCACGGAAATCGATGCGCATCTTGAAACCACTGCTCTGCCGGAAAAGCTTCCTGCACCTTGCTGTTTGTGCGCTCCGCCCCCTTTCTGCCGTCGTTGACTATTTCTGCCTTTAGTATATAGATCAACAAAAAAACGCCTCACACTTTCGTGTAAGGCATTCTTTGGTGCACCATCAGTGGGCGCGTTAAGAATTCAGTCCGGTCCGCTTGTCGGCCTGTAAGGCCTCCATTTTGCTTCGCAAAACCGCTCGTGCGGTTGTACGCCGCGCGCGGCGTACATTGTTCGCTCCCCGCTTTCGCTCACGCTCAATCGTGGCCCCTGCTCACAAACCCGCAACCATTTTTAGCGACCAGTCCCCGCGAGACGAACACGAGTGCTTGCGCGAAGTGCGAGTCCGTCCCGAAGGAAATGGTGCAACAAAAAAGCCGCAACATTCGTTGCGGCTTTTCTTGGTGCACCATCGGGGACTCTCCCGCGGGCTAAGGAACGCCGCACTGTGGCGTTCCTTACGGCACCTGCGTGCCGCCGCCCTGTTCGAGTATCTCCGACGCTGCACCAGATCGTGCCTTCTTAAAATAGAGCAACAAAAAAACGCCCTACACTTTCGTGTAAGGCATTCTTTGGTGCACCATCGGGGACTCGAACCCAGGACCCACTGATTAAGAGTCAGTTGCTCTCCTTAGTTGCTCACACTCATGGTGTATGCTGTTGTAATAAAAAGCACTCTTCTAACGATCAAAATCACTAAATATGTCCTATGCAAAGTCATTAACCAGCACCGTTTTTGTATGGCGCTGGTCAATTTTCTTTTACGCACTAATCAGCGGTATAAGTTTCTGTTCTTCTGTGATTTCCAAGAATTGCTGATATTCCATATTCTCTTCCTTATTTTTCCATTTGAGCCATTCCATTTCGGCCCTTGCCTTGTTATAAGCCATTTTGTACCTCCGTCAGATTGAAAAAGTTTCAAACCGATGGAGGTCTGGAGGCGAACGGCATCTCGACAGGTCAAAATGCAGATTCTCCATTGCCAGTCCTTCCCAAAAGAGGTCAGCAAAAAGGCCGGGACGATTTAAATCGTCCCGGCCTTGCTACCGTATTGGCTGGCAACAAAAAAAGAGCCCCATCGCTTATGCGATGGGGTGCTTATAAAGGTATGCTCTCTGCCAGCATACCCATTCTACATTTTTAATGTCGACTGTTCATTAGGCGTTATATAGTTATTTTCTTGTCTTTTTGATGACATTTCATTGTCACTGTGTAGTATTTATGTCGTAGTTTTGTTTATCCACCACTTTCTGTTCTTGCATTTACCTTTTCTCTTGGAATCACGATGGCCCACAATGCGTATCCAAACAAAAGCACCGCTTCTTGACGTCGATTATAGTACACGCTTCGCTCCAAGCCCAGACTCTCAATGATTTCATCTACTCTGTACACCACTCCCGTCAGATAATTTTTTGAAAGAAGTTCCGCATACAGGTCTCCCCGCTTGTAAAAAGTACGCACTCGTTCAATCGCAAGATCGATGAGTTGAATCCAATGTTCAGATTCCATAAGGTTCTGAATTCTGTATTCAAATTTTTCTCGTTGGACATCTGGAGCAAATTCCATAAGGTACGCCAACGCAGCAGTATAATCCTCACCATAGTGGCAGGATTCATCCATAAGATAGTACGCATCATTTTGAACACTCCAACAGATTCTGCGATAGCTGCACAACAGCAACTGGCTTTTGGCGTAGATTGTATTCACATCAAGCCCTGCATTTTCGTACATTTTTATCACTTCTCCAGTGATTCCTGTTTTTCTCATGATACTGTGGTTCCTCCTTTTCTGAACAAATGCGCTTTAATGGTACATTGGCGCAGGCATCTTGGGGAAATCAGTGCTGAGTGTTGGTCTGCACGATTTTTCCATTAGTGATGCTGGCACGACTATCTTATTGCCAAATCGCTCCCTCAAGCGATCCACTGCTGATTCCAATCGAACAATGTCATCTTGTTTATCATAACCTGCAAACAAATTAAGTTGCTGTGGTGTGTCCTCTGGGACTAAATCAATTGCTCGTACCGTAATCGATCGTAAAGGCGTAGTAAACCGATGTTTTTTGAAGAAGAGCAATTTGGCCGCCTGTGCCAAAAACAGCGTACTCTGCGTTATATACTCCAACTTCATCTGATACTGGCAGCTAAAAAAATTTTTATCTCTGACATTTATCTGAATTCCTCTTGCAGCCAAATGATTTTTCTTCAGTTTATAGCCAATTTCCTGCGTGAGATCTAAAATTGTACGCCACACTTCCTCATCCGATTCCATATCCTTTGCCGTAGTTGCTCCATGACCGATACTCTTTATTGGTGCAATGTACCCATATCTGGCGACTCTTGATGTGTCGCGGCCATTTGCGTACAGCCATAGTTGAGTTCCCGCAACGCCAAATCGTTCCTGTAAAAATTGGAGATTGGTTTTGGCCAAAGCACCTATCGTATTGATACAATAAGAATCCAACTTCTTTGTTGTTTGTCTACCCACACCCCACAAGTCCGATACCGGCAGTGGCCAGACGAGTTCTTGAAATCCTTCTTCCGGAATTACCGTTGTTGCATCTGGTTTTTTCATATCCGATCCAAGTTTCGCAAATATCTTGTTTGACGCCACACCGCAAGAAACGGTCAATCCAAGTTCTTCTTTAAACCTCCTGTGGATTTCTGCTGCAATTTCTTCACCTGACCCAAACAGTTCCACACTGCCTGAAACATCAAGCCAGCACTCATCCAGTCCATACGGCTCAATCAGAGGCGTATATTTCTTATAAATTTCATGTGCAAGTCTCGAATACTGAACATACTTGTCATAGTGTGGCGACACAATAATCAAATTGTGGCATTTGTTCTTTGCCTGCCAAATGGCCTCTCCTGTTTGAACTCCAAACGCCTTTGCTTCATAACTTTTTGCAAGAACTATTCCGTGCCGTTCTTCTGCAGCACCACAAACCGCAATTGGCTTACCTACAAGTGAGGGATTTAGTTGCCGTTCGATTGATGCATAGCAATTGTTTATATCGCTATGAATAATAACCCGCTTCACTTTTTTTCATCCTCGTATTATAAAGTAGTAGTTATTAGAGTCCCTCTCCAAGGACAAAATGCTA
>OLQV01001574.1_pt1 | contig 17010 bp, 8 predicted proteins | sample 1672371 | NCBI WGS metagenome assembly OLQV01 (sample SAMEA3136676, study PRJEB25190) | human gut metagenome
TAAATTAAATATTGATAAATAATTACAAACAATAAGGAGGTGTAAAGAAATGTTGATTAAAATAAGAGTATCGGATGTAAAGAAGAAAGTTGGAGAATTTATTAAGAGTTTAGTTGAATTAGAATGATCCTAATTAAATCATTGATTTTAAGGAGGAGACTAAATGAGAAATGAACACATAGAAATTGATATTGAATCATTAATGAAAGCTGTAGAGTCACTCAGCAACGAAGAGAAAATTTTATTAGAAGCGAAAGAAATAGAGAGAGCATTTATTATTAAATTGATTAGTGTTAGAAAAGAGAAAGGAATAACACAGAAGGAGTTAGCTAAAAAAACTGGATTAACGCAACAGGTTATTTCTACAATAGAACAGTGTGGAAGAAGGCCAACTTTAACAAATTTAATCAGATATTTGATGGGATTAGATTTAGACATCAATAAAATTTTTAACTCAACTATATAATACATTTATGAATAGATTTTAAAGGTAATATAGAGTTTATTAAATTAAATAAATAATATTGATGAATTACCTTAATTATCTAATATACTAATATAAAGTATGAACGGAAAATATATATTATAAAAATAAAGCTAAACATAAACTTAGAGGAATGACTAATTTAAAAATAATTGGTATTACAGGAAGTTATGGTAAGACTAGTTCTAAAAATATATTGAGTGATATTTTAAATGTTAAATATAATGCTTTAGCTACTCCTAAGAATTTAAATACTGATTATGGTTTAATGATGACTATTAATAACTATTTAGATATATTTACAGATGTTTTTATAGCGGAGATGGGAGCTTATGTTAGAGGAGAAATAAAATCACTTTGTGATTTTGTTAAACCAAAGTATGGTATTCTTACTACTATTGGAACGGCACATTTAGAGTCGTTTGGAAGTGAAGAAAATATTGTTAAGGCAAAGTTTGAATTGATCGAGTCCCTTCCTAGTGATGGTTTTGCGATACTTAATGGTGATGATTCGAAACAAGTTAGTTATAAGTTGAAAAATAAAGTTAGAACTATTTGGATAGGCATTAATAATAATGATGTTGATATTAGAGCTTTTAATATAAAGTATACTTATAGAGGAACTAGTTTTGATGTTATGTTTAAGAATGATAAAAAAACTTATCACTTTGAAACTAAGTTGTTAGGTGAGCATAATGTTTATAATATATTAGCTGGTATTGCTTGTGGAATTGAATTTGGTATTTCACTTGAAGAACTAGCTGATGCTGTTAAATTAGTTAGACCGACTGAACATAGATTAGAACTTAAAAAAATTGGTAATTTTTATCAAATTGATGATGCATATAATTCTAATCCTGTTGGAGCGAAGAATGCTTGTCATGTTTTGGGAATGATGAATGGTATAAAAATTGTTGTTACTCCAGGAATGGTTGAACTTGGGGAAAAAGAAGAGTTTTATAATAAACAATTTGGTGAAGAAATTGCTGAGGTTGCAGATTATGTCATACTAATTGGCGAAAAGAGGACTAAACCAATTTATGAAGGTTTATTAACACAAGGATTTGACAAAGAGAAAATAATAGTATTTAATGATGTTAGAGAAGCGTATGCTTTTATTAATAGTATATATAATGGTAAAGATGATATATTTGCGTTATTTGAAAATGATTTGCCAGATACATATAATGAGTAGGAGGATTTTTAGATATGAGAATTAAAGTTGGTGTTGTTTTTGGGGGAGAAACAGTTGAACACGAGGTAAGTATTATTTCGGCTATTCAAGCTATGAATAAAATGGATCAAGAAAAATATGAAATTATCCCAATTTATATTACTAAGGATAGGGAATGGTATACTGGGGATATGTTAAAAGATATTGATGTATATCAAGATTTATCTTTAATTAAGAAGTATGCCAAGAATGTAGTTTTATATTATAAAAATGGTGCTTATGTATTACAAAAGAAGAAGTTTCCTAGAACTATTGTTAAGGAAGTTGATATTATTTTCCCAATAGTTCATGGTACAAATGTTGAGGATGGAGTTTTACAAGGATATTTACAAACTGTAGGTGTTCCATATGTTGGCCCTAATGTATATGCTGCTGTTGTTGGACAAGATAAAGCTTTTATGAAAGATGTATGGGCTGGAACTGGACTTCCAATGACTGCTTATGTTTGGTTTTATGATGCTGATTATAAACACGATAAAGATGCAGTTATTAAGAAGGTTTCTAAACTAAAATATCCAGTTATAGTAAAACCTGCTACTACAGGATCTTCTGTTGGTATTAGTGTTTGCGAGAATGAGGATAGTTTAGTTGAAGGAATAGATGAGGCTATTCAATATGATTCTAAGATTGTTGTTGAAGAAGTAGTTAAAAATTTAATAGAAGTTAATATTGCTGTTATGGGTAATTATGAACATCAAAAGGTTAGTGAGATAGAAGAAGTATTATCTGGAAATAAATTCTTAACTTATGCTGATAAATATATTGGCGGAGGTAAGAATGGTAAGTTAAAAGGAAAAGCTCCAGTTAAGGCTTCTAAAGGTATGGCTTCAACTAATAGAAAATTACCAGCTGATATAGATGATAAAATGCGTAAAGAAGTAGAAGAAATTGCTGTTAAGGCATTTAAAGCATTAGGCTCTGCAGGAAACGCTAGAATAGATTTCTTGATAGATGAAAAAAGTAAAAAAGTATATGTTAATGAAATTAATTCTATTCCGGGAAGTTTGGCTTTCTATTTATGGGAGGCTAAAGGTGTTGACTTTACTAGTATGTTAGATGAAATGATTAATATTGGAATTAAAGAATATAAGAAGAGAATTAGTAAGACTCATTCATTTGATTCTAATATTTTACAAGGTTTTGCTGCTAATGGTGGAGTTAAAGGTATGAAAGGAGCTAAAGGAAAGTTAAGATAACTTTTCTTTTTTCTTTATGATAGGTGTTTTAATTAGAAGAGAAAATTCGGATGTTGCTAATGAATATTATATTAGGGGAATAGAGAATTTTGGGGGAAAAGTTATTTTAATTAATGATAATGATTCTAGAAAAGAGCTCGAAGATAAATTAAGTCGTGTAGATGGTATTTTACTTACTGGTGGAGATGATGTTGGGCCAATCGATTTTTATTTAATTTCATATGCTTTAGAGAATAAGTTGAAGTTACTTGGTATTTGTCAAGGAATGCAATCAATGTGTCTATATGGTAGTTCCCTTGGATTAATTCCTATTGGAAATGATAGTCATAAGAGAGATGAAGGATATGTACATGGTGTTACTTTAAGTGATGGAGTTTTGAGAGAGGTATTTGGAATGTCTAAGGTTATGGTTAATTCACATCATTTACAGACTGTTAGTAGAAGTTGTTTGTTTAGGGTAGTTGGTTATAGTGATGATGGTTTGATTGAGGCTGTTGAAGGAGATGGTCCTGTATTCCAAGTAGGAGTACAATGGCATCCGGAGAGAATGCTTGAGTATGATAGTTGGAGTCGAGATTTATTAGAAACATTTGTTAAGAGTGAATGAAGTTGTTACTTAGTGGTATTTTTTAATTAAAAAGACAATAATGATAAGATTGATCGTTATTGTCTTTTTGTATGGATTTATGATAATTTTTGTTTTGATCTGTGTAACAAAAAAATCTAACAAATAATGCTTGTTAGATTTGTGTAATCAATATAAATGGTGGGCTGTTAGGGATTCGAACCCTAGACCCACTGATTAAGAGTCAGTTGCTCTACCAACTGAGCTAACAGCCCATTTCCTGATTGCATAATTTATTTTATACTAAAAATTGACAGTTGACAAGTCCTTTTTAATAAAAGTTTTAAATAATTGACATTTTGTTAAGGTGTGTTGATAGACTAATTTATATATTTATGGTATATTCTAAATAGCGTAGGTGAAGTGAAAATGAAGAAAGTAGAAAGATATAATCCGGATATAAAAGTTGGATTAACTAATTATGAAGTTAATAAAAGAATAGAAGATAAGTTAGTAAATATAGATACTGAAGTTGGTACTAAGTCTGTTTCTGAGATAGTTAGAGAAAATGTTATAACTTTATTTAATGTAATCAATATAATATTGGCGGTTGCGGTTATATGTGTTGGATCGTTTAAGAATTTGACATTTATAATAATTATTACTATTAATACATTAATTAGTATTGTTCAGGAACTTAGAAGTAAAAAAACTTTGGATAAGTTAAAGATAGTAGCTGCTTCTAAGATACATGTTGTTAGGGACTCGACAGAAAAAGAAATTGGTATTAATGAAGTTGTTTTGGATGATATTATAAAAGTAGAAATAGGTAATCAGATAGTTGTTGATTCTGTAATTAGAGATGGAGAGGTTGAAGTTGATGAGTCTTTTATTACAGGAGAAGCTGATACGGTGTTTAAGAAAAAAGGAGATATGTTATTATCGGGAAGTTTTATAGTATCTGGTAAGGCAGTTTGTCAGGTTGAACATATTGGGTATGATAATTATACGGCTAAGATTTCTATTGGTACTAAATATATAAAAGCAGTTTCTTCGGAGATTATGAGAAGTTTAAATAAGATTATTTCAACGATATCATTTTTAATTGTACCAGTTGGAATACTTTTATTTAGTAGGCAGATGTATATAGAAGGGAATACTGTTTCACAAGCTGTTGTTTCGACAGTTGCGGCTTTAATAGGAATGATTCCGGAAGGGTTAGTTTTACTTACTAGTACAGTTTTAGCAGTTAGTGTAATTAGACTTTCAAAGAGAAAAGTATTGGTACAGGATTTATACTGTATCGAGACTTTGGCTAGGGTTGATACTTTGTGTTTAGATAAGACAGGAACAATTACGGAAGGTAAGATGGAAGTTGCTGCTGAAGTTTTATTTACTGATGATGATATTGGAGAGATTATTGGTAATATTAATAATAGTTTAGGAGAAAATAATCCAACTGCTATTGCTTTATTAGATAAGTATGGGAAGAGAGATAGTTTTGAGGTTGTTAAGAATTTACCTTTTTCTTCAGCAAAGAAATATTCAGGGATTGTTTTGAAAGATAGAGTTTATGTTGTGGGGGCAGCGGAGTTTATTTTAAAGAAAAATGATTCTATTATGAAGAAAGTAGAAGAATATACGAGGGAGTATAGAGTTATTTTGTTAGGAGAGGCTAAGGATAAGGATTTAGATGATGTTAGACCGATTGCTTTACTTTTGTTACAAGATAAGATTAGAAGTGATGCTAATGAAACGTTACAATATTTTAAAGAACAAGGTGTTACTTTAAAAATTATTTCAGGAGATAATCCTAATACGGTTTATGGTATTGCTTGTAGAGCTGGTTTTCCAGAAAAAGCTAAATTAATTGATGCAACTACTTTAAAGAACGATGAAGATATATTAAAAGCAGTAGAGGAGTATGATATTTTTGGTAGAGTTACTCCGGAACAGAAGAAGACTATTGTTTTGGCACTACAACATTTAGGTCATACGGTTGCGATGACAGGGGATGGAGTTAATGATGTCTTGGCTTTAAAGAAAGCAGACTGTTCAGTAGCAATGGCATCTGGATCTGATGCGACTAAGAATGTTAGTCAACTAGTTTTATTGGATTCAAACTTTTCATCTATGCCTTATGTAGTGGCAGAGGGGAGAAGAACTATTAATAATATTGAGAAGAGTTCATCATTATTTTTAGTTAAGACAATATATGCTACTTTATTAGCAATTATCTTTATCTTTATTGATATGCCATATCCATTTATACCAATTCAGTTATCACTTGCTAGTACGGTAACCGTTGGAATACCATCATTTATTTTGGCACTACAAGATAATTATGATTTAGTACAAAAACATTTTTTGAAGAGAGTTTTAAAAAGAGCAGTACCACCGGCATTTACAATAATTTTAAATATTTTAGTAGTATTTATTGCTAGTAAGATGTTTAATTTTACGTATGAACAGACTTCAACTTTGTCAGCTGTTGTTACGGGATATGTTGCTTTTATGTTGCTATTTAAGACTTGTTTACCATTTAATCCTTTGAGATCTTGCTTATTTGTAGCAATGGTATCATTATATATTACTGGTTTCTTTGGATTTAGAACCTTGTTTTCGTTCTCGACATTGGACTTAAAAATGGTAGTAATTATTGCAATATGTATAGCATTTGCACACTTTATGTATTATACGTTTGAGAAAACAATTAATTATTTAGAATTAAAAGTAAGAAAAGAGTAAAAAACACTTGACTTTCTTACTTTTTTTATAGTATTCTATTATTGCAGTTGGGAAATATATTTAAAAAAATTAATTTTCTCTTGCAAAAGTTTAAAAAGTATTGTAAACTTAAGAAGTCAGTTAATTAATGGACTTGTAGCTCAGTTGGTTAGAGCACACGCTTGATAAGCGTGGGGTCACAGGTTCAAGTCCTGTCAGGTCCACCATTAATTTGCCTCAATAGCTCAGTCGGTTAGAGCACTTGACTGTTAATCAAGGGGTCCTAGGTTCAAGTCCTAGTTGGGGCGCCATATGTGGCGAGTTGGTGAAGCGGCTTAACACACTGCCCTTTCACGGCAGCATTCACGGATTCGAATTCCGTACTCGTCACCATTTTGAATATAATTCCAGTTCGCTGGATTTTTATTTGACCTTTTCGAAGGTCTTTTATTTTTTTTATTGACAAGCAGGGGCAATTCGTGTAATATTATATATGCGGACGCACAAGAGAAAATGGAGTAGTACTCAAGAGGCTGAAGAGGCGCCCCTGCTAAGGGTGTAGGTCGGGCAACTGGCGCGAGAGTTCAAATCTCTCCTACTCCGCCATAAGAAAAGTAACCTTGTTTAGACAAGGTTTTTTTTTACGATTTTTTCGACTTATTTTGATATTCTATTTACAATCATTTATGATATAATTTTAATAGGAGAGTTGATGTCATGAACGATACATATTTTAATTTCTTTACAAACTTTAAAAAAATAAATAAATATTATAATTATTTAATAGAAAAAACTAAACAAGCAACATACGTAGGAATTAACAATGAATGGATAATTGATAATTTTTATTTGTTAGTGGAGCATAAAACAAATATTGTTCATAACAAAAAAGAAATACGTAAATTAATAAAAAACACCAAAAGTTTATACTATTGTCTTAGACAAATAGCAGTTGCGAATAATTATAATATTTCTTTTAAAACATTAGTTTCAGAATTAAAAAAATATCAAAGAAATGAGAATTATGATTTTTCATATAGAGAGATTTTAGCAATTAAATATCTTTTGATATTTATTTATACAGAGAAGTTGTATTTACTTAGTGAGGATGAGAAAGATAAATTATTAATAAAGAATAAAGTTAGTAAAATTATTAATAGTTGTGATAAGAATGAAGTAACATTAAATGAATTTATAGATGATAAGTTTAATATTACTGAGAATCAGTATTATATTTATGAAGTTAATAGTCAAATAAAAAAACTTGGTAATAGAAGTAACTTTATATTTAAAGAGATAAATGAATTATTAGAAGCAAAGAATATTAGTTTAAAAGAAATTATTAATGATTTTTTTCAAGAGAGAATTGATAATAATATTTTGATTTCTAATATATTTGGAGATTTAAAACTATTATTTGAACTTAATGAAGAAGAGCTATTTAAAAATATTTCAGCAACAGAAAAACTATTACTTATGGATAAAGTATATAAGAATATGACTGTTGATACAAAGATGGTGTATAGGGAGCAGATAGTTAGACTTGCTAAAGGGAAAAGATGTAGTGAATTAGAATTACTTGGGAAACTTTATAGTATTAGTTTAAAAGAAGAGAGACATATTGGATTTTATTTATTTAAAAATAAAAATTATAAACTAAGAACGATTCTTTATTTAGTTTTTATGTGTTTAGGAACTTTTATTATTAGTTTTTTCTTGTCTAAATATTTTATTGGACTTAGGGCTTTAGGATTTTTAATTCTATTAATTCCAGTTAGTCAGTTATTAATAAAAATTGTAGATGTTATTTTTAGTAAAATTTTACCAATTACGGTTATGCCTAAAATTAATTTTTCTAATGGATTAGATAAGAGTGCTACAACGATGGTAGTAATTCCAACTATTATTAGTAGTACAGAGAAAATTAAAGAGATGTTTGATGTATTAGAAACATTTTATTTGATTAATAAGTCTAATAATTTATATTTTACTTTATTAGGAGATGTTAAGGCTTCTTCTAAGAAAGATGAGGAGTATGATCAAGAATTAGTTGAAGCAGGAGAGAAAATAGTTTCTTCTTTAAATAAAAAGTATGGTAAAGAATTATTTCATTTCATTTATAGAAGAAGAGTATGGAATGAGAGTGAAGAGTGTTACTTAGGATATGAGAGAAAAAGAGGGGCACTAGTTCAGTTTAATAAAGTATTGCTTGGCAAGATGAATGATAATCTTAGTAAGAAGAATTTTTTTGTTAATACATTACAAGGAAAAGATTTAGGTATTAAATATGTTATTACATTAGATACTGATACTAGACTTGTTCTAAGTACGGCTTTAAACTTAATAGGAGCAATGGCACATCCTTTAAATAGACCAGTTTTAAATAAAGAGAAGACTAAGGTAATTTCTGGATATGGGATTATGCAGCCAAGAGTTAGTTCTTCAATAGAGGCTACTAATAAGAGTTTATATAGTCAGATATTTGCTGGAGTAGGTGGATTTGATACTTATTCAGCTTTTGTACCTGATTTTTATCAAGATTTTTTTGGAGAAGGGAATTTTATAGGTAAGGGAATATATGATTTAGAGTGTTTTGATAAAATACTTGGAGATACCTTTCCAGATAATTTGATTTTGTCACATGACTTATTAGAAGGTAATTATTTGAGAGTGGGTTATGTTTCAGATGTAGAATTGATAGATGATGCACCATCTGACTTTTTAACAGATGTATCTAGACAACATAGATGGGCTAGAGGAGATACACAAATTATTGGGTGGCTTTTAAATACTGTTAAAAATAAAAAAAATCTTAAAGTAAAAAATCCAATAAATTTACTTGGAAAATTAAAAATATTAGACAATATTCTTAGAATGTTTTTAATGCCTAGTTTATTACTTATATTACTTTTGGCGATGACATTTAATTGGACTAAGTCAGTACTTTGGATTTTATTTGTAGTTTTAGAGATTGCTATTTCAATTATATTTTTCTTGTATAGTAAAATTAAATTTAAAAATAAAAATAAGACTGTGTATTATAAGAATTTATTAGTAGGTGGACGTAGTTTATTATATAGGGCTTATATTACTTTTATTAATATACCTTTTTATACTGGGGTTTATATGGATGCTTTTTTTAGAACTTTATATAGACTTTTTGTATCACATAAGAATTTACTTAATTGGACTACAGCAGAAGAGGCAAGTAAGAAGTTAAATAAGAGTTTAGTTGGGTATTTGAAGAGTTTTATAGTTAATTATATTTTTGGTATTATTTTTATTATTTTAGGAGTTACATTTAAGTCATATTTTTCTTATGTAGTAGCGGGTATGTTTATTACGACACCATTTGTTTTATACTTTGTTAGTTTAGATATTAAACCTAAGAATAATATTAGTAGTGAAGTAGAAGAGAATCTTACTAAGTTGGCTTATGATACTTGGATGTATTTTTCAGATAATTTATGTAGTAAATATAATTATTTGATACCAGATAATTATCAGGAAAATAGAGAAGAAAAGTTAGATAAGAGAACTAGTCCTACAGCGATAGGGTATTCATTAGTTAGTATTGTTTCGGCTTGTGAGATGGAGTTTATTACAAAAGATGAGGCAAGGACATTAATTTCTAATATTTTAGATACAGTAGAAAAGTTAGAAAAGTGGAATGGACATTTATATAACTGGTATAATATTTTGACAATGGAAGTTATTAGTCCAAGATTTGTATCTTTAGTAGATTCAGGTAACTTTGTTTCTAGTTTGGTTGTTTGTAGGGAGTTTTTAAATAGTCATGAATTTATAGATTTAGTTAAAAGATGTGATAGTTTAATTAAAAAAGCTGACTTTTCGAAGTTATATACAAAGAAGAATGTATTTAGTATTGGATATGATGATAGTGAGGGAAGACTTTCAATATATAACTATAATAAGTTTGCGAGTGAGGCTAGACTTACTAGTTATTTAGCAATTTGTAAGGGAGATGTTCCTGTTAAACATTGGTTTTCTCTAGATAAATCTTTAACTACATATAAAGGACGTAAAGGACTTATTTCTTGGTCTGGTACTTCTTTTGAGTATTTTATGCCGCTATTATTTTTAAAGAATTATCCTAATACATTGATGGATGAGTCATATCAGTTTGCTTATTTTTGTCAGAAGGATTATATAGAAAAAATAAATAAGAAGTTGCCATGGGGTATTAGTGAGGCTGCTTATAATGAGTTAGATAATTCACTAAATTATAAATATAGGGCTTTTTCAACTCCGTATTTAAAAGCAAAAGAAGATAAAGATAATAGAATAGTTGTTGCTCCATATGCATCAATAATGGCTTTAGAGTTATTTCCAAAAGAAGTAATATCTAATATAGAAAAATTTAAGGACTTAGAAATGCTTGGTAAATATGGGTTATATGAATCATATGACTATGATAATACGGGAGTAGTGGCAGCTTACTTTGCACATCATCAAGGAATGATTTTAGCAGGAATAGTTAATTATTTGAAACTAGGAGCAGTAAAGAACTATTTCCAGGAAAATGTATTAGTTAGAACTTTTGATATATTACTTAAAGAAAAAGTACAGATAAAGACTGATATAGATATGAAGATGGCTAAATATAAAAAGTATGATTATAGAAAAGAAAGAATAGAGAATGATATTAGAACATTTAATTATATTTCTTATATGCCAGAAGTGTCTGTTTTATCAAATAAGAAATATGCTTTACTTATGAATGATCGAGGTAATAGTTTTTCTAGATATAGAACTTTACAATTAAATAGATATCGTAAGGTTACAGAACAAGACTATGGAATATTTATGTATATAAAAGATGTAGATACTAATTATGTTTGGTCTAATACTTATGCTCCAATTAATAAGAATAGTGATAATTATGAAGTTGTTTTTGCATCTGATAGGATTAAGTATTTAAGGACTGATGGGTTAATTACGACTACTACAGAGATTGTAGTTAGTCCATATCATAATGCGGAAGTTAGAAAGATTACTTTTAGAAATAATAGTGAGGTTAATAAGAGGTTAGAACTTACTACTTATACTGAGGTTATATTATCTGAGAATATGGATGATGTTTCACATAGGGTATTTAATAATATGTTTATTTCTAGTGAGTGGGATAATAAGAATAATGCTCTTATAATGAAGAGAAAAAGTAGGGGAGACTCTAGTATTAATAATTATATGGTTAGTAGATTAATTATAGATAGTCCTGTTGATAAATATAGTTATGAGACTGAGAGAAGTAGATTTATTGGTAGAGGTTATACGACTAGTAATCCAATTAGTCTTTCGGGAAAACTTAGTAATTATGTAGGGGATAATTTGGATCCGATTAGTAGTATTAGAAATAAGATAGAGATAGTTCCTAATGGAGAGGTAACTGTATATGTACTAGTTGGCTTTGGAAGAAGTACTGAGCAAATAGATGAAATTATTAAAGCTTATAATAGTAAGAGAGATATTAATAAGATATTTAGAGTGGCGGCATTAGCGAGTGTTGTAAATAATAAGAGTATGGATCTTACTGGGGATGAGTTAAGGCTTTATAATATAATGCTTAATTATTTATATCAGACTACTAAAATATCAGTTAATGAAGAGAGAATGGATTTATTAAGAAGAAATAGTTTATCACAGACTGGGTTGTGGAAGTTTGGTATTAGTGGAGATAGACCAATTATTTTAGTGGATATTAATGATATTAGTGATTTATCTTTTGTATTTAGTATACTTAAAGCATTTGAGTATTATAAGAATAATTCTATTTTTGTAGATATAGTTATTATTAATAATGAAGATGAGTATAGAGATGTTATTAATAAAGAGATTGATGATGAGATATATAGAATATATTCAGTTAATAGTTTTTATCATACTCCAGGTATTATTAAAGTAATAGATGGTAGTAGTTTATCTAGAGAAGAGATGAATTTATTCGGAGTTGTTCCTAGACTTAGATTTATTGTAAGAAATCATGTTAGTTTGAGTGATGCAGTTAGTGAGTTGCAAAAAAATAATAAGATTAGTAATTATGAAGAGAAAAAGTATGAAGAGAATGTTGCGATAAAGAAACGGGGAGAGTATGAGTTTGATAATGGCTTTGGTGGATTTATAAATAATGGGGAAGAGTATGTTATTTATAATAATAAGACACCTGTTCCTTGGAGTAATGTTATTGCGAATAGGGAGTTTGGAACTGTTATTACTAATAATGGGGCTGGATTTACTTATTTTGAAAATTCTTCGGAGTTTAAGATTACGTCTTGGACTAATGATTTAGTTGTTAATGATAGGTCTGAAGGGTTTAAGTTTAATGATAAGTTATTTGTACCTGATAAGTGTACTCATGGTATGGGATATAGTATTTTAGAGAGTGAATCTTTGGAGTTAAGAAAAGAGATTACAGAGTTTGTTAGTATTAATGAGCCGGTAAAATTATATTTGGTTAAGTTAGAGAATAAGACTAATAAAAAGCAGGATGTTGATACTTGTTTTTGGATTAATCCAACGTTTGGTAATTTTGAAGAGAAGACGGCTAGACATATTTTATCTGAGTATATGGAGGAAGATAATTTATTAAAACTACGTAATGCTTATAGTATTAATTATAGTGATGTATGTGTATATATGTCTTGTAATGAAAAGATTAGTTCTTGGTGTAGTGATAGAATCTTAGTTAAAAGTATTAATAGTAAGATTAGTTTGAAGGCTAAGGAAGAGAAGACTATAGTATTTATGTTGGTTGCTGATAGAAGTGAATGTATAGGAGAAGGCTTAGTTAGAAAATATAGTGATCTTAATTTTGTTGATATGGCTTTTGATAAAGTTAAGAAGTATTGGAATGAGACTCTTGGTACTATTAAGGTTCAAAGTCCAGATAAGAGTTTTGATTATATGATTAATAATTGGTATTTGTATCAGACTATTTCTTCTAGGATTATGGCTAGAGCTGGTTTTTATCAAGTATCTGGGGCTTTTGGATATAGGGATCAGTTACAGGATGCTATGAATATAGTTTTAGTAAAACCGGAGTTTACGAGAGAGCAGATTATTTGTAATGCGGTACATCAATTTAGAGAAGGTGATGTTCTACATTGGTGGCATGAAGATAGTAAGTTTGGACTTAGAAGTCGTTATAAGGATGATTTTCTATGGCTAGTATATGCTGTTATTAATTATATTGAAGTTACTGGGGATAAGATTATTTTAGAGGAAAAGGCTCCTTATGTTACTGGTAGTTTACTTAGTGTTTATGAGTATGAGAAGACGATGAATTTTAGTTATTCTAGTAGTAGTGATACGATTCTTAATCATTGTTTGAAGTCTTTAAAATTATCTATGTCTAATTTAGGTAGTCATAAGTTACCATTAATGGGTGGTGGTGACTGGAATGATGGAATGAATAGAGTAGGTATTAAAGGTAAGGGAGAAAGTGTTTGGTTAGGATTCTTCTTGTATAATATAATTGATAGGTTTGTTGCTTTGGTAGAGGAGAATAATGTAGCAATAGATGTTTCTTCGTATGTTAAGTTTAATGATGAATTGAAGAGTAATTTGAATAAATATGGTTGGGATAGGGATTATTATTTAAGAGCATATTTTGATAATGGAGATAAGTTAGGTAGTCAAGATAATAGTGAATGTAAGATTGATTTAATTTCTCAGAGTTTTTCAGTTATATCTGGAGTTGCGGATGAGGAAAGAAGTTTAAAAGTAATTGAAGAAGTTGAAGAGAAGTTAGTCGATAGAGATAATGATATTATTAAGTTACTTGATCCGGCTTTTAGTAAGTCATTAAATAATCCGGGATATATTATGAATTATCCTAAAGGTATTAGAGAAAATGGAGGTCAATATACGCATGCGGTTAGTTGGTATATTATGGCTTTAATTAAGATGGGATATACTGATAAGGCTTATAAGTATTATCAGATGATAAATCCAATTAATAGGACTTTGGATAATTCAGCGGTTATGAAGTATGGAGCAGAGCCTTATGTAATTGCAGCAGATATTTCTTCTAATGAAAACTTTGCTGGTAAGGCTGGGTGGACTTGGTATACTGGTTCTTCTGGATGGTTCTATAATGTAGGTATTAGAGATATTTTAGGTATGAAGAAGAATGGTAATATATTAAGAATAGAGCCTAGTATACCGGATGGTTGGACTACATTTAAGATTATTTATAAATTTAAGGAGACCATTTATGAAATAGGGGTTCATAAGGATAAGAAAAGGAAAACTATGGTAGATGGTCATGTACAAAATAGTGATGTGGTAGAGTTAATTAATGATAAGAGAGTACATCATATTGTGGCGTATAGGTAAATTTATAAGAAAAAGAGAATTATCGGACTTATGGTTTGATAATTCTTTTTATTTTGATATAATTGTTTTATAAGATAAGAGAGGTATAGTTATGAAGTTGAAGAGATATATTTTTATTTTGATGACTTTGATAGGAGTTTTATTTTTGCCTGGTAGTGTTCAAGCTCTAGATTTAAAACTTACGTATAATGAGAATTGGAATGAGTGTGTTGATGCTGTGTTGACATTATCTAGTTATGATAATGCTGGAAATGTAGATGGTAATTTAGTTATTTATAATAGTAAGCAATTAAAACAAAATGGTAATTCTTCTGGTATTGGTATTGCAAAGCTTGATCTTAATAATAAGATTGTTTATAAAGATAAGACTTTTGAGGCATCTAATGTTGATGTTTCAAGAATTGATTCTTCTAATACTGATGGTTATGTTGTTAAAGGGGCGTCCGACATTTTAATTACTGTTTATGATGATGATGGAAATATAGCTTTTAAAAAGCAATATGGTGATGAGAGTGAAGAAGATGGTGGTATTGCACTAAATTCTTACAATTCAAAAGCTGAGCATGATGGATATTTGATTATTTTTGAAAAGTTTTCTGCTAATTCAAATGCCGATACTGGTTATTTCATTATGAAACTCGATTTAAAGGGTAATGTTGTTTGGACTAAACAAGCTGATTGGTTTTTAAGTTTAGAACATGTGCTTTTGGTAAGACAATCAAATGATATTTTGCTTTTTCGTGTAAATAATGGTAGTACATTAATTAATGCTGATATTATTAGTGGTAGTACACTTTGGGAAAAAGATACTAAAATTAATATAAATAGTATTAATTATAGTTATGACAAGAATGGTAAAATTGATGGTGTTGTAGTTGCGGGATATTCTGATGATGATTACTATATTGGAACAATAATTAAATATGATTTGAATGGTAACGAAATATTTAGAAGGAGTTATGATGGTAAAGATATAGCTTCTGTATATATTGATGTTGCAGGTAGTTATTTGTTAGATGGAACTTATGATGGTTATATAGTTACGGCAGCTTCTGATGATAATAGAACTTTTTTAGTTAAGTATGATCTTAATGGAAAAAAGGTATATGAGATAGTTTATTCAAATAATAGTAATATAGCCTTTAAGTTAGTTAATAATTTCGATAAATTTGGTAATCAAAATGGTTATCTATTGTATTCCACTAAGTTGAAATTTCGACAGAAAGAAAGAAAAGTTGAAACTCAAAAACAAGTAGAAACAACTGGTCAAAATGACTGTACCAATTTGATTATTGCTAAATACACGTATGATACATTCCCAGTGGCTAAGAAAGAAACTGATGGAGGAGCTATTACTGTTAAGTCTGATGCTTATCCGGGAGAGTTGGTTAAAGTTAAGATATCAGTTAAAGAAGGATATACTTTGGCTAGGATTATCGTTAAAGATGAGAATGGTAAAGAGATAGAAGTTAATAGTGATGGTACATTTGTAATGCCTGAGGGCAAGGTTACTGTTAGTGCAATATATAAAAGAGTAACTAATCCTGATACAGTATCAGCTGCTTATATGGTGCTTGGTGTTGTACTATTGATTGCTGTTGGAAGTTTAATTGTAATTAGGCAAAGAAATAAAGAAAATGTATAGTTTATATAGAAGAATTATTGAATGTTTGTGTTTGATAATTCTTTTTATTTTGATATAATATTTTTATAAGATAGGAGAGGTGTAGTGATGAAGTTAAAAAGATGTATTTTTATTTTAATTATTTTAGTCATTACTTTTTTATTTCCATATAAGACGAATGCACTAGAGTTAACTCTTTCTTATAGTGCATCTAATGGATGTGGGTTTACGATGCTACCTAGTTATGATAATACTGGTGAAATCGATGGGTTTTTATTTTTGGCTGGTGGTACGAACATAAAGTATGGTTTAGACAATAAACTTATTTATAAAAAATACTATGATTCTAATTTAGGTGAAATTGTGGTTGAAAACATATATTCAAATGTTGATAGTGAATATAATATTGCTGGTTCTTCTGATTTGTTGATAACTGGTTATGATAAAGATGGTAATCAACTTTTTATTAAGCAGTATGGTGGTAATGGTGAAGATGAATATATTTCTTATTTTAAGTCGTATAATGATTTTGGAATTAATGATGGTAATGTTGTAGTATTTAGAACTGATTCTTCTGACTTGGATGTTATTCCTGGTTATGTTATGGTAAAGTTTGATTTGAATGGTGGTGTGGTTTGGAAAAAAAACATCAATGATTATTATAATAAAAATTTATATTATGTAGTTGATAATAAAGTTGATTCTATTTTTTATATTAAAAATTCATCTCTTGAAAAAAAAGGAATTATTAGTCAAAGTTGGGAAAAAAATACAAATATTGATCTTTATTCTTTTAACTATAGTTATGATAAAAATGGTAAT
>OLQV01001606.1_pt1 | contig 16783 bp, 18 predicted proteins | sample 1672371 | NCBI WGS metagenome assembly OLQV01 (sample SAMEA3136676, study PRJEB25190) | human gut metagenome
CGGTACGTCAAAAGAAAGCGAATTGTAGGAAAGAGCCGCACTTCCTACCTGCCAGCCGTTATATTCATAGGCCAGTCCGCCGGAACCGTCTCCTTTACGTACTACAGAGGAGACATCTGCCGTCTTCGGAATTGTCACCGTCACTTCATTCGGACCACTCACCAGTGCTTCATCCAGCCGTTACTGTTCTTTCTATACATTCGCGTACACCCTTTTCCCCTGATAATCTTCTGTCTGACTGCATAACAAAACATCTGATTTCATTTATCTTAAATGCTTTGTCTGTTTTTCTCTGTAAAATGGAATATGCAGCAGATATTCTCCACTGCATATCTGGCTATTCCTGTTTGCTTTTACCGTAGTAGTATGAACTATACTTACTATAGTATTTTTCTTTCTTCATATCCACTTTATTCAGTACTGCACCGAGAATCTTACATCCACTCTTTGTAAGCTGTTCTTTTGCTTTCATTGCATCTCTTCTGCTTACTGCTTCGCTCTCGATTACGAGGATTGCTCCATCACATTGTTTTGCTGCGATTGCTGCATCACTGATACTGATGATCGGTGGTGTATCAATCAAAATATAATCATAAACTTTCCTTGTCTCTTCGATCAATCTGCCGAAACGTCCCTGCTCCAGAAGCTCTGACGGGTTCGGAGCATACGGACCTGAAAAGATAATCTCAAGATTACGGTAATTGGTAGAATAAATTATTTCTTCTAAAGAAATCTGTCCACTTAAATACTGTGACAGTCCGTTGGTCTTTTGTTTAACCTGGTAACGTTTGATATAACTGGACTTACGAATATCTGCATCTATGATCAGAACTCTCTTTCCCATCTTTCCAATCTCTACTGCAAGCTGGAAAGCCACGTCACTTTTTCCTTCATTTGGATAACAGCTTGTGAGAACAATACTCTTCGTCTCTACACCACTGAACTGCATATTTGTACGGAGGGTTTTAATAGCCTCTTCATAGAAGACATCTTCTTTTCTGGAATCTGTCAACATAACTCTCTGAATTGCCATTTATTTTTTCCTCCTTTTCTTCTTTTTCCTCATTAAACTGACCAGCCTTTCCACAAAAACTAATTACTCTCTCTTGGTCATCATCATACAAAAACTTTTCAATATTCTTTAGAAATCTTCTCTTAATAGTTAATCTTTCGATTTCTTTCATTATCTTTTCAATATCTTTTTTATCAAAAGAAGATAATTTATGAAAATGTATTTGATCTTTTTTTAAACTAATTTTTCCACTTGATTTTACTCTATTTTTCTCCACATCGTAATTCATATTATCTAATGACGCTACTTGTCGTATCATCAAATATTTCATATCCTCTAGCATTTGACTAGTTTGTTTGTTATATTTAGATGATTGATATATTGTATATAATGCAAATCCAGCACTTACGACTATTGATGCAATTCCCTCTATGCTCATTCATTTTCTCCTTTACATTTCTTATAAATTAATTATTAATCAAAGTATAAATCATTCTCTTCTATTTTGTCAATATTTTTCGAACATTCGTTCTTTTTTTAATAATAAAAAAGAACATACACCCTAAAATACAAGGATATATGCCCTTCAAATCTCACTAAAAAAATATCAAATTAACTCTAACAAAGAATCAATCAATTATTTTAACTGTTTTGCTACCTTTTTTAGCTAAACTCTCTTACTTACAACAATTTATAGTAAAACCAACTTGAATCGTTGAAGTTTTTTTCTTCGTTATATTTGAAATCAATTTATAAGCATACCTAAACATCTTTCAGCCTGGTCAAATATATTATATCTGATATATTTAATTATTCAATCTTTACAAACATTAAACTTCTCGTTGAAGATCTTACGATGTCTTTGTATATAACATGTTAATGTAAGATGTCTTCAAAGTATCAACCTCCCTTTTATTAAACACTTCTATCTCATCGAACATGTCTGATTCTTGAACGTGATAGTAAACTTCTAACGTAGTTGATAAATGTTTATGCCCCATGAGTCGTTGTACTATTTTAACATCAATTCCTGCTTTAATCAGGTATGTACAGAAAGTATGTCGTAACATATGAGGATAGGGGTGTGGGAAATATATGGGAACTCTTTGTTCAACTATTGATAACAAATTCTCTTCCTTATTATAGGACTTTTCAAAATTATTTAATATTTTTTCAAATTGATATCTAGTTACCGGTGTTCCTAATTTAGTTGTAAATACTAAATCTCCAAATTTCTCTTCATTGCCTTTCCAATATCCATTGATCTTCTGCCTTTTCAAAAAATCTTTACTGATTTCATACCATTTTTTTAGAATAACACCAACATCTTTCACAAAAGGAATTATTCTCACAGAATTTCCTGTTTTAGTTGATGACAAAAACAATCTCTTTTTTCCATCAGCGTAAAAATTCACCAATGCTCTGCGAATATAAATTATGTTTTTCTCAAAATCTATATCCTTCCACTGTAATCCACCAACTTCTCCAACTCGCATTCCTGTGTATAATGCTACATATAACATCGCATAATACCAATGATTATTTTCATAAAAATACTGCAATAATATTTCTTGATCGCTTTTAGAAAAGTACTGATAAGAAATTTCTTTATCTTTTACCTCTTGAATACATCTTTTCTCATTAATCTTTTTATCTTTAAATGGATTAAATTTTATAAGGTTATAATCAATTGCTTTTTCAAAGCAATCATTCATATATCCCAAACAGCTATTCATAGAACTTACGGCATGTGTAGGATTTTTTGTCCAATCTTCTAAAAAATCAATTACATCTAATTCTGTAATTAATTTTAATTTTGAATCACCAAATTGCTCTGCCATTATATTTTTATATTTTGATAAAACATTTACTGCACTCTGCTCTGCAAGCCGTGGTGCTTTATATTTTTCATACCACCACATAAACCATTCGTTTAATGTGGCATTTTTAAAAATAACTCCTGGGCCTTCTTTTATGATTTTTATTCTTTTATTAACTCTGCGTTTCAGTTGTTCCAGGTTCATATCAGAATCATAAATCTCTTCACCTGCAACTCCCTTTTTTGCATAGTATAATCCATTAGCTTTTTGATAATATCCTTTACCTAAATCTTCTCCATTTATACCTTTTCCCATTAGAGATCCTCCTTTAGCGAATCATCTTATGGTTCTAACTTAATCAATATACCATATTTATGATCCATGTTCTACTTCTTTAATGTTTTTTTAGATAGCCACTTATCTAGTAGTCTTTTGTTTATATACCATCTATTTCCTATCTTTAAAGAAAACGTGCAATCTTTTGATCTTATCAATTCTCTGGCTTTTGTTTGACCAATTCCAAGATATGTGCAAAATTCTTTTAGTGTAAGTAATGGTTTATCTGCCAATTCAAGATACACATTTTTTTCTTTTTGTTTTGCAATCATAATTGCACCTCCAGTCATCAATAAATATTTTTGAACATCAAAAAAACATTCCTTACTTATGTGTACAGTGAACTTAAAATAAGAAATGTTTTTTCAACGATTCAAGTTGATTAAATTTTTATTGCCCGTATCAGGCCGATAGCACAGCCATTTTAATATAAGGAAGAAAACAATTTTTTATTTGCTTTCCTATATTAAAATTTTTTCGGTTACACAAACCAAGAGTATCAATTATATTCTGTTCAACTCCTTCATATATCCTACATGTATCATCAACTTTCTAAAAACACCATGCGGTTATATCTGCCGATTCTGATCGGAAGCGACACCTGTACGCAACAGCCATGCCGAAGTTTCATTCATATGTAATTCATGCAACTATTCTATTATCAATGTCCCATTTGTCCTAAAAAGTGTACTTTTAGAAATTTTACAAAATATTGTCTTTTTTGTAAAAATACATTGATTTTTTGCACTTTCTAGTGTATTATATTAATAGATAAATTTGTCCAGAAAAGTACAGTTTTCTGGATATTTTTTTTCATACTTTTTCAAAAGGACCAAAACAAACTGTTTTGGTCCTTCTTCGTAACTTTGATTCCCTGGGAACATAAGTAGACTAACATGCTTCCATTATTTTTCTTGCCTTCGCATAAAAAGTGGATCTTGGCATATTACATAATTCTGCTGCCTCTCTAACTGTTACCTTTTTCTTTATCCATAGTTTAACCAATGGATAAAAATTCTCTGGCACTTCTCTTTCTGGTCTTCCAAATGCTACTCCTCGTTCCATTGCTGCATCAATTCCCTGTCGTTGTCTTTCTTTAATTTTTATTCGCTCTGTTTCTGCAACATAACTTAAAATTTGTAATACCAAATCTGCTATAAATGTTCCCATCAGATCTTTATCTTTATTTCTTGTATCTAGCAATGGCATATCTAATACAACAATTGCCGCCCTTATTTCTTTTGTTATAACTCTCCATTGTTCTAATATTTCTTCATAGTTTCGCCCCAAGCGGTCAATCTCAGGTATATATAAAACAGCATTTGAATCTAATTTTGCTAATAATTTTTTGTATTCTTTTCTTTCGAAATTTCTTCCCGACATTTTATCTATGTAAATTCTTTTATCCGGTATCCCTCTCTCTTTCATCATTTTTATCTGTCGAGCTACATTTTGTGTTTTGCTAGATACTCTTATGTATCCATATTCTTTTGTATTGTTATTCATTTATACCTCCAAAATTGAATAAATAATAAAATTAGTTACCTTTTCAATTTTAGAGGTTTTAAATGATTAAATTATTCTACTTTGATTCCTTGGGAAGCAAAGTTTGTTACAACATTATATTCAAAAAAATATCAAGGCCAAACTGAATCATAATTCAATTATTCCTTGATACTTTTTGCTATTTTCTTTATTTCTTCTACCTATGCAAATCAGATATCCTTGCTCTTACATTAATCTACACACAACTTAACTTTGATTCCCAAGGAATCAAAGTGAAATTTACTTTTTAGCAGCTTATTATACTCAGAGGGTTTGGGATACATCCCATATTTTCAAGGGGTTTGGGGATTCACGCCAACAAGCTCTATTTTCCGTGTCGGACAAATAGGATGCTTGCTTTAAATTCAAAGAATTTAAATTTCCACTTTGCTCCTCAAAGTGGCATAATCATTGAAAAGAAAACTCTGCTATCGCAGCCGTGAATTAAAAATTCACTTTGATTCCTCGGGAACACAAGTTATTCAAAAAATCCCCATGATATATTTCTTTACCATGGAGACTTTCTTTTCTTTCATTTCTAAACTACTTATGTTCCCAGGGAATCAAAGTTTCTATTGTAATTATCTATTGACAAAATATCCTAACATTATTATAATTAAGTTAATCTTATTTAATTTATTTAATAATATTAAATATCATTTATGGCATCCATTATATGGGTGCCTTTTCTCCATTTTAAGAATCTTTACAATTTATCATATATTAAATTTTACTTATCTTCCTCAGGAATCAAAGTTATTCAAAAAAGGCTTCATAAATATATTTCTATATTACGAAGCCTTTTCTTTTTAATAATTCTCTACCAATATTTAATTACATCAAGCCACTTGTGGATAATCAATAACAGCTATTTCTTGCATTAATTTTTTTGCCATATTAACAATTATCTCAAGACGTTCAGCAACCTCATCTGTATAATACTTTTCTCCACACTGTTCACATTCAAGACATGGAACATTTTTAATCACAATAATACAGTTTTTATAATTTACAACATGTGTAGTCGTACTATTTATAGTTGTGCTATTTTTACAATACATACACATATTCCTCACCTCTTTCTTCGAGTCTTTAAATCATTTTCAAATTTTTTTGTATCTGGATAATATGCGGTAATAATATATATATTTATATTATCACACCCAGCAACAATATGCAAAATATGCCCATTCACATTATATCCAAAAATCAAACAACTTGGGTTGGGATAATCGTCTGGATAATCCTCTATAATTTCACCTGTTGCAATCCCATTCTTTACATCTAACCGACTAATATCTCTTTCTTGCATTCTTTGTAAACAATGTTGTGTCCAAAGAATTTTTGATTCAGCACATAATTTTTGATATATCTTTATGTTCATTTCTTTTTCCTTCCCTCCTTTAGTATTATTATACTACATTTTTTTGTTTTTATCATTTTCAACAACTCCTAAATATAATCTTTTCTTTATCCAATGAAATCATAAAATTGATTTCATTGGATAAAGTTAATTCCTCATTTCCACTTATGTTCCCTGGGAACATAAGTTAAATTATACTTCAATAATATATGCTCTGTCAGTCAATTGCTCTGTCAGTTCTACCTCATTTTCATTTACAAGTTTAACAATTTCTGAACAACTTTCTATATCATATTCACAATCGTGACACGGAATCAAAATCATTTCATGGATAGAAGATGGAAGTATCATAATTTTCTTTGTATTTACCAGATTTGCAAATGCTTTCATAACTTTTTTATTTAACACTGCTGATGCTCCTCTGAATCTAGACTTATTAGAAATTACAAACATTTCGCATTCTTCTGCACTCATTGGAAATCCTGATAATTGTATAATTTCTGTTTCTTTTTTAACATTATTTTCTGCTGTTTCCCATGCTTCGGATTCGTCAACATCCACGTTTTTCAATATATTTTTTGAAATTTTTGCTGAGTAAATTGCATCGTTTAATGCTTCCATTCTCAAAAATAAATATTTTTCGATTCCTTCAAATTCTGTTTTGCATTTTATAATATCTTCTTTGCTTTCCTTTTGAACTCCTACATAAAGTCGTTTTAAAAAATCTTCTCTATTAAAGTGTATTGGTTTGTTTAATTCTTCACTCTCACGTAATGCATCGTTATGAATCTTAAGCATATCTCTTACAATTTCTTTTACTGTTGCACCGCTTTGCTCTGCTTTCATTATTATATCTTCTACATAAAATACTGGAATCATATATCTGTCAGAATCAATGATACTGATTCCCAAAAATTCTACGCCATTTTTTACAACATTTTCTTCTCTTACTTCATATCCCATTTTATTTAATTCGTTAACAATATCATTTTTTGTCATTTTCTTTTCTCCTTGTAATTACTTGAATTTGTTTGCTTCTTAACTTTCAGAACCGAAAAATTTATTTTCAAGATCTGATCTTTTTCTGCACGGGGAGCGTATTTTGTTTTTCGGAAACAATCGTTTCATATTTTTCACCTCACTTTATAGCAAATGGATTTCTTAATTTATTTTCTGAGTCTTCACTTATCTTTCGGGTTTGCGTGCATCTGTCAATAGCAGGATTTATACCTGTTACAAGGGTTTAAGTGGTAAGCGGAGCAAGCATCGCTTGTGAGCATTAAGGAACGTCCCTTGTAACAGGTATAAATCCTGCTATGATGCACATCAGCAAACCGATAAGTGAAGACTCTGGAAGTAAATTAAGAAATCCATTTGCTATAAGGTGAGGTGAAAAATATGAAACGATTGGTTGGAGAAAAAAGGGGTTCCCTTGGGGAACCGTTCGAGAAGGGAATTCGGATATTTTCACTTATGTTCCCTGGGAACATAAGTTGCCTTTTTTACTTTGATTCCCCGGGAAGCAAAGTATCTATTATAAATTTTGACAACGCAAAAAGACAGTCACTAATTCTAGCAACTGTCTTTTCTTTTATTCCATTATATTTCTAAATCATCATCTAATTCCATCTGCTCTTTGCTGTTCTCATAATTCAAGTCCATATTTAATGCTTTCATTGTTTCTCTTGTAACTGTTATTATATGAATTCTTTCCTGCAGTTCATCTAAAACACAATTTTTAACAACATCCAGAAACATTTTTGGATTTCCTCGAACCTGCCACTCTTCTAAAGATTTCTTATAATCCTGCTTGGCATCATGCTTTAATGCAATTGGTGGATATCCTTCTTTTTCCAGCATATAATTTAAAATCAGTCTTCCTGTTCTCCCATTTCCATCCTGAAATGGATGTATATTTTCAAACATTGCATGGAATGCTGCAGCCTTTGCAATAGGATGTGCATCTGAATTTTCATATGCATATAACAGGGTCGGCATTAACTCTCTAATTTGTATTGGATCAACTGGTTCTGTTAAAGATCCTTGAATATATACTGGTGCAATTATATAAGTTCCTCTAATTCTTGGCTGACAATCTAAAGTAGTTCTTTCATATATATCTTTTATAAAATTTTCTGTAAACTTTCTGTCATTTTCCAATTCTTTTTCAATATACGCACATCCATCTGCACATCCTCTGGCTGAAAATATTTCTCTTAATCGTTGATTATTATTTGGAGTAAATTCTCCTTCCAATACAAGCTCCGTATCTCCTAATGACAACGTACTCCCTTCTATTGCATTCGACTCATAAGTAAACCTAACTAAAAATGCGTCATCATAGCTTTTTAAACCATCTTTTTCATATTCATTAAATGGTTTCATACTTTCAAACTTTTCCTTTAATTCGTCTAATTCATTATAATTATCTAATGAAATATCCTGATGAAAAGCTTTATAAATTTTTTCGTGCATTTTCACCCTCCATTCATATTTCATTTTTCCATAGTATTATGTTTGTGTCAAGTTGAATCAGTTTGACTTTGATTTCCGAGGAATCAAAGTTTATAGCAACTATCTCTTGATCAAATTACCTTTTTTTCTGCCTTATTATATAACATTCATAAATTAAAATCACTCCGATCACCATCATCTTCAGACTATAAGTAATATTTAATGTATCATTCTCCATTCCACCAACAGCTCCCATGATCAAAACCACTCCTGCAATAATTCCAATTACGTATCTCATAAAATTTTCTCCTTCCAAACTTTTTAATTTTAATGTTTTAAACTACAACCGATCATAAAATTTGCTTTCAAGATCTGAAGCTTTTTTTGAGGGGTGCGTTTAAATTTTTTCGGAAACATTTATTTTTGTGTTTTTCCTCCTTTCGTAAATTTGCTTTCTGAGTCTTTGCTTATCTCGGGTTTGCGTGCATTTTCAATATCAATTTTCTTTATAGCTGCAAGGGTTCAAGTGGTAAGCGGAGCTTTGCGAGCATTAAGGAACGTCCCTTGCAACTATAAAGAAAATTGGTATAATGCACATCTGCAAATACGAATAAGCAAAGATTCTGAAAACAAATTTCGAAGGTGGATACCAAAAACTTTCGGTTGGAGAAAAAAGGGGTTCCCTTGGGGAACCGCTCGAAAAAGGGATTTTATTTTACTTATGTTCCCCGGGAATATAAGTTACATTTTTACATAAAAAAAGCAGCTATCCGCTAAGGATAGCTACCTACTCTTTATAGTCATCTATATCTCCAATTCTTCATCTATCTCTTTTGATTCTGGAGATAAGTCATCATATTGTTCTGGTTGATATCTGGCATTTTCATATTCATTAGATGGAACATACAATCGTTTACACTCAAGAATTCCATCGATTTGCTGATCAACTAATTTATTTAATTTCTGCAGACGTTCTTCTGGAAGATCAAATTCGTCATTTCTCTGGAATTCAAACCCTCTCAAATTTTTTAGGTCATTTCGTATTTCAGGAGTTAATAATGCATGAGCGATCTCATTGAAATCTTCTCCAATCTGTGTTGGTCTTGATGCTAAATATACATCCAGATTTTCAAAATCTTCCTGTTCTGCATATGGTAACAAAGCTTGATTATGATCAAACATTGGAGCCATTCTTTTTATCTGCATTGTATCATTATCTACCATAAATCCATAATTGCCCATATGACGATCCGTATTCAAAATCAAAGCATCTAATACAATCATTCGTCGAAAATCATCTTCACATCCATGCTGTTCAAATTTTTCTAATATTTCTTTTACTGAAACAATTTTTCCAAAAAATTTTGTAATTGGAACATACCCTTCCTGCTCCGATGTAAACAACCTACATTTCGATGCTATTTTATTATGATATTTTTCAACACTATATTCTACTGCATCTCTGCATATTATCCTGGCAATCTGAGATGAATACATTTCTGAATAAGGCTCTAATCCAGCATTTCTTGCTCCCTCGCTTCCTCTCTTTAACAGATAGATTCCATCATCTTCTTTTACCCAACATTTTGCAAAACTACCTGACGTACCAAATTCCGGTGAAGTGGTCGTAAACTCTTTTCCATAAAGCCCACCTTCAAATGCTATCTTCGCAATCGTTTCATCAAATTGATTTTCATACAGAGAAACATTTTTCCACTGTAATTTACTATCTACAGTTTTAATCCAAAATGTATCATTTAATGAAAGGGCATGTGTCACTCTGATAAATCCATCCAGATTATAACAACCACACATTCTTAACAAGTCTGCAATATACTGGCGATGTTTTGGAGCCTGTCTTTGACTGATCCACTGTCCTATCCCATCATATCCATATGGTCGTATTTCTTCATAGGATTCTTCTTCTTTAAAACTCACACCAAGAGGAGAATTATCGCAAGTAAATCTTAATATCCGATCATCTTTATTCATTAGATAAAATTCATTTTCTAAAAACATGTCTATTTTCCTCTCTAATTCCTATCTTTATTACTTATCTATGTGCTTTTATTATATCATCGTAATTCCCACATATAAACCACTTCTTACTTTTAAGGATATACTTAAAAGTCTTCTTATAACTGTTTATGTGGAATCGATCTAAAATTTCTACAACTCCCTTATAATAAACACAATAATTTTCTCTATTACACTGGTCAATTTCTGTTCTTGCTCCAGCAATTGTCATTTCTCTTAATCTAAATTCTTTTATCTTACCATTATTATCTAAAATCTGTAATCTTCCATTTGGAATTTCACCTGTTATATTTACACGTTTTGTTTTTTTCAATTCTTTTTCATCTAACATGTCATCACCTCATATTAAGATTATACAAGAACGTATGTTCTATGTAAAGAGGGTAATATTGCTGTTTTTATTCCTACAGTTATTCTTTTTCTCATCCTACATATTTACTATGTCACTTTTAAATTTTACAAAATAAAGGAGTATTAAATATGTTTAAAAAAATTAGTACCACAATTATTAACCTGCTTTTTAAATGCTTACTAAAATGGGGCATTTTGCATCTAGCAAAAATATTGTTTGCAATTTTATTTCCTCTTTACCTTGCCTCACTTATAAAAAAACGTTTACTTCCTGTTTGCGTTTTTATCGCACTTTTATGTGTCTATTTAAGTTTTCTATTAATCTTTTTATAAGATACGAACTAGAAGATGCAAAAAATTCTATCTATCATTCAAAAACTAACATTCTGCAAAAATGGCTCAAATACACTAGATATGGTATTTGAACCATTTTTGCAGAATATTAGTTTGATTTGCTCGATCGTCCATTTTTGCTAATAAATCTGTTTTTATTATTATATTAAATTCTTCAAATATGGTTTAACGGTCTTTGTTATTTGAATTGTTAGCCCTTCTTCTGGATCATATGTAACCATTTCAAATATTGAAACAATTTTAAATCCTGTTTTTTTATGTTCCTTTTCAATTATTTCAATCTGACTTCTTATAATGTCATCTATAATTTTTTCCATCATCTCATCTAAATCATCTTCCTCCACTTGTAAAATAGCTAGCAGCTTCTTCTTTTCTAAAAGAATAGATTATGCATTCTCTGAAATCACATGATTTATCAATTCCGAAAATACCTTTAATCCATCTGCATTTTCCAAAATATGACCTAGCAGTGTAATTTCCTCCGTTGTTTCTTCTGTTAACCCCTTTGTTATCTGTATTTCGACTTTTTCCATAAAATTGACTCCTTCCTGTTTATTTTATTATATTTTATCATGAGTACTCTGAAAAACCTAAAAAATATAAGAACTTTTTTATCATTGAAAAAAATAACTCATTCAATATTGCAGTTACTTGTAATCGCAAGCAAAATAAATATAATATAATGCATTTAGGCAAAATGAAATGAATAGTCTGTAAGGACCAAAAACGAAAAACCAGAGATTATACACTCTGGTTTTTCGTTTATAAAAAATTATTTTTTTATAATTACATTGCTAACAAATTTTTTCTTACCAACACTGATTGTAATCTTTACTTTTCCTGGTTTGATCGCTGTGATCTTTCCGGTTGAAGATACTTTGGCAATCTTTTTGTTGGAAGATTTGTATTTTGCTTTACCGACGTATGTGATCGGTTCAATCATCGGTTTTAACTGGTATGTCTGCTTTTTGTTTAGCGTTATGTTCTTTTGCACGTTCTTGATCGCTGTTGCTGTGATGGCTTTTTTCTGGATTGTGACTGTGATCGTCTTTTTAAGTCCGCTTGCTAGTGTGATCGTGATCTTAGTTTTTCCTGTTTTATTGGCTGCTTTGATCTTGCATGTGCCTGTTTTGTTGCCTGTGATTGTAATTAGCTTTTTATTGCTGCTTGTAAAAGACTTGATATAGTCTCCTTTAGCTAAACCTGTGATCTTGAACTTGCTTGTGGACTGCTTCTTTTTAAACTTTAATGATGCTGCATTGGTGCGAATCGTTGGAGTAAGATTATTTCCGTTGGTTCTATATTCCTCTTTTCCACACTTGCTGCACGTGCGTTTTTGCTGTTCAGGATTGAAGACAGTTGCTGACTGCGTTGTGATCCATGCTCCATAAGTATGTCCTGTGGCTTTGATGGATTGTACCTTTGTTTCCTTGCATGTATCACATATATATGTTCTTGATCCGTCTGATTCACATGTCGCTGGTATTTCTTTGATGGTCCAGTTATGATCTGTTTTAGGGATCGTTTGACCGTCTTTCAACTTTTTATTACATGTGATGCAGTATGTATCCCCAGTATAACCTTCGGATTCGCATGTAGCAGTCCTTTTATTGCGGATTTCCGTATTAATATGTCCTGTTGGACTTATTATTTTTCCTGCTTTTATGATCTGCTTACAGTCCTCACAGTAGGTATCTCCGCTGTAGCCTTCCTCTTCGCAGGCAGCTTCTTTTTTCCTGATCAGTTTGGTATGCTGATGTCCTGTGGCTTTGATGGTCTCTGTGTAAGATTCGTTGCAGTCTTCATCGGTACAGTGATAGATCTTTTCGCCTGATTCGGTACACGTTGGTTCCTTTATAACAGTTCCATCATCCCAGTGATGTCCTTTTAACATCGGGATCGTCTCTGTTCTGGTCTTATGACATGTTTTACATGTATAGGTCTTAATCCCTGTTGCTGTCTGTGTTGGCTCTTTTGTGATCTCTCCGTCATCCCATGTGTGTCCCGTTGCGGCAATGTCATGTCCTAACTGGATGATCAGGCGGCAGTCTTCACAATACAGATCTCCGGAATAACCTTTTTCCTCGCACGTAGCTTTTTTCTGATCGATGATCTTTGTATGTTGATGCCCTGTCGGGTCGATCACATCAATCTCATATTCATTACAACGTTTACAGATACGTTTTTTCGTTCCGTATTTTGTGCAGGTTGGTTCTTTGGTAACCTTCCATTCCCCGTAGTCGTGTCCTAATGGATCACTGATCTGTGTTTCTTTTGTTTCTCCGCATACGCTGCATTTTTCTACTTCCATCTCGCCTTTTTCACAAGTTGCAGGGATGTTGTCCTGTTTTACCCAGGTATGTTCTTTCTTGGCGATCGTTTCTCCAGAGCTTAGTTTTTTATTACATACGCTGCAGTAGGTGTCTCCGGTATAGCCTGTGCTAGAGCAGGTCGCTTCTTTCTTGTTTCTGATCTCTGGTTTATGGCCAGTTGCAGTGATCGTGTGGTTTTCACCGTATCCGCATGTCTTACAAATGTATCTTGCGATCCCGTTGGAGGTGCAGGTCGCTGCACTTAATATTTTATTAATCTGCCAGTCATGTCCTGTTGCTTTGACTGGTTCTGTTTTGGTCTGATTACAGACAGTGCATGTGTATTGTTGTTCTCCGTTGACTGTACATGTTGGCTCTTTGGTGATATCTCCTGCCTTCCATTTGTGGCCACCCAGGGATGGTTTGGTTTCTACATCCTTCGGATCTTTACAACGTGTACAACGATATCTGGTTATTTCTGGATGTGTGCAGTCTTGAGACTGAATGATCTCGCCGTTGGTGTAGTCGTAATTGTGTCCTTTTGGTGGATCTGTATATATTCTTTCGATATAGTTACAGCCTGTATTTGTACAATGATACTCTGTAGTTCCCATAGCTTCACATGTCGGATATCTACCACCATTTTCTACTAAATTATGTTTTCCTTTACAAACAGAGTGATCCTTTAACCAATCATCTTTAGATATATTGGAATATGTATTTTCGATATCATTATTTTTTGGTGTGACATCAAGATTAAACATATAATCCTGACCATATAAAAATTCTGCTGTTGGCTCACCATTTTTGTCTAAGGATATTCCTCCTGTACAATCGGTATAATAAAATGTTCCATCAATCTGTACCAAGTTCCAAGCATGATTTCCACTTCCCTTTAACACTCCATGCTCAACTAATGTTAGTAAACCTGCAGCATTTGCCATGTAGTGAAAAAGATATGCATAACCATCACATACAGCATAACCATCTAATACAGGTCCCGTCATATCATGAGCATTTTTTCTTGGACAACTTTCCGCATTTTTAAAAAATTCATCATCATATTTTACGTTTTTTGCAATCCATTTACGAATTGCTATACATTTTTCATAATCTGATTTTCCATCCAAATTCAGACTATCCATAATCTCTTTTAACTTTGTAATCGTCTGAGAATATCTTTCTGAATACTTATGACTTAATGTATGATAATAAAACACACCTTTGTAAGATTTACTACTTTCATCATATGTGATCTTATCTAACTTATCGTTCATAAGATTTCCTCTTGCATAAAGAAACTGTGCCAATCCCTGTCCTTCATCCGGATTCCCTGTTTCTTTATAAGTTTCTTTCTGAACGGCATCATTGAACGGATTCGATGCATTTTCGATATCAGCTACTTTCTGATCCGCTTTGATCTCTACTGGTATCTTGACGATAAATGGTTCTACTTTACGCTCAACCAGGATCTTTCTGGATATATCTGCAAGTCCTTTGATTGCATCCCTATAATCATCATAAACCTGTGTTTTATCACTTGTGCAAAGATACTCATGTGTATCAGATTGATACCGATATTCAAAGCCATCTGCAGATGACTTAATTACCGCTTCTTCTGCGTGAACTCTAATCGTACTATTCCAGGTAAAAACACTAGTTATACTCAAAATCACACTCAGAAATAAAGCAATCCTTTGTTTCCATTTTTTCATAAAAATTAAACTCCTTTTCTCTTTCTTTTATATTCCCGTTACTTATATTTTATCACAGGTACTGTAGAAATCCTAAGAAATACAAGGATTTTTTTAAGTTTTTCTTGTTAAAATCGTTGTATTTCTTGGGATTTCTGTTATACTAAAAAGGATTCAAAACTACAACTGTTGTAAATAATAAAGATCCCAGATAGTCCGATAATCTTTTGGGATCTTTATTATAATTTCAATATTAAGAAAAAAGATATAATATACTTAACTAGGAAGTCGTCAGACGGCCATGCTCTCCGTTCCGAGCTTTGCGGAAGGAGGGTGATATTATGAGTACATATGAAGAATTTATGATTATCATAAATATAGCATTATTAATTATTGCCATTCTGAATTATACGAATAAAAAATAGTCGTCCTGTCCCCTGGAAAGAATAGAACGACTATTTAAGTAATATGTTCGCCGGGGCGGATGGGTTTGCTCCATCGTGCCGACTTCCTTGTTAAGTATATTATAATCAAGATTATTTGATTTTTCAATACTTCTTCCACTTTCTTTGGATCGATCCCTGCCATCTCAAACACATTAACATGTGTTAAGTTAGGGCTTGAGTCTAACTTTATTATTTCTCCACCAAGCTCAAAGAACTTTTCAACTGGGATTCCTTGACTGATTACTGATTTTACAATTTCTTTATTAATCTCTTCATCTTGGTTTTTCTTCACATCTTTCTCCTTTTCTTTCTGTAATATACAAACAATCCGCCAAGGATCAGGATCATTCCGCCTGCAAGTGGAAGATAATCGATCCATCCTCCTGTCTTTGGAAGATCGAGTCTGGAATCATTCGTTACCTCATAGGTCAGATGATAGAAATAATAGTTACTTCCCTGTTTGATCGCTTTGCTCGTATCGACATTCTGCTTATCGACCTCTGCCTGTGACATGGTCAGTGGAATCGTTGCTGTGATCGGTTCTTTTAACAGTGTCTTTCCTTCTTTTGTCTTTATCTCCGTGATCGTATAAGTATCCGGAATCAGACCGTCAAAGGTGATCTCTCCTGCAGCATCGGTCTTTGCTATGGCTACCTGTGCACCGTCAGAAGAGCTGATCGCAAATTTCACATCTTTTAAGGCTCGTCCGTTGGAATCTTTCTTTACAAGTTTGATAGATCCTCGGATCATCTGGTTTGTAAACTTCGCGGTTCCTTTTAGCTGTGCCTTGGCTGTCGTTCCTACAGGTCCGATCTCAAAGGTTACCGTACCATTCTTCTGGTCTATTGTCGCATTGCTGCTGTCACTTGTCAGACTCTTTAACTTAAAGTATTTCAGCATACCGCCTTCATCACATGTATATGTACCATATTCCAGATTGTCAAAAGTAACAGAAAGTTCGATCGGATCGCCAGGATGATCTTTCATCTGTTTCTCGACCTCTGCTTTGGTAAACTTAATCTGTTTCTCATAGCTGTGTTTCTTTCCATAGACATCCGT
>OLQV01001616.1_pt1 | contig 16728 bp, 15 predicted proteins | sample 1672371 | NCBI WGS metagenome assembly OLQV01 (sample SAMEA3136676, study PRJEB25190) | human gut metagenome
CCTTAATGTAGACCCAGGAACAATGAGTCCATATGAACATGGAGAGGTTTTTGTTACAGATGATGGAGCAGAAACAGATTTAGACTTAGGACATTATGAACGTTTTACAGATGAGAATTTAACAAAATATTCTTCTGTAACAACAGGAAGAATATACTCAGAAGTAATTGAAAGAGAAAGAAAAGGAGATTACTTAGGAAAAACAGTACAAGTTATACCTCATATTACAAATGCTATAAAAGAAAAAGTATATAAATTTGAAAATACAGATGTAGATATAGTAATAACAGAAATAGGCGGAACTGTTGGAGATATTGAAAGTTTACCTTTCTTGGAAGCTATTAGACAAATAGGAATAGAAAGAAATGAAGAAGACGTTGCATATATCCATGTAACCTTATTACCGTATATTTATGGCTCAAATGAACTAAAATCAAAACCAACTCAACATTCAGTAAAAGAATTGCAATCAATAGGTATAAAACCAGACATACTAGTTTGTAGAGCAGAACAAGAAATAGATGAAAACTTAAAACAGAAAATTGCATTATTCTGTAATGTAAAAAAACAAGATGTAATACAAAATAAAACAGTAGAAAATTTATATGAAGTTCCACTAATGCTAGAAAAAGAAGGACTAGCAAGTAGAATATGTGAAAAACTGAAATTAAGAGATATACCAAATAATTTGAGTTGGGAAGAATTAATAAACAATATTAAAAATCTAAAAGATGAAAATGTAAATATTGCAATAGTTGGAAAATATGTAAAATTAGAAGACTCATATTTATCAATTGCAGAAAGTATTAAACATGGTGGATTTGCAAATGGCTGTAAAGTACATATAGATTTTATAGACTGCGAAAAGATAACTAAAGAAAATGCAAAAGAAATGCTTGGAAAATACAATGGAGTAATTGTACCAGGTGGATTTGGAAACAGAGGAATAGAAGGAAAAATAGCAACAATACAATATGTAAGAGAAAACAATATTCCATTTTTAGGAATATGTTTAGGAATGCAAATGGCAGTTGTAGAATTTGCAAGAGATGTGTTAGGATATAAAGATGCAAACTCAGAAGAATTTGACGAAGCAAGTACATGCAAAGTAATTCATATTATGGAAGATCAAATTCATATAGCCAACAAGGGTGGAACAATGAGATTAGGAGCATATCCATGTAATATATTAAAAAATACGCTGGCTGAAGAAGTATATAAGACAAATAAAATATCAGAAAGACATAGACATCGTTTTGAATATAACAACAAATATATAGAAGAAATGGAAAAAGCTGGTTTAATTTGCTCAGGTTTATCACCAGATGGAAACTTAGTTGAAATTGTAGAATTAAAGAGTCATCCATACTTTATAGCTTCACAATTCCACCCAGAGTTTAAATCAAGACCAGATAAACCACATCCACTATTTGTAAGCTTAGTAAAAGCAGCAAAAGCAAATGTGAATAATGTGTGAAAAATTAAATAGTGTACTTGACATTTTATATAAATGGGTATAAAGTATTAGCAGTCTTAAAGAAAGACTGCTAATTTTATTGTATGCAATTTAAAAAGAAAGAAGGCGTAAGCAAAAAAATTCTAAAAAATAAAAATTAGCATATAATAAAATGATTGATAAGGAGGTAATTTTCATGTTAAAACCATTAGGAGACAGAATCGTTGTTAAAATGTTAGAAAAAGAAGAAACAACTAAAAGTGGAATTATTTTAGCTGGAAAATCAGAAGAAAAATCTCAAGTTGCTGAGGTTATAAAAGTAGGAGATGGAACAAATTCAGAAGGAAAAAAAGTTGAAATGGCTATAAAAGAAGGAGATAAAGTAGTTTTAAACCAATATGCTGGAACTACTGTTAAAATTGATGGAGAAGAATTAGTTATAGTCAAATATAATGATATATTAGCTATAGTTGAATAGAGAGGAGATAATTAAAATGTCAAAAGAAATTAAATTTGGCGAAGATGCCAGAAAAAGCCTATTAAATGGCGTAAATAAATTAGCTGATACTGTAAAAGTAACATTAGGACCAAAAGGAAGAAATGTTGTACTAGATAAAAAATTTGGAGCACCACTAATTACAAATGATGGTGTAACAATTGCTAAAGAAATAGAACTAGATGATCCATTTGAAAATATGGGAGCACAAATAGTAAAAGAAGTATCTATAAAAACAAATGATGTTGCTGGAGATGGAACAACAACAGCTATGGTATTAGCACAAAATATGATTCGCGAAGGTGTAAAAAACGTAGCAGCTGGTGGAGATCCAATGGCTATTAAAAGAGGTATGGATAAAGCTGTAGTTTCAGCAGTAGATGCTTTAAAAGAAATTAGTGTTGAAGTAAGTGGAAAAGAAGATATTGCAAGAGTTGCAAGTATTTCTGCAAACAACCCAGAAGTTGGAGAACTTATTTCAGAAGCAATGGAAAAAGTATCTAAAGATGGAGTTATTACAATTGAAGAATCTAAAACATCACAAACAGAACTTGATGTTGTAGAAGGAATGCAATTCAATAAAGGATATGTATCACCATATATGGTAACAGATACAGAAAAAATGGAAGCTGTTATAGACAACCCATATATACTTATCACAGATAAAAAAATAAGCAATATTCAAGAAATACTACCATTACTTGAAAGCTTAATGCAACAATCTGGAAAACTAGTAATTATATGTGATGATATAGAAGGTGAAGCATTATCAACATTAATTTTAAACAAACTAAGAGGAGTTATAAATGTAGTAGCTGTTAAAGCACCTGGTTATGGAGACAAGAGAAAACAAATGCTAGAAGATATTGCAATATTAACATGTGGAGAAGTTATTACATCAGATTTAGCATTAGAACTAAAAGATACAACAATTGAACAATTAGGTAGAGCAAGACAAATAAAAGTACAAAAAGAAAACACAATTATAGTAGATGGAATGGGAGATAAACAAGAAATTGCAAAACGTGTAGCTTTATTAAAATCTCAAATTGCAGAAGAAAAGAGCGAATTTGAAAAAGAAAACTTACAAGAACGTTTAGCAAAAATAGCAGGAGGAGTTGCTGTAATTGGTGTTGGAGCTGCTACTGAAGTTGAAATGAAAGACAGAAAATTAAGAATTGAAGATGCTTTATCTGCTACAAAAGCAGCAGTTGAAGAAGGTATAGTACCTGGTGGCGGAACAGCATATATTGATATTTTACCAAAAGTTACAGAAGTAGTTGAAAAATTACAAGGAGATGAAAAAATTGGTGGTAAAATAATTCTAAGAGCATTAGAAGAACCAACAAGACAAATTTCAATAAATGCAGGCTTAGAGCCATCTGTAATATTAGAAAAAGTTAAAAACAGTCCGGTAGGAGTAGGATTTAATGCACAAACAGATGAATATGTAGACATGAAAAAAGCAGGAATTGTAGACCCTACAAAAGTTTCAAGAAGTGCACTTCAAAATGCAGTATCAATAGCATCAATGATACTAACAACAGAAAGTTTAGTAACAGATAAAAAAGAAGCAAATAGTTGTAAATGTTCAGACCATGAACCAACAGGAATGGACGGAATGTATTAGAAATAAAAAATGGTAACTTTTAAGTTGCCATTTTATTTTTTCTTGACATATATGTTATAATATTCTAAGTAATAATAGAAAGAGGAATTATATGAAAACAGTAGCGTTTTGTACTTTAGGATGGAAGTTAGTTCAATCAGTATGAAAAATAAAAATGGGAAAAATTTAAAAAACAAAAATCGCTGAAAGGTAGTAATAGTATGGAAAACAAAGAAAATAAAAGGAAAAAGACCGTTGCTCTATTTACATTGCGGTTGTAAGGTAAATCAATATGAAACAAATGCAATGATGCAAAAAATGATTGAAGCGGGTTATGAAGTAGTAGACTTTGAAACAAAAGCAGATATCTATATTATAAATACATGTACAGTAACAAATATGGCAGATAAAAAATCACGTCAAATGTTTCATAGAGTAAAAGAAAAAAATCCAGATGCAATTTTGGTTGTAGTTGGATGTTATGCACAAGTTGCAAAAGATGAACTTGAAAAAATGAAGCAAATTGATTTAATACTTGGTACAAACGAGAAAAGAGATATAGTGCAATATGTTGAAGCATATATGCAAGATGAAGAAAGCATTTTATCTGTTTCTGATGTACTTCACGAGAAAGAATTTGCCGATTTTGGAGCTGTTACATATACAGAAAAAACAAGAGCTGTTATAAAGGTTCAAGATGGATGTGATAGATTTTGTTCATACTGTTTAATTCCATATGTTAGGGGAAGAGTAAGGAGTAGAAGGCCAGAAAGCATTTTAGATGAAGTTTCTAAAAATGCTGAAAATGGCATTGAAGAGGTTGTTATAACTGGAATTCATATTGCATCATATGGAAAAGATTTTAGAGAAGATACAATAAAAGAGATTAACGAAAAATTAAATGAGCAAAAAGATGAATATAGGTTGATTGATCTTCTTGAAGATATGAATAAAATAGAAAAAATTAAGAGAATTCGTTTGGGCTCTTTAGAACCTAAGCTTATTACAGAAGAATTTGCTAAAAGGTTATCTAAACTAGATAAGATATGCAATCATTTTCATTTATCACTTCAAAGTGGTTGCACAGAAACTTTAAAAAGAATGAACCGCAGATATACTGCAGAGGAGTTTAAGAAAGTTACTCAAATTCTTAGAAAATATTATCCAAATGTATCGCTTACAACAGATGTAATTGTTGGATTTCCAGGAGAAACTGATGCGGAATTTAATGAAACATATGAGTTTTTGAAAGATATAAAGTTTTATAAAATGCACATTTTTAAGTATTCTCCAAGAAAAGGTACAAAGGCAGCAGATATGCCTAATCAAATTGATGGAAGGACTAAAGATGAAAGAAGTAAGCTTTTAATTGAACTTAGTAACAAAAATGAACATGACTTTATTGAAAAGTTTGTAGGAAAAGAAATGGATATTTTAGTTGAAAAAGAATTAAAAGATAGACCTAATATATTTGAAGGGTATACGAAAAATTATATAAAAGTTGAGATTGATTGTATGGCAGCAGATATAACTGGTAAAATAGTAGATATAAAGATTGAAAAAGCAGAGGGAGAATATGCTATTGGAGATCTCTTATAGTTAAACACTGAATAACGCTACGATTATTAATTAGTGAAGTATTAATTTTAACTATGGAAGTGTTTAACTAGCCAAAGGCTACTTAACTAATTACTATAACGTTTAATTATAAAGAAGGGTGGTGAAGTTTATGAGTGATTGTATTTTTTGTAAGATTATAAAAAGTGAAATACCTTCAAAAAAAATATATGAAGATGAAAAAGTATTAGCTTTTTATGATATTAGTCCAGAAGCGCCAGTTCATTTTTTAGTTATACCAAAAGAGCATATAGTAAGTGCTAATGATATAACAGAAAAAAATGCAGAAGTTGTTTCACATATATTTGTTGTTATTAATAAAATAGCAAGAGAGTTAAAAATTAATGAAACGGGCTATAGAATAGTAAATAACTGTGGAGAACAGGGTGGTCAGACTGTAGGACATATGCATTTCCATGTGTTAGGTGCAAGGGATATGAAGTGGCCACCAGGCTAATAAGAAAAATAAATTTTATTGACATTTTAAGTTAAACTATAGTATAATATAGTATGTGTTATTAAGCCTGTAGCTTTAGTTTGTCGGACTAAATTGAGCTAGCGGAGGGAGGGATAATAGATGTCAGAAATCAAAGTTGGAGAAAACGAAACACTTGAAAGCGCATTAAGAAGATTTAAGAGAAAATGTGCAAGAGCTGGAGTTCTTTCAGAAGTTAGAAAGAGAGAACACTATGAAAAACCAAGCGTTAAGAGAAAGAAGAAATCAGAAGCTGCGAGAAAGAGAAAGTTCAAGTAGGATTTATAAAACTATTTTTTGGTCTATATATTATGCTTAAGACAATGAGATTATTCATTAGAAAGAGAGAAGTAAGCAATGATTAAATATTTGCTAGACTTCAAAAAAGGAATGATAAAATATATTTATGTATATTTTATGAATTGCCTTCCTCAGCATTTTAAAGAAGATAAATTTTACGGTCGTAAGAAGCTTAGCTACTTAAATTGGCAAAATAGCATAAAGCATAGATAAGCTTTTGTCATAAGTGAATTAGAGACTTATAGTTCATATAGATTATGTTTTAAATTAAATAGTTAGATAATAATGTTAAATATTTAAGGACTCAATTATATTGAGTCCTTTTTTTATGCAAAAATATGAATAATTTTTGCTAGATACTTTTTTATATAAATTGTGATTTTATTAGTTACATAAACATAAAGTACATTGAAGGAATATTATTTAGGAGAGGTCTCATGGAAGATAAGCTAAAAAAGAGAAAAAAGGTTTTAGTAGATAAATTGGAAATGCCTAAGGAAATTGTTTTAGATGTACCTAGGATTACTGTAATTGGGCGTAACGAAATAACTATTGAAAATCATAAGGGAATACTTATTTTTGAAAAGAATGAAATAAAAATAAAAACAAGTCTTGAGCCGTTAACGATAAAAGGAAATTCTTTTGAAATATTATATATAGCTACTTCTACTTTGATTATAAGTGGATATTTTGATTATATAGGGTATGGGGAGTGATGTTTAATATATGGAAGGGATAAAAAAAGGGAAAATAAAAGTTGAAATACTAGTAAAAGATATAGAGAAGATACTTAATATACTATGGCTTCAAAATATAGCAGTAAGTAAAGTTATAAAAGTAAATATAACTACCTTAAGGTTGGAAGTAGATTATATAAATTATGGTAGATTATGTGAGGTAGTACGTTCTGTTGGTGGTAAGGTAAGAGTATTAGAAGGAAAAGGGCTTATATTTTTACTAGGAAAGATGAAGAAGAGATATTCAATAGTAATAGCTGTTGTAGTGTTTTTTGCAATTATATATTTTTTATCAACGTATATATGGTCTATAGATATAACTGTAGGGAAGAATGTTACACCCTTTGAAATAAGAGAACAACTTAAGGAAATAGGAGTATCTCCAGGGGTAAGGAAAAGCTCTTTAGATGAAAAAGCAATAGAAAGGAAATTAGAAAGCTTAAATTCTGAAATTTTGTGGTTAAGGGTAAGGGTTGAAGGGTCAACATTAAAGGTTGTAATTACTGAAAAAGTAAATCCGCCAGTGAAAGATGAAGATAAGTATGGTAACCTTGTGGCTGATATGGATGGTCAGATAAAGAGGATTTATACTTATTCAGGAAGAGCTGTTGTAAAAAATGATGATATAGTAAAAAAAGGTGCAGTAGTTATTGAAGGGATAGATGGTAATGAAGGTGGAGAATATGTAGTAAGACCAAGTGGTATGGTTATTGCTAATACATTTTATGAAAAGGAAATGAATATTAAAATATCAGGAGTTGAATATAAGAGAAGTGGAAACAAAGATTTAGATATTTATATAGAGCTTTTTGGTAAGAAAATATATCTTAAAAAATCTACAAAAGATTTTGAAAAGTATGATAAAATAGAAAAGAGTGGCAAAATATTTAATGAAGTGATATATTATGAAAGAGTAGCATCCACCATTGAAATTACTGAAAGTGAAGGCGTTAAATCGGTTTTAGATACTTTAGAAAAATCATTGTCTAAGGATTTAAAAAGGGATAGTAAAATTATAGATAAAATAGTCACAAAAGAAAGAATTGATGATGAATACTTAAACATAAAAGTTGTTTTTGTTGTAGAACAAAATATTGTAAGTGATGAGGTTGTAGAGTATTGAGGTTACTAAAGGATGAGAAGGTGATTTAAATGATGAAAAAACAAAATAATAGTAAAAGAAATTGGAAGAAGTTCTATATATTTTCTGCACTTATCTTTATTACTTATTTCATTTTATTAACTGCTGTAACTCCTAAAAAGTACAATTTAGTTAAGGGAGATATAGCAAGTGAAGATATTAAGGCTACAAGAGATATTGTAGATGAAGAGGCTACTGAAGTGAAAGAAAATGAAGCACGGGAATTAGTTCCTAAACAGTTTTCTTTAAAGACTGATGTAAAAATAGAAGCTTTTCAAAATATAACAAATTTTTTTAATAAATTAATTAATTTAAAAAGTAGTGAAGAGGATGAAACATTAAAAATAACGGCATTAAAGAAATTTGGAAGTTTTACACTTAGTGATACAGAATACAAAGCATTGCTAGGTTTGACAGTTGAAAAAGATACAGAGATTCAAAGAATAATGCTAAATATACTGGATACGGTATATGCAGATAGCATATCTGAAGACAATGATAAAGAATTAGAATCTGCTAAAGAAGTAGCAGAAGAAAAAATATTAGATACTGAGATCGATGCAAATATTAAATCTATTATGATTAAAATGATTAATAGCCAGATAAAGCCTAATTATGTAGAAGATACTGAAAAAAGAGAAGAATTAATTAAGGAAGCTCTTAAATCTGTAGAAAAGGTGATGATTAAAAAGAATCAGACAGTAGTTAAGGAAGGTGAGCCTATTACAGAAAGGCAAATAAAAATACTTACTGAATTAGGTCTAGTTGGAGATTATATGGGAAGAGGCTCACTGGTTACTTATATAATATTAGGAGTTTTAGTGATGACTGTTTTTGTGTTGGAGTATTTCATAATAAAGAAAGAAATAGCACAAAATTATAAGATGGCTATTTTAATTTTATTGCTTAATATAATAACACTTATATTATCTTTTGGTTTAAAGAGTTTATCGATTTTTATAATTCCTATTGCTTGTGTACCAATGATTATGGCAGTGCTGATAGATTATAGAATCTCTCTTTTAATAAATATAATAAATCTAATTTTGGTAAGTATCATAGTTGAATTCAATCCACAATTTATTCTTATGGCTTTATTAAGTATAATTGTTGCCGTAAGTACATTGAAAAGAGCTAATCAAAGAAATGACATATTATACTCAACGGTATATGTAGGAATAGTAGCAGCTATAGTAGTTTTTGCTACAGGAATGCTTTTATCAAGTGATATAACTGTAATATTAAAAAATACAAGTTGTGTAGCTGTTAGTTCTGTTATTTCTGGAATTCTTGCTATAGGTATGCTACCATTTTTAGAATCAAGTTTCAATATAAATACTAATATGAGTTTGTTAGAACTGGCAAACCCTAATAGTCCGTTATTAAAGAGACTTTTGATGGAAGCACCAGGAACATATCACCATAGTATCATGGTAGCTAATCTGGCGGAAGTGGCAGCAGAAGAAATAAATGCTAATTCAGTAATTGTAAGAGTTGGAGCATATTATCATGATGTTGGAAAGATAGTAAGACCTCTTTTCTTTGGAGAAAATCAAATTGGTCAGGATAATCCTCATAATAGAATAAATCCTAATTTAAGTGCATCACTTATTATTTCTCACGTAAAAGATGGTGGAGAGTTAGCAGATGAATATAAGCTACCTAAAGTTATAAAAGATATAATATTAGAGCATCATGGAACAACTATGGTGAAATATTTTTATTTTACAGCAAAGAAAAATGCAGATAATCCAGATGATGTTAAGGAAGAGGATTTTAGATATGAAGGACCAATTCCAAGTTCAAGGGAAGCTGGGATAGTAATGTTGGCAGATAGTGTTGAAGCAGCAGTACGTTCAATCAAAGAGCCTACTATTGAAAAAATAGAAGATATGGTTAATAATATCATTAATGATAAGTTGAATTCTCATCAATTAGATGACTGTGAACTAACTTTAAAAGATATTGCTACTATAAAGAAATGTTTTTTAAAAGTTTTAAACGGACTTTATCATAAAAGGATAGAGTATCCGAAGGAGGAAAAGTAGATGAGAAGGTGAAAGCCTTCTTATTTATTTATGATTTGTAAAATTAATCATTTTAGAAGTTATACATAAAAGGAGTTTAAAAATGATTTATACTGATAATAGACAAGAAAAATTAAATGTTAATGAAGAATTTATTAATTCTTTAGAGAAAGTATGTGATTTTGTATTAAAAAAAGAGGAAGTAAATTGTAAGTATCAAATTTCATTACTATTTGTAGATAATGATGGGATTAGAGAAATAAATAGAGAAACAAGAAATATTGATAGAGCAACCGATGTGTTATCATTCCCTATGCTTGATTATCCAAACAAAAAGTTTTTTAAAGATGTTTATATGGATTACAAATTTGATGAAACTTTTTTAGATGGCGACGAATTAGTTTTAGGTGATATAGTTTTATCATTAGAAAGAGCGTTAGAACAAAGTGAGGAATATAATCATTCATATAAAAGAGAAGTATCATATTTAGTTGTACATTCAATATTACATCTTCTAGGATATGATCATATGGAGGAAGATGACAAATTAATTATGAGAAAAAGAGAAGAAGAGTTACTAGGAGAATTAAATATTTCAAGGTAGGTAATTTTTAGGGAGTTGAAGGATTAATGGGAATGAAGAAAATGCTGGAGAGTTTTAATCATGCAATAAATGGGATTGTTGATACTGCTAGAACACAGAGAAATATGAAAATTCATTTGGTGGCAGCAGTATTGGTGCTAGGTGCATGTTTTTTCTTAGATATATCTAAGGTTGAGTTTTTAGCTTTAGCAATCACAATAACTATGGTTATTACAGCTGAAATGATTAATACAGCTATTGAAGCAGTGGTTGATTTAAATACGAATTTCTATCATCCATTGTCAAAAGTAGCTAAGAATACAGCAGCAGGTGCAGTTCTAATTACTGCAATAAATGCAGTTTTGGTAGGTTACATAGTTTTTTGGGATAAGTTATCACAATTTTCTTATGAGATTGTCCATAAAGTAAAAAAATCTGAGCCGTATATGATATTTATAGCTCTTGTGATTGTAATAATAACAACGGTGATAGTTAAAGCAATTTTTGGTGAAGGAACGCCGCTTAAGGGAGGAATGCCAAGTGGGCATAGTGCATTAGCATTTTCACTATCTACAGCAATATCCCTTATAACAGAGAAACCTATATGCATAATTCTAGCTTATCTTATGGCTTTTATTACTGCCCAAAGTAGGGTAGATTCAGAAGTTCACTCTGTCTTTGAAGTAATAGTAGGTGGACTTTTAGGTATTTTACTGACATTGTTAGTATTTACAATATTTAAGCTGTAATAAATTGAGAAAATAGTATATAATAAAGTTCAATAAAAGATGTATTAGCGTAAAAAGTCTCAAGAGGAGACTTAAGTAAACAGGAGGAAATGATGTTTAAATCAGGATTTGTAACAATTGTAGGAAGACCAAATGTTGGGAAATCAACGTTAACCAATAAAATAATGGGTGAAAAATTATCTATAGTATCTAATAAACCACAAACTACTAGAAATAATATACAAACAATACTTACTGGGGAAGATTATCAAATAGTATTTGTTGATACTCCAGGTATACATAAACCTAAACATAAATTAGGTGAGTATATGGTTAATTCAGCAAAGGATTCCATTAAAGAAGTGGACTTAGTTTTATTCCTTATTAATCCATGTGATGAAATTGGTAAAGGTGATAAATTTATCATTGAAGCATTAAAATCACAAAATGCTCCAGTATTTTTAGTTGTGAATAAGGTTGATGAAAATACTCATGAAAGAGTAGCAAAAACACTTGATATGTATTCAAAAGAATATGATTTTAAAGAAATAATACCGATATCAGCTTTAAGAGGAAAAAATGTTGATACTTTAGTGGAGCTTATGGTTCAGAATCTTCCAGAAGGTCCACAATTCTATCCAGAAGATATGATAACAGATGTACAAGAAAGATTTATAGTTTCAGAAATAGTAAGAGAAAAAGCATTAAGAAATTTAAGAGACGAAGTACCACATGGTATAGCTGTAGATATAATACAAATGAAGCAAAATGAAAAAGGAACATATCATATAGAAGTAGACTTAATATGTGAAAAAACATCACATAAAGGAATAATAATAGGTAAAAATGGAGCAGTACTAAAGAAAATTGGTGAAACTGCAAGATATGAAATAGAAAAACTTTTAAATGCAAAGGTAAACTTAAAAATATGGGTTAAGGTTAGAAAAGAGTGGAGAGATAATAATTTACTACTTAAGGAATTAGGATATAAGAAATTAAAATAATAGGGGATGGACAGTTTTGGCACTGGTAAAAACTAAGGGAGTCATTATAAAAGTACAAGATTACAAGGAAAATGATAAACTGCTATGGATGTATACAGAGGAGTTAGGTAAGGTAACTTGTATAGCTAAAGGTGCAAAGAGAAGTAAAAGCCAGCTTTTATCAGTTACACTACCTCTATGTTTTGGTGAATATCTGTTATTTAAAGGCAAGAATTTATATAATCTTCAGGAAGGAAAAATAATAAATTCATTCCAAGGGTTATTGAATAATCTGGAAAAGTTAACATATTCATCTTATTTATGTGAACTAATTGATATATGTGTAGAAAGTGATGAAACAAATGCTACACTATTTAAAGAATTTATGGTCTGTCTTTATTTATTAAATACAGATGTACTAGATTATGAGCTACTGGTAAGAGCATTTGAACTAAGGCTCTTAGAAGCAACAGGATATAACTTAGAGTTAGATAAATGTTGTATTTGTAAAAATAAGATAGCAGTAGCTGATTATATATCATTATCACATTATGGTGGAGTTTGTGATGAATGCAATAAAGAATATGGTTTTTTTATCAGTAAACCTGCATATAATGCATTGAGATTTTTAAAGAATACACCAATGGATAAAGTATATAGGCTAAACGTAAATAATGAAATAAAAAAGCAGATGGAAAGAGTGGTTACTAATATAATTGCTAATAATTACTCTAAAAGACCAAAGAGCTTGGAAATGTTAAGTTATATAAAGGAGTGATAGGTATGGAAATAACACTTGAAAAAGTTGATCAGGTAAGGGAAAGGACAGGAGTATCTTATGCTAAGGCAAAAGAAACATTAGAGCATACTAAAGGCGATGTTTTAGATGCAATTATTCTTTTAGAAGATGAAATGAAAAATGAAAATTCCTCTAATGATAAAATGGCAGGAAATAATACTACAGAAACTATTGAAGAATTTAAGGTATGGCTTAAAGAGCTTATTAACAAGGGAAATATATCTAGAATAAAAGTATCAAAGGATGAAAAGGTATTAGTTGATGTTCCAGTAAATGCAGGAATTGCAGCTGGTATAATCAGTATCATAATTCCGCCAATCTTAGCTTTTGTAGTAGTGGCTGCGGTGGTAACGCAAGTTACTATTGAAATAACAAAGAGTGATGGAAATGTAGAAGTCGTAAACAAATACATTACCAAGACTGTTAATGATGTAAAAGAAAAAGCAGCAGACTTAACAGAAAAAGTAAAAGAAAAATTTGAAGATATTAATGTAGATATAGGCAGTAGTACTTCAAAAAATAAGGATACAGACCTAGGTGAAAATACATTTACTTACACTGTTAAATTTGAAGATATAGATGATAAAAAAGAATAGCGAAGAAAATAAAAGAAAAATAGAGATATTTCATTTGAAATAATGATAAACTATATGTATTCAGATAATTTGATTGAATTTTCAGAAAAATCAGCATAGAAAAAAAAAGATAAAATGTTATAATTATACTGTAAATATGAAAATATAAAAGTTATCTGAATATTTCTATTTGTTTAGAAAGAGGGATTAATTTGAAATTTTCACAAAGACAAGAGGAAATAATAAAGTTAGTCAAAGAGGGACAGCCTATAACTAGTGAAAATTTAGCCGAAAAACTAGGTGTTACTAGGGCAGCTTTAAGAGCAGATTTGGCTATACTAACAATGACAGGGACTTTAGATGCAAGACCTAAAGTAGGATATGTTTATTTAGGACGAAAAACCAATGGAGATGTTTTGGAAAACCTACTAAAAATAAGAGCAGGAGACGTAATGTCAAAGCCTGTAACCGTTAATGAAAATACTATGGTTTACGATGCGATAGTATATTTATTTTTAAACGATGTAGGAACTTTATTTGTAGAAAATAATGATGCTTTAGTTGGAGCAGTGTCTAGAAAGGATTTCTTAAAGATAGCTATTGGTGGCACTGATATTCATAAGGTACCTGTAGGTGTAATAATGACAAGAATGCCTAACATAATATGTGGTAGCAGGGACGATAGTGCAATAATTCTAGCTAAAAAAATAATAGAACATGAAATAGACAGTATACCAATTGTTGAAAAGGTAAAAAGTGATGATGGTTCTAGGGAAGTAATTAAGATAGTTGGTAAGATGTCAAAGACAAATATTACAAAACTATTTGCAGGATTAGGGGAAGAGAACTAAGGTTAATAAAATTAACTGCAAAAGAAAAGGGTTTATATCATACGTAGGATAAGAGCTATTTAATAGTGGCTTTTAGCTAATTTAAATACTTATAAATAGTTTATTTATAAGTATTTATTATTACTCTCAAAATAAAGGCTTATGAAAGCTTTTATACTTAAGTGCGCTACGGAGCTAAGCTTCGATAGTATATACATTTATAGATTAAAATGATCGGAGGAGTATTGAGATGAATAATAAAAAGTATGTTTACCTTTTCAAAGAGGGAAATGAAACAATGAGGAACCTACTTGGAGGTAAAGGAGCAAACTTAGCAGAAATGACCATATTAGGAATTCCTGTTCCACAAGGATTCATTGTTACAACTGAGGCTTGCAATAAATATTATAATGATGGAAAAGTAATTTCAGAAGAAGTTCTTGAACAAATTCAAAATCATATTGCAAAATTAGAAGAAATAACAGGTAAAAAATTTGGAAGCTTAGAAAATCCACTATTAGTATCTGTAAGGTCAGGTGCAAGAGTTTCTATGCCAGGAATGATGGATACTATTTTAAATCTTGGCTTGAATGATGAAGCAGTGGAAGTGGTAGCAAAGCAAACAAATAACCCAAGGTTTGCTTACGACTCATATAGGCGTTTTGTGCAAATGTTTTCAGATGTTGTAATGGGTGTTGAAAAAAGGCTATTTGAAAATATCATTGATGAAATGAAAGAGGCGAGAGGTGTTCATTATGATACTGAATTAACAGCAGATGATTTGAAGGAATTGGTGGTTAAATTTAAGGATTTATATAAAAAGGAAATGAAAAAAGATTTCCCACAAGATCCTAAGGAACAATTAGTTGAAGCTATAACTGCTGTATTTAGATCATGGGATAATCCAAGAGCAATAGTTTATAGAAGACTTAATGATATTCCAGGGGAATGGGGAACAGCAGTTAATGTTCAAGAGATGGTATTTGGTAACAAGGGAGATACTTCTGGAACAGGTGTTGCTTTTTCAAGAAATCCAGCTACAGGTGAAAAAGGAATATATGGTGAATATTTAATGAATGCACAAGGAGAAGATGTTGTTGCAGGTATTAGAACACCACTTTCAATCACTAAATTAAATGAGCAAAATCCAGCTTTGTATAAACAGTTTATTGATATAGTTAATAAACTTGAAAATCATTATAAAGATATGCAGGATATGGAATTTACCATTGAAGAAGGAAAGTTATTCTTCTTGCAAACAAGAAATGGTAAGAGAACAGCTCAAGCAGCCTTGAAGATTGCTGTTGACTTAGTTTCAGAAGGTATGTTAAGTAAAGAAGAAGCTATTTTAAAGGTGGAACCAAAACAATTAGATTCACTTTTACATCCAACCTTTGAAGCTTCAGCACTTAAAAATACTAAGGAAATAGCTAAGGGATTACCAGCTTCACCAGGTGCTGCTTGTGGAAAGATAGCTTTCACAGCAGAAGAAGCAAAGGAAAGAGCAGAGAAAGGTGAAAAGGTAGTTTTAGTAAGGCTTGAAACTTCACCAGAAGATATCGAAGGTATGATAGCTGCTGAAGGTATTTTAACAGTTCGTGGAGGAATGACATCACATGCTGCTGTTGTTGCTAGAGGTATGGGTACTTGTTGTGTAGCTGGATGTGGAGAATTAAAAGTAGATGAAGAAAAGAGAACTTTAGAAGTTGGAGGTAAGGTATATACTGACAAGGATTATATTTCTATTGATGGGTCAACTGGTAATATTTATGGAGAAGCAATTAAGACTGTTACTCCAGAAATATCAGGATATTTTGCAACATTTATGTCTTGGGCAGATGAGATAAGAAAGCTTCAAGTTAGGACTAATGCTGATACTCCAAGGGATACAAAGCAAGCTGTTGAATTTGGTGCAGAAGGTATTGGATTATGTAGGACTGAGCATATGTTCTTTGATGAAGATAGAATTATGCCAATGAGAGAAATGATTGTTGCTAAAACAGAAGAAGAAAGAAGAAGAGCACTTGGAAAACTTCTTCCAATGCAAAAAGGAGATTTTAAGGCCATGTATGAAGCTTTGGAAGGAAGACCAGCAACTATTAGATTCTTAGATCCACCACTACATGAATTTGTTCCTCATAGTGATGAAGAAATCAGAGAACTTGCAGGACAGATGTCATTAGATTTCGATGAATTAAAAGCTACTGTGGAGGGATTACATGAATTCAATCCTATGCTTGGTCATAGAGGATGTAGATTAGCTGTAACTTATCCAGAAATAGCTGAAATGCAAACTAGAGCTGTAATAGAAGCTGCTATAGAAGTTAAGAATGAAAAAGGGTATGATATAGTACCAGAAATAATGATTCCAT
>OLQV01001626.1_pt1 | contig 16621 bp, 19 predicted proteins | sample 1672371 | NCBI WGS metagenome assembly OLQV01 (sample SAMEA3136676, study PRJEB25190) | human gut metagenome
TGCTGAAATGGCTCTTTCTCCTAAAAGTAATACAGCTCATATTGCTCTAGATAAAGCCATTGAAGATATAGAAAATGGTAATGTAGGAAATGTCCCAAATCATATTAAAACTTCATCTACCGAATATAAATACCCACATGACTATAAAGGAGCCTATGTAGTTCAACAATACTTACCAGATAAAATTAAAAATAAAAAATACTATACTCCAAAAGATATTGGTTATGAAAAACAAATAAAAGAAATCTATACAAAACTAGAACACCTAAAAAACAAAAAATAGTGCCATTACACTATTTTTTACTTTGTATTTTTAAAAGCTCTTCATCACTTACTTCACGAACTTTCCCAACAGCCAAATCACTTGGTAAATATAACTCACCCATACAAATTCTTTTTAACTCTAAAACTCTAGCCTTGTAGCACCCAAACATTCTCTTAATCTGATGATATCTTCCTTCTGTAAGAGTAACTAAACATTTATTAGTATCGACTTTTTCTAGTAAAGCACTCTTACACTCTCCATCATTTAACTTAACGCCATCTCTAAAGCCATAAACCATCTCATCACTAACATCTTTATCAATAACAACTTCATATACTTTCTTTATATGCTTCTTTGGAGATAATATATTATGAGCAAATACCCCATCATCTGTAATTAACATAAGTCCTGTCGTATCTTTATCAAGTCTACCTGCCGGAAATAAAGTTCTAGTCTTATACTTATCAGGAACCAAATCAATAACAGTCTTATCCTTATCCGAAACAGTAGTAGATACATACCCTTTAGGTTTATTTAATACTAAATAAAAATGTTTATTAACCCTAACCTCTTCCCCATTAATCTTAATACTTATATTATCCTCAGCATATTTCTCATCTGACTTTCTAACAACACATCCATTTACTAAAACAAGCCCCTTAGAAACTAATCTTTTTATCTCTTTCCTACTATAATTAGTCTGTTCAGATAGTATCCTATCAATCCTCTTCAAATAAATCACCCTTTATTACAAAAACCTCTATTAACTACTCCTAAAATATCTAAATTACTATTCTTATAAATCTTATTAGATAAATAAACTAAATACTCAATATTTCCATCTCCACCCTTTATTGGAGAATAAGTTAAATTCTTAATATAAAATCCCAATCCATTAAAATACTCCTTCAATGAATTAATTATCTCAACATGAATATTTTTATTTAAAATAACTCCTTTATATTTAGTTGCTATATCCTTACCGCATTCAAATTGTGGTTTTATTAAACATACTAAATCTATTTTAATCTTTTCTTTATATACTTTCTCTATAATTTGTTTTAATGATATAAACGATACATCACATACTATAATATCTATATCTTTAAAATATTTACTATCTAACTCTTTAAAATTAGTCTTTTCATGTAAATCGATTCTTTTATTACTTTTTAAACTCTCATGTAATAAATTACTACCTACATCAATTGCTACAACAGAAGAAGCTCCATGTTGTAAAGCACAATCACAAAAACCTCCTGTACTAGATCCTATATCCATTACTTTTAGTCCTGTAAAAGAAATATCAAATTCTTTTATAGCTTTTTCTAATTTTAATCCACCTCTAGATACATATTTTAACTTATCATTATCAAGTATCGTAATTAAAGTGTCTAAAGTAACAATAAAACCACATTTAGATATAACTTTACCATCACACAATACTAAATTAGAATTAATAAGTTCCTGAGCTTTGCTTCTAGAAGGAACCATTCCTCTACTAACCATTTCTTTATCCAATCTATTCTTCATACTATCGCTTCCTAATACCAAGATTATATCAAAAATCTCTTTTCTAATAAAGAAATTTTTACTGAAACTAACCCAAAATAAAAGAGTGAACTCCTCCACTCTCTTCTATTAATTATAAAAACTAAAATTCTATTTTTACATCTTCTTTTTTAGCATCCTCAGCTTCAAAGAATTCTCTTTTAGCAAGTCCCTTAGTAGAAGCAACTATACTAGAAGGAAAAGTAACTACTCTTTGATTATAAGAAGATATATTTGAGTTATATAAACGTCTAGCAGCTTGTAAATGTTCTTCAACATCAGTAACACTTTGTTGTAATGTTTTAAAATTCTCACTAGCTTTTAAATCAGGATAAGCTTCAGCCAATACATTAATCTTACCAAAAGTCTCAGTCATTTTATTATTAGCTTCTGCTCGCTCCTCCATACTCATACCTTTTCTATATTTAATTGTATCAGTAATAGTCTCTTTTTCATGTTTAGCATAACCTTTACATATAGCAATCATTTTAGTTAGTACATCATATCTCTTAGTTAAAGCAACATCAATACCAGAATCAGCCTCATCAATCTTAATAATATCTCTATTAAAAGCATTAGAAACTGAAACATACCATATTATAATAATAAGAGCTATGACCCCAACAACTATTAATACTTCCATCAACTACACCTCCTTTCAAATACTATAGTCTATGTCCAATTTACCAAAAAAGATAAACTAACACCAAAATCTCTACGCTATTCTCTTAAATAAATCATTATCTAAGTTCAACTCATCAACAAACATCGTAATTTGTTCAATATCTGTAGACGTCTTCATTAATTCTTTTGCCTCATCTATCTTTTTAAAACAAGAACTAGGTTCAAAAGAATCTTTTCCATCATAAAGACCAACATGCAATTGATTATTAATAAAGCAAAGTAAAATTTTACCCTTATTTCTCTCTTCTAACTTCTGAATTTTCTCCATTAAAGAAGGCGTTAAGATATAAAACGCATCATGAGCATTTTGAGCATATATCATAAACTTATTATTAAAATCAGTTGACTCCATCTTAATTTTTTCATATTTAACTTTAGAATAAAATCTATTATTGCCAAATCCTTTTTCGCAAACTTGAACATTAGCCTTAAATTCTTTATTAAAGTCAAATATCATCCATCTACCCTTAAAAATAGTAACATAATAAGTATGTGTATTACCATCAGAATCAGTAGTAGTATGTTCTTCTTCAATATGTACATCAGATTGCATAAAATTAATATTTTTATATTTACCATCTATATAATCATTAGAAGAAAAAACATCTCCCATATCCATCATACCTGTATTAGCAATAACACTTCTAGAAATTCCTTGATCAGGTAAATATTTTAAATCTGTAAAAATATTCTCTAAAGACTTCTTAACAAAATATTCTTTATATGCCTTCTTATACTTTTTAGAAGGACCAATATTAATAATAAGTCCAATAATAACTGAAATAACAAGTGTAAAAATAAAGAAATTTCCAACTAATCCTTCTTGTTCAGTTGCTAAAGAATATAAAAAAAGCAATAAATTTAATAATACTCCAATACCTATCGCTATAAAAATCCTATTCCGGTATTTAATTCTAGCATCTTCCAACTCTTGAATCGTCACATATATCACTCACCTTATAAATTAATTGTACCAAAAAGCAATAAAAAAGCAATAAAAAAGACAATATATTTTTTAATATACTGTCTACTAAATCTAAATATTTAATATAAATAATCTAATTAACGTATTAGCATCAACACTAGTCGTTTTTATTTTAAGATCAATATCTTGAAGTTTAATAATTAAATCTCGTATCTCTTCTTTAGAATAATACCTCGTAAGTTCTCTTGTCTTTGTAATCCTATAAGGTTTTTCTTTAAGTATACTAGCAATTTCATCATTTCTCATATTTTTTTCTTCTAAACTCTTAACTTGATACATTATTCTAAATTGACTTGCTAAAAGACCAACAATACTTAATGCCTCAATTTTATAGTTCAATAATTCTTGATATAAATTTAGAGCCATTTTTTTATCTTTATCTGCTAAAGCTCTATTAAATTGAAAAGTAGTATCTGTAGCATCTCCCAATTTCTTAATGGAAAGTTCTTTGACATCATCTTTAGAAATATACTTATCATTAATCTTATAAGTCTTTAACTTATTACACTCATTATATATTCTTGCAATATCTCCAAGTGTATTATTAACAATTAAACTAACTACACCATCTTCTATCTTATATCCTGTAAGACAATTCTTTGTAAACTCTGTAGGATCACTACTAATCTTAATAAATTCCATTTTTTTCTTTAAATCCTTAATAATCTTCTTTCGATCATCATACTTATCACTAACTACAAACAATAAGTTAAGAGAAGAACTATTTTCTACATATTTAAGTAGTTCTTCAGGATTATTAATCAAAAGATCCATCTTATCAAAATTATTAATAATTACAATCTTCTTATCAGAAAACAACCCGTACGTATTTAAGTCTTCTAAAGCATCATCTAATAGTCCTTCACTTAAATCATACTTACTAATACTAGCATCACTAAAACCATTTTTCTTAATGATCTCACTTATCTTATTATTAACACTAATATAGTCGCTTCCCTCTATCAAATAATTATTCATGTCTTAAACTATTCTCCACGTTTTCTAATACTTCACTTACTTTACTAGCATCTTTTCCACCACCTTGAGCAAATGTTGGACTACCTCCACCATTACCACCAGCCACTATTGATGCTTCTTTTGCGATTAATCCAGCATTAACACTACAGTTACTGCGTACAATAAAGTTAACACTGTCTTCTCCTTTAATATTAGCAAAGAAGACAAATCCAGGATTCATAATTTCAACTAACGTGTCACCAACAGCTTTTAAAATATTATTATCTTTATCTCTAACTTCCATAACAATACCTAAAGTACCATTATAATTCTTAACATGTTCCTTATAAATATCTAAATTAGATAAATCTTGTTTTTCTCTTAATTCAAAATACTTCTTCTCCAAAGCTTTTACTTCTTGTTGAACATAACCAAGTTCATTTCTATTAAAGATAATATCTTTATATGAAGTAGGTCTACTATTATCAATATCAATATCAAAATCTAACTTTATACCTTCATTTCTAGCTTTATCTAATATATTTCTAGCTTTAACAAGTAATTTAACCATCTCATCATTATAAGGTTTAATAGTTTCAAATAAAGCAACTTCACTTCTAGTACCTGTTGCAGCTTCAATTCTATAAACATTGCTACCTTTAGATTCACATGAATATATAGCAAAGTTCTCTATCTCTTTAGTATTCGCAACATGTGTACCACCACATAACTCTATAGACTTACCAATCTTAACAACTCTAACCATATCACCATACTTTTCACTAAATAAAGCCATAGCTCCTAATTGTTTAGCCTTATCAATTGGCATAATTTCAGTTGAAACAATAATATTTTTACTTATCATCTCTTTAGCAAACTCTTCAACTTCAAGTAACTTATCATCTGTCATCTTACCAGAATAAGTAAAGTCAAAACGTAATTTCTCATCATCAACATAACTACCAGCTTGTTTAATATTATTAGATACAACTTGTTGTAATGAATATTGCAAAATATGTACAGAAGAGTGATTTGCCTCAATCTTTTTACGTCTATCTTTATCTAAAATAACTTCACAATTATCAGAAATATTAATAACTCCATCTAATAATTTAACTTTATGAATATGTTGTCCATTAGGAGCCTTAAATACATCTAAAACACGAGCTTTAAAACCTTTACCAACTATCATACCCGTATCACTAACTTGACCACCAGACTCAGCATAAAAACAAGTTCTATCAAGTGCTATATAACAATCATGGTTACAACTATCAATAATCTCATCTTTAGAAAATATTGCAATAACATTAGCCTTTAATCTATAAAGACCATATACAAATTGACTCTCATCTTTAAAATCTAGCAATACTTTTTTCTGACTAGCCATTGAAGCCTTATTCTTAACACTCTTTTTAGCAAGTTCTCTTTGAATATTCATAAACTTATCAAACTCTTCCTTAGAACAAGTATATCCAAGTTCATTCAAATACTCTAAAGTAAGTTCAAATGGGAATCCATACGTATCATACAACTTAAATGCTTCTTCCCCAGACACATATCCATCTGTAGAATTTTGTACTAATTCTTTTAATCTTCTTTCTCCTGCTTCAAGTGTCTTCAAGAATAATTTTTCTTCTTCTAATACTAAAGTCTCAATAACTGGACGTTTTTCCAATAAATATGGATAAGCATCTTTCATAACATCAACAACATCTGAAACAATCTTATACATAAATGGACACTCTAGTCCTAAAATCTTACCATATCTAACACTACGACGTAATAATCTTCTAAGTACATATCCACGTCCTGTATTTTCAAAACAAGCTCCATCTGCTAAAGCAAAAACAATCGCTCTAATATGATCTGCTATAACTTTATATTCTTTTTGTCCAGTATAAGTAGCACCTGCTAACTCAATAACATGATTAATAATCGGTGTAAATAAATCAGTCTCAAAGTTAGAATCAACTCCTTGGAATATACAACACCATCTCTCAAGTCCAGCACCAGTATCTATATTTTTATTAGGAAGTTCTTTATATTGATTTCTTGGTACACCAGCCTTTGAATTAAACTGACTAAATACATTATTCCAAATTTCAACATAACGTTCTTGTTCTTCATCACGTCTAAATTTACTTAATGCGTCTCCTTCAGGATCATATTTTTCTCCTTTATCAAAGAATATCTCAGAATCAGGACCACAAGGTCCTTCACCAATTTCCCAGAAATTTTCTTCTAGTCTAACAATATGTGTTGGATCCATTCCAACTTCTACCCATCTATTAAAAGCATCATCATCGTCTGTATAAATAGTAACATATAATAATTCTTTATCTATTCCAAAGTACTTAGGACTAGTTAATAATTCAAATGAATACTCAATTGCCTCATTCTTAAAATAATCTCCTATTGAAAAGTTACCCATCATTTCAAAGAAAGTTTGATGTCTTTTTGTAACCCCAACATTTTCTATATCATTAGTTCTAATACACTTTTGTATACTTACAAGTCTCTTACAATCAGGTACAACTGATCCATCAAAATATTTCTTTAATGGTGTAACACCAGCATTTACCCATAACAGACTATCATCATTAACTGGTATTAATGAAGCACTCTCTACCCTCTTATGTCCTTTCTCTTCAAAAAACTTAAACCATGTATTTCTAATATCATCATGACTCATATATTTCATAATATCTACTCCTCCTCAAGTCTAATAATCATCTTAAATTTCTTCTATTATTTCTTCTAATTTTTCTATATAGTTATCAACTGTTCCATTATTAAAAATATAATAATCTGCATAAGCAATAGGTCCTCCCTTTGCTAAATTTTCAATCTCTGAAACATCTCTAATAACAATCTCTTCTCTATTAAATGGTCTAATATCACGTACACCAACACGACTATATCTTTTTTCTTTATCACATACAACACAAACTAATACTAAGTCTTTAAACTTATCTTTTAAATAAACATACTCATCCCATGAATAAAGTCCATCTAAAACTGTATCTTTCTCTTCATAAGCTTTTTTTATTTTATCTTCTAAAAGTACCGCGACTGCTGCCATTCCATACTTAGCTCTAATATCTTCACGACACTTCTTCTCATTTGCTGGAGTAACTTCTTTTCCTTCTTCTTTTAATTTATCCATTATTGCTCCACCAAAATATATCTTATTCCAACCCTTCTTTTCTAAATAATCAGTCGCAATACTCTTACCAGATCCTGCCATACCAACTACTGCTACTAACTTAGCCATCTCCTACATCTCCTCTCTCTTAACTATCTCATGAGCTTGTTCTCTTAAACTATCAAAACCATCATTTTTAATTATATAATCAAAGTTATTATAATCACTAATCTCAGTCTCTGTAATATGAGATTTCTCATCTCCAACAAGTCCATTATCAAAAGATCCATCTCTAACCATCTTTATTGTAACAACATCATCAAATCTTTTCTTAAATTCACTAAACTCCATAATAAGTCTAGCATCAGTAATAATAAAAGTATCAAAGAAATTACTAAGTATTTCTATATCTTCACATGTTCTATCTATCAAAAACATATTTTTATGCATCTTTTCTTTTATAATTTCAATACCCATCTTTTGTAAAAACTCTCTTGGTTTTTCTCCTGTATTCTCATTCCAATCAAAATAATTTCTCGCATAAGAATATAAAGGCTCAGTAAGATGCATAACACAAGGTTTATATCCATAATTCTTTAATTCTTCTCTTAAATAATTACCAAATGTATTCTTACCAGTCTTAGCACAACCCCCAATAACAAATATCTTCATTTTTATCCCTCCCATATACAAATAAAAGACCAGAAATAGGAGGACAAAGTCCGGTACCATCCTATCTTGGTCTTAATTTCTAATAACGGCATCTACCGAGAAAACTCCTAAAGTAGCTTCCTTAAATTCTATCGTTAACTTTCACCATCTATTAACTCTCTATAAGTCGAATCTAAGTACTTATCTTTAATCATCATTTTCTATTGATCTAATTCACATTTATTGAACATATCCATAAAATGAACTTTTTCATCAATAAACATAAGTATGACTTTTAGGCAAGCAACCACTGGTGTTGCTACTACCATTCCTATAATACCAAAGAAATGTTGGAAAATCAAGAGACTAATCATAATTATTACTGGATGTAACTCCATCGTATGTCCCATAATTAATGGTTGATAGAAGTTATTTTCAAGTAATTGAACAATAACTATTGATATTATACAAAATATTCCACATGTAGGTGAAATTGTAAATCCTACAAGTACAGCTGGTATCGCTCCAATATAAGGTCCAAAATAAGGAATAATATCTGTAACAGCACAGAATAAAGCAAATAAAAGTGGTGCATTAAGTCCAGCAAGAGTCAAACCAATACTTTGTGTAATAAACACTAAAAACATAACTGAAAATACTCCCTGTACATACTTACGTAAAGATGTATTTATTCTAGTAGTTAATTCAATATAATTATCTTTCCAAGCATTAGGTAAATTATTAATAACCGTAACATTAATCTTATCAAAATCAAATAACATATAAAAACCAATCATTAATCCTAAAACAAAGTTAACTCCTCCAGAAATTAAAGACTTTGTAATATTAATAATTGTATTAGGTAAATTAGTAGTTAAACCAATTCCAAAGTCTTCTACAGTTTGATATACTTTCTCCTGTACAGATTTAACATCAACTCCAGTAGAAGAAAAACTATCAAAGAACTTATTACCAAATCCTTTTAAATCTTTTAATATATCTGGAATCGTACCCACAAACTCTCCTATCTGTCTAACAAAAGTAGGTAAAAAGGCATATAAAAGTAAAAATATAAGTCCTATCAATACTAAATAAACTAATATACAAGCAACAAATCTAGGTATTTTCTTCTTTTGTAAAAATCTAACAATAGGATCACATAACCAAGCTATTAAAATTCCAATAAATATCGGTGAAATAACTACAAATAATTCTTTTAAAAATGCTAGTATTTTTAACTCTCTAAGTACATAAATTCCAAGTAATACTACCGCAACAATTACCGCAATATAAACAATTCTAGTTAATTTACTTCCAATAACTAAAATCTCATTTAAACTAGATATATCAATTTTTTCATCTTTTTTGCGTCTAAACATCTACCTAACACCTCCAAAAACTATTACTTATTATACCACTAATTCTAGTAAAAAGCCATAAAATACATTATAATAATTACAGGTGATCTTATGAAATGTCTAATAGAAAACAAAGATACAGAAATTATTATTAAAAATTCAAGATTTATAACATCTCTTATCAAAATAGATGAAACATCAAACATCAAAGACTTAATCGCAAACATAAAAACTAAGTATCCTGATGCCACGCACTATTGTTATGCCTACATTACCAATGATAGTCAAAAGTCAAGTGATGATGGTGAACCAGGTGGTACTGCAGGTCTGCCTATGTTAAATGTATTAATTAAAAATGATCTTATAAATACTCTCGCTATTACAACAAGATACTTTGGTGGTATCAAACTAGGAGCAGGTGGCTTAGTAAGAGCCTACACCAAATCTCTAACAACAGCCCTTGAAAATAACACAATCGAAGTAGAAAAAGGCTACACCATAAAAATTATCATTAATTATGATATGCAAAAAGAACTAGATTATTTATTAAAAAATGAAGAAGTCCTAAAAAAAGACTATCAAGAACAAATAACCTATTACCTAAATGTTTCAAAATCAACATACAATAACCTATCAAAATATAACCCAACTATCATAAAAGAAACCTATATCAAAAAAATGTAGACCTTTCTCTACATTTCTTTTTTTATTTTGTTTTTCTAATCTATATTTTACTTTCTTAGTTGTTCCTTTAACTTTCTATATTTACTCAACTTATCATAATAACAATATGGGCATAAAGATTCATAAGTAATTTTATCTTCTCCATCTATTGCTACTTGCTCTCCATCAAAAATAAATTTACCATTAATTTTTCTTCCATTAAACATGGCTTTTCTACCACATGCACAAATAGTCTTCATCTCCTCTATCGTATGAGCAATCTCTAATAATCTAGTAGCTCCTGGAAAACCATTAGTTCTAAAATCAGTTCTAAGTCCATAACAAATAACTGGTATATTAAGCCTAACAACAACTTGCATTAATTCATCTACTTGAATAGCTTCCAAAAACTGAGCTTCATCAACTAAAATACACTTAACACCCTCATCATGGTCCTTAATATAAGTAAATATATTTTCCCCATTTTCTATCAAATGATCAACTTTTCTCTTTAAACCAATCCTAGATACTATATAATCCTCTCCCTTAGAATCTACTTTTGGTTTTATAATTAAAACTTTCATTCCCCTTTCTTCATAGTTATGAGCAGTCTGTAATAAAATAGTCGTTTTACCAGAATTCATTGCCCCATATCTAAAAAATAATTTTGCCATTACTAAACACTCCCATCTTAATTACAATTATATAAAACCTAATTATAATTAACAAGAGTTTTAAGTCTTTTAATAACCTTTTTTTCTATTCTTGAAATATAAGACTGTGAAATACCTAGTCTTTCTGCAACCTCCTTCTGTGTCAACTCATCATGTCCCATCAAACCATATCTAAGTATCATAATATCTCTATCTCTTGGTCTAAGTCTCATTACTTCATTAATCATTATATTTCTCTCAGTCTCCTCCTCTATTCCCTTGGTAACAATATCAGCATCAGTTCCTAAAACATCTTCTAAATGCAACTCATTCCCTTCCCCATCAAATGATAAAGATGCATCTATACTAACCTCTGTCTTAATTCTTTTATTTTTTCTAAGATACATCAATATCTCATTATCAATACATCTAGAAGCATAAGTAGCTAGTTTTATATTCTTACTCTTACTAAAAGTATTAATACCCTTAATTAATCCAATAGTACCAATACTAACCAAGTCTTCTAAATCAACTCCTGTATTTTCATACTTTTTAGCCAAAAAAACGACCAGTCGTAAATTATGTTCAATTAAAATATCTTTTGCCTTCAAATCTCCATCATCTTTTAGACCCACATAATAATCCTCCATCTCCCTCGATAAAGGTTCAGGAAGCATATCTGTAGCCCCTACATAAAAAATACTTGTAACTTTATAAAATAACTTCTTAATAAAATTAATAATAAACATTATAACTCCTCCTTAAAAATATTTGGTAATATACACTCAACCCCATCTATTACGATCTTATCTTTACTAATGCCCACTAAACAATTACTAAACTCCTTCTCTTCAACAATAACTTTATCTACTTTATAACACTTAATAACCCCAGTCGTATTTAAAGCCTTATAAGGTACATAAACAATATCTCCATCCATTAAAATATCATTATTAACCAAAATAACACTCCGTCCCTTATAAGGATCTCTTAACCTATTCCCAGTATCTAAAAGCCCCATTAACTTATATTTATTACTACCATTAATAATTAAAACCTCATAAATATTCCCATAAGTATTCTTATATAAAATATGTTCTTTTACATAACAAAATATAATAATTGGACTAACTATAATTAATAGAATAAAGTTAATAGATAACCCATTATTAATAAATAAAATACCCTGATTTCGATAAGTAAAACTAACATTTAGTAAATATAAACTTCCTCCTAAAACTATACTAAGTAAATAAAAATAGCTTATATTCTTAATAAAATTCTTCTTCCCAAACGTTACAAATATAATACCTATACTAATCCCTGCTTTAATTAAAAATAATGAAACTGAATTAAGTTTTATAAAAAGTAAAAATACTGATAAAGATGCTGCTATACTTCCAAGCACTAATCTTTTAATTGGAACTATTTCTTTTAATACTTTACTAGTTCCATATAGTAATAAAAAATCAAAGAAAAAATTTAGTAAAAACACCAAATCTAAATAGATCTTCATTTATATCACCAAAAACACTATACCAATAAAAAAACGACTTATCTGTCGTTTCTTTGTACTTTTATATTTTTTTCTTATGAATAAATATCTTAATTATATCTGATAAGAATATAATCATAATAATTACAAATGCCCATTGTAATATTGTATTAACTATTCCACTAGAATATTTATTAATAATACCAATAATACTCTCTGGTACATATTTACCAATTAAAGCTGACACATCAGGTAAACCTATATTATTCTTAATAAATGTAAGTATCCTAAGTAATATATCAACAATTGCCATAAAGAATACAAATGATGAAAATCTCTTAAAAAACATTACTACTACTAAAATCAATACTATTAACACTATTAAATCTATATACATCTAACTAACCACCTCGACTATAATAATTCTAGCATATTTTAATAATAATTAAAAGTTTTTTTACTCTAAAACATCACTTGGTTCTTTATAATCTTTTCTATATATTGTTATTTTATTGTCTTTATATGTTGCCAGTAATATTGCCTCATACGTATCATATCCTTTTACTTTTAATTGTTGTATAAACCACTCCCTATCTCGATCGGTATTAGAAATATTTTCTTCCATTAATCTAGAATCTATTATTATATTTGCTGTTAAATTATCTTTACTAAGTTTTATTCCCAAATCATTCTTAGTTGGACTACAATACTTATCTTTCATAAGAAAACTAATCTTACCATTAACTTCCATTATTGCAAAAGCAATCTCTTCTAAATCAAAATACCCAGCATTTCTGGCTTGTTCTAACAAATCATTTATATCTATTTTAACTTTTTTTAAAGATTTAAGTAATACATTCCCATTTTCTATTAAAACAGTTGGTACTCCTACAATAGCCCTTCTAATACCAATGCTCTTCATTGACAGAATTGATACTAAGTAAGCAACTACTCCAAAAGTAACCATTGCTACTACTCCATTAATATATTGTCCATCGAAGTTCATCGTCATCTCAGCTGTAAAATTACCAATCGATATTCCAATAACATAGTCAAATAAACTTAACTCTGATACTTGTTTCTTTCCAATTATCTTCGTTATAAAAAACAAAATAATTAAACTAACTAACGATCTTGGTACAATCATAAATGCTTCATTAAAATCCATAATAATCACCAATAATATTATTAACCAAAAAAGAGACTTTTAGTCCCTTATTTATCGCCTTCTTCTAACATAGTCGTAATAAAAATACCATATCCTTTACTAGTATCATTAACAATAACATAGTTTACAGCTCCAATTATCTTATTATTCTGAATAATTGGTGATCCACTCATTCCTTGTACTACACCACCTGTTTTTTCTAGTAATCTTTTATTGGTAATTTCAAACAGAATATTTTTAGTCTTACTATTAGTATCTAAATTAATGATATTAATGTCAAAATCTTCTATTTTATCATTATCTATAACAGTTCTAATATATGCCTTACCTGTTGTTATATCATTAATTTTTCCTACTTCTATCACATCCATTTTTGAAATATCTTTTGAATACTTACCAAATATGCCTGATATTTCATTCTCTTCTACTATCCCATAAATATCATTTTTATCATATACCGCGTTTTTCTCTCCAGCTTTTCCATTTCTGCTCTTAACTATTGAAGATACATAGGCATCATAAATTTTTCCATCCTTTATCTCAAACTTTGAAATAGTATTACTCTCTAATATCTCATGTCCAAGTGCTCCAAAAATTCTACTTTCCGGATCTATATAAGTTAAAGTACCAATACCATTAATCTTATCTTTAACATATAATCCAGTTTTTAAAACACCATCACTATCTCTAACTGCTCTCATACTAACATCTTTGTTTTTACCATTTCTAAGCACTCTAAATTTAACAATACCTTCATTCTCTCCTATTAAAGAAACCATTGAAGAAATAGAATCAACTTTATTATTATTTACTTCTAAAATAACATCTCCAACCACAAAACCATCATCTTTTGCTACATAATTATCATTTACTTTATAAAATCCAACTATCATAACACCTTTTGAATTAACCTCTATTCCTATCGTATTACCTCCAGAAATAACATGTTCTGAATAAGCTAATATATTTATGGGGAAAATAAGAAGAAGAGCCAATAAAACTATTTGTAGTTTGCTTTTATTTCTCATAAAAAATCACCTCATAAAACCAATCTACATTATTAGTATTATTATATTTTAAATTTTTATTTTATAAAAAAATTACCAATTTTAAACTATCTTGTTATTACCATTTAAAAATGATACAATTACATCATACGAGGTGAATTATATGACAAGTCCTAGTATTACAAGAGAAGAATATCGTAAAGCTAAAAATAAAAGAAAAAAAAGACTTCGTCCTTGGGCTTTCTATACATTTCTTATTATTTTCTTATCAATCTTAACTTATTCTATCTATCAAGTATACACTTGGTCACTAGATAATAAACATACTAAAGAGTTAACCAAAGAGTTAGCAGATGATATAAAACCAATTAAAAATGATAGTGAAGGAGAATTAGTAAATCCTCCAAAAGAAGATGATAAAGAGAATGATTATTGGTACTACACATCACTTCCTTTTTATGAGGTTGATTTTGCTAAATTAAAAGAAAAAAATAGTGATACCATTGCTTTCATTCATATGTTTGAAACTAACATAAATTACCCAGTCGTTCAAACAAACAACAATGAATATTATTTATCTAGATCATATGATAAAACAAAAAATGCTGCAGGCTGGGTCTTTATGGACTATAGAAATAATATAGATAACTTATCTGATAACACTGTAATATATGGTCATGGTCGTCTAGATAAAACTGTCTTTGGCTCTCTAAAAAACGCTCTAAATAAATCTTGGCAAAATAATAAAGACAATTATATTATTTGGCTATCTACAGAAAAAGAAAATATGATGTTTCAAATATTTTCTATCTACACAATTGAAAAAGAATCTTACTACATCGAAACAAATTTTAAAACAACTAAAGATAAAGAAACTTGGTTAAATACTATGCAAAGTAGAAATCAAGGTATAAAAACAACTACTGTCTCAACATCTGATAAAATTCTAACTCTTTCTACTTGTGAAAATGCTTATGGTGGAAGAATTGTTGTTCAAGCTAAACTAATAAAACGTCAAATAAAAGAATAACTATTTTGACAAATGTAAAATATGAAAGTATAATTATAACTATAAGATAGAAAAATTAGGAGGAATAAAAATGGCAAATCCAAATATTGAAGATTACGAACAAACAGATGATATAAGAGATAAGTCTACATCTGGACACGATTCATATAATGAAAGATTTGTAGCAAATCAAGAAACTTCATCAAGAGCTAAAAAGAAAGGTAACTGGCAAAAAGCAAAAGCTGCTGTTCTAGCCGCAATCTACATCACAACAGGTGCTATGGCTTATAAAGGAATAGAAGCTATAAAAGATTATAAAGAAGGAAATGATACTTTAAACGCTTATGTTCAAGCTTTTGAAGAAAACTATGTTGAAGATAATAGAACCCCTACATTTACTAATGATGGTGTCTACTACCAAATAGAAAATATTGCTGATGAATTAAAAAATAAAGAATTAACTCAAGCTGACTACTATGCAATGTATACTACTATGGGAGAACGTACAACAAATCAAGTACTATCTCAATTGCCAAATGCCCAATATAAAACAATTGAAGAAAACCTAACTTCTAATGGCTTTTATAATGATGTAGATGCTTGGCGTAGTAATATAAGAAGAAGTTTAGTAATAGAAGATGAATTATCTACAATGTTTAAAGGCGATAAAAAAGAAAATGTCCAAACAGAAGAAAAAGGTTTAGGAGGAAAATAAATGAACGAAAGACCAGTAGAATACGTATTAATAGATAATATTAAATATGAAATAGTAATGGAAAAAACTCTAAACGATAAAACCTATCTTTATTTAACAAACGTTAATGATGATAAAGATATGTTAATTAGAAAATATACTCATGATAATAAAGAAATCTTAAAACCTTTAGATAATGATAAAGAGTTTGAAGAAGCAATGAAACTTATCGAAGACTAAAAAAAGACTTAAAAGTCTTTTTTATTTATAAAAAATGACATAGGTTTGATACAATGTGATTGCTAAAAAGCTAACATTGAAAGAAATAAATCT
>OLQV01001633.1_pt1 | contig 16597 bp, 11 predicted proteins | sample 1672371 | NCBI WGS metagenome assembly OLQV01 (sample SAMEA3136676, study PRJEB25190) | human gut metagenome
AATAAGAAAGAGCATAAAAGGAACCTGCGGAGTTTGGTCCGGCGACGAAACCATTGCACCGAAGGGCATTCGTAACCTGTCGCGTGAACTGTAACAAATAAATAAAAATACATAAAAATTTTTTCTGTAAATTGTTCACTTTTTGAAAGAGATGTGCTATAATAACGACAAGTACTAAAAGATTACAGTTCCCCAAACGCCTATTCACAAGACTGCACTTATGTGCCTTCACTGTTAGACAGTTTATTTCACTTGATGACAGGCGCTTGGTGAACTGATAACACAACAATTAAAGAACAAAGGGGTGATTTTGTGGTTAGAAAGGAAATGATCGCCATGTTATTGGCGGGCGGACAGGGAAGCCGTCTTGGAGTTTTGACTTCAGAAGTAGCGAAGCCAGCTGTATCCTTCGGCGGGAAATACAGCATTATTGACTTCCCATTAAGTAACTGCATTAATTCAGGGGTGGATACAGTAGGTGTGTTAACACAGTATCAGCCACTTCGTTTGAATACCCATATCGGCATAGGTATTCCGTGGGATCTCGACCGTAATTATGGCGGAGTGACAGTACTATCTCCATATGAAGCAAACGAGAACAGTGATTGGTATACTGGTACTGCAAATGCAATTTACCAGAACATTCGCTATATCGACAGCTTTAATCCAGAGTATGTATTGATTTTAGGCGGTGATCACATTTATAAAATGGATTATCAAGTGATGCTTGATTATCATAAGGCAAACAATGCAGACGTTACGATGGCTGCTATGCCTGTTCCGATTGAGGAGGCAAGCCGTTTTGGCGTGCTGATCACAGATGATACAGGCCGTATCACTGATTTCGAAGAGAAGCCTGCACATCCAAGAAGCAATTTAGCTTCCATGGGTATTTACATATTTACATGGTCTGTGCTTCGTGAGGCATTGATCACAAATAAAGATATTCCAAACTGCGACTTTGGTATGCATGTCATTCCATATTGCCATAAGCGTGGTGACAGAGTATTCTGCTATGAATTTAATGGATATTGGAAGGATGTTGGAACACTTCATTCCTACTGGGAAGCAAATATGGAGCTGATTGATATCGTTCCTGTATTTAATCTGTATGAAGAGTTCTGGAAGATATATACTAAATCTGATAACCAGCCGCCGCAGTATATTGCAGATACGGCACAGATTGAGCGCTGTATTATAGGTGATGGCTCTGAAATCTATGGAAGAGTACGAAACTGCGTTATTGGACCAGAAGTTATTGTTGAAGAAGGTGCAGAAGTTTATGATTCCATTTTGATGCAGGGTGCTGTAATCAAGAAGGGAACAAAGATTTACAAGTCAATCATCGCACAGGATGCAGTTGTTGGAGAAAATTGTACGATTGGTGTCGGTGAGTATGCAGACAGCCAGTATAATAAGAAGGTTTACTGCTGTGATCTTGTAACCGTTGCAGAAGGCTCCGAAATTCCGGATGGCGTTACAATTGGAAAGAACGTAGCAATTGCCGGAAAGACCGCTATCGAAGATTATCCGGATGGAAATCTTGTAAGCGGCGGATACATCATCAAGGGAGGCGAGGAAGAATGAAAGCGATTGGTATAATTTTAGCCGGTGGAAACAACAAGAGAATGAAGGAGCTGTCATATAACCGTGCGATCGCTGCTATGCCAATGGTAGGAACCTATCGCAGCATTGATTTCGCGCTGAGTAACATGTCAAATTCCCGTATTCAGAAAGTAGCAGTTTTAACACAGTATAACACCGTATCCTTGAATGAGCATTTAAACTCTTCAAAGTGGTGGGATTTTGGAAGAAAGCAGGGCGGTTTATATGTATTCACCCCTACTATAACCGCTGAAAATAGTAACTGGTATCGGGGTACAGCCGATGCCCTGTATCAGAACCTGCATTTCCTCAAAGGAAGCCATGAACCATACGTGGTTCTGGCTTCTGGCGATGGAATTTATAAGCTGGATTATAATAAGATTCTGGAGTACCACATTCAGAAGCGTGCTGATATCACTGTTGTCTGCAAGGAAATGCCAGAGGGAGAGGATTTAAGCCGCTTTGGACAAGTGAAGGCAGATGATGACGGAAGAATCCGAGGCTACGAGGAAAAGCCAATGATTGAGACTTCCAGAAATGTTTCATGTGGTATCTATGTAATCAGAAGACGTCTTTTGATTGAGTTAATTGAGCGTGCAGCAGAGGAAGATAGATATGATCTGGTCAAGGATATTCTGATCCGTTATAAGGATATCAAGAGAATTTATGCATACCAGCTTGAAACATATTGGAACAACATCTCCTCAGTTGAGGCTTACTACAGAACAAATATGGATTTCTTAAAGAGAGATGTCCGCAGTTATTTCTTCAAGGAAGGCAACAGTGTATTCACAAAGGTAGATGATCTGCCGCCGGCAAAATATAATCCGGGTGCTAATATTTCAAACAGCCTGATCGCATGTGGAAGTATTGTAAACGGTACAGTTGAAAACTCTGTTGTATTCAAGAAGGCATATATTGGAAACAATTGTGTTATCAAAAATTCTATTATCATGAACGATGTTTATATCGGAGACAATGCAGTCATTGAAAACTGCATCGTAGAGAGCAGAGGAACCATCGAAGCAAATGCATGCTATAAGTCAGAGCCAGGTGATATTCGCATCGTTGTAGAGAAGAAAGACCGCTTCATCATTTGATAATACCAGGGGATCAAAGTCACAAGCGAATCATGCTTGCATGAGAAAGCTTGTGACCTTGATCCCCGCCAAAAACATGAGGATGAAGCGAAGCGAATCCGAATGTATATCTATATTATTATAAAAGAAGAATAAAAATTAGCTGCACAAAGGCGTGCAGAGGACGGAAAGGCAATACTGGGATGGAAATTACAGATGTGAGAGTGCGCAAAGTTGCACTGGATGGTAAGATGAGAGCAATCGTCTCTATTACGCTGGACAATGAATTTGTGGTTCACGATATCAAGGTGATCGAAGGAGAAAAGGGAGTATTTGTTGCGATGCCAAGCCGTAAATCGGCGACAGGAGAATACCGAGATATCGCACATCCCATTAACTCAGAGACAAGAGATTATGTGCAGAAGATTATTCTCGAGAAATACGAGGAGGCTTTGCAGGAAGCATAAACTCTGAATAACAATTCGACAAAGATATATGAATACTTATAAAAGAAAGACTGCCCTCGGGCAGTCTTTCTTTCTCTTGCAATTGTCGTCTTCATTCGGTATAATGTGGCTGAGGGAAAATGTAACGTAATTATTTTTGGAAAGGCGAGGTTTTAAAGTATGAAAAGGAGAAAGACAGCAGCGGGACTATTGGCGGCATCACTGCTAGTAGGAGCAGCGCCGGTGGTGACAAATGCGGCGCCAGTGAGAATTGTATCAACAAGCATAACAGAACAGTCTTCGTCAGGCTATCGTGTAAATGTAACATTTTCGGCAGATGCAGGTGTGAGCCGTGTTATGATGCCGACATGGACAGAGGCAAACGGACAGGATGACATTGTGTGGCATCAGGCAAGTGTTAGTGGTAATACTGCATCATTCTATGTTCCAGTCAGTGCCCATAAAGGAGAAAGCGGTGCATATATTACGCATATTTATGTATATGATAGACAGGGACAGTTTGCGCTAAAGGGTGAAAATGTAACAGTTCCAGCATCGACATCTGCGTCATCAAGCCTTTCAATTGGTGACGTTTCTATTACGGAACTTAGTGCATCGGGCTACCGAGTTACGGCAAAAATAAATGCACCGTCAGGAGTAAGCAAAGTATTGATGCCAACATGGACAAACGCAAATGGACAGGATGATCTAGTGTGGCATCAGGCAAGCGTAAGCGGTGATACAGCTACATTTTACGTGCCATCAAGTGCCCATAAGGGAGAGAGCGGAGCATACACGACTCATATTTACCTATATGATAAAGCAGGAAAATTAGCACCATTAAAGGGTGTCAATGTAACAGTGCCATCAGCAGCCGTGACACCGCCGACACCGTCATCAAGCCTTTCAATTGGTGACGTTTCTATTACGGAACTTAGTGCATCGGGCTACCGAGTTACGGCAAAAATAAATGCACCGTCAGGAGTAAGCAAAGTATTGATGCCAACATGGACAAACGCAAATGGACAGGATGATCTAGTGTGGCATCAGGCAAGCGTAAGCGGTGATACAGCTACATTTTACGTGCCATCAAGTGCCCATAAGGGAGAGAGCGGAGCATACACGACTCATATTTACCTATATGATAATGCAGGAAAATTAGCACCATTAAAGGGAGTCAATGTAACTGTTCCATCAGGTGCAAATCCTGGAGGCAGCTCAGGAAATAATAATGGCAGCGGTACAGGTGTGCTGTCGATGGCGATTCCATATGTAACAGAATTATCATCAAATGGTTTCCGTGTGACAATTCAATTTAATGCTATAAAAAGGTTTCAACTGCAGTGTGGACAGCAGCAAATGGACAGGATGATCTGGTATGGCATAACATGACCGTATCTGGAAACACAGCGACATGCTATGTTCCAGTAAGTGAGCATAAAAACGAGCACGGTTCATACATTGTGAATGCGTATGTATTTGAGACTGATACAAAATATGTACTTCAGGGAATGACCGTTCCAGTGCCGTAAACAAAGAAAATGGAGGAACAAATGGCAAAGAAAAGACGCAGCTGGGAAGACTATCAGAAAAAGAAAATAAAAAGAGGCCAATCAGGTGCGCCTATTGTCATACTTTTGGTGCTGCTTGTAATTGCATGTGCAGGTCTTGGTGTAGTGGCATGGGTATGCCTGCGCCCAGTGACGCTTCCACATGTGCAGCCAGATCAGGCATCATCGACGAAAGCACCTGTGGAATACGAAACATGGAAGGCAACAGAGGCGGCTGCGGATGGTGCTCTTGTACAAAGCAGTGATCCAGTCGTACAGGCTGCTAATTTAAAGGCAATGCAGTACGATTATGACGGTGCAATTGCACAGATTCAGTCAATACCTGGCTATGCAGATAATGAAACATATGTTAGCTGCATTCAAAGCTATGAGAGTTTGAAATCACAGGCTGTACAGTGGACAGACTATGATAAGATTACACATATCTTTTTCCATAGTCTTATTGTTGACAGCGAGCTTGCATTTGCAAGCTATAAGAGCAGTGATTATGATCAGGTAATGACAACTATCGAAGAATTTAAGAATATAATGCAGTCTATGTATGACAAGGGTTATGTTTTGATAAGCCTTCATAAGATTGCAAAGATGGAAACGCAGCCAGACGGCACCGTGCAGATGGTGCAGCAGCCAATTTATCTTCCGAGAGGAAAAAAGCCATTTGTACTTTCCGAAGACGATGTATGCTATTATGAGTATATGACAGGAACTGGATTTGCGACAAAGCTTTGTCTTGATGAAAACGGTAAGGTTGTAAATGAGTATGTTGAGCGTGATGGAAGTGTATCATATGGTTCTTATGACGTTTTGACTGTTTTAGAGGATTTTATTGAAACACATCCTGATTTTTCTTATCAGGGTTCAAAGGGTATTCTGGCATTTACAGGATATGATGGTATTTTAGGCTATCGCACAAGTGATTTCTGGTACAATGAAAATTGTGACTATTACGTTTCTACACCTGCAAACGATAAAGAAAAGCGCGAAGATCATACGTCACCAAATGAAAATATTGAGCAGGACAAGCAGACAGCACGAGAAGTTGCACAGGCAATTCGCGATCTGGGCTGGGAGCTTGCCAGCCACAGCTGGGGTCATCTGAATATGACAAGTACAAGCTATGAACATCTTGTATGGGACACAGATATGTGGGAGCGCGAAGTAGAATCTATAATCGGAGATACAGATATTATTTTATATCCGTTAGGAGCAGATGTAGGAGACTGGAGACCATCACAGTATACATTTGAAAATGAAAAATTCAAAAAGCTCTGGGATGTAGGCTTTAGATATTTCTGCAACGTAGACAGTACTCAGTACTGGCTGCAGTATGGCTCAAATTACATGCGTCAGGGCCGCCGCAACATGGATGGTCAGATGATGTTTAAGCAGATGGTTTATCCAGAGAAGGTACTCACAAGTGATCTGTTTGACGTATATGATGTCTTTGACAGACGCAGACCGCTTCCTGTAAATGGAATAACAGTGCCAGAAGATTTTGATCTGCAGGCACTTGCCGATTCGCTTGGAATGAGTGACCGTATAATAAATTGAACTAACATGAGCGCCATCGGGGACAGGGACGCCGCGGCAATTGCTTTTTTAATGCCACCGTCCCTGTCCCCAGTGGCAGAAGGAGGAAAAAACATGTATATCATAGCAGGTCTGGGCAACCCAACCGCACAGTATAGAGGAACAAGACATAACGTTGGCTTTGAGGTTATTGATTACCTTGCTGACAAATACAATATTGATGTAACAACAAAAAAATTTAAGGGCTTAATTGGAACAGGCGCGATTGAGGGACAAAAGGTTGTTCTAGTAAAGCCTCAGACCTTCATGAATTTAAGCGGAGAGTGTATTCAGGAGGTCATGAATTACTACAAAACAGATATCTCTGATTTAATTGTAGTATATGATGATATTAACCTAGAGCCAGGACAGCTTCGCGTGCGCGGTAAAGGAAGTGCAGGCGGTCATAATGGTATGAAAAATATCATTCTGCATTGCAATTCACAGGATTTTCCAAGAGTGCGTGTCGGAATCGGAGCAAAGCCGCCAAAGATGGATTTAGCAGACTTTGTACTCAGCCATTTCCAGGGCGAAGAAAAAAAGGCAATGGAAGACGGCTACAAAGAAGCTGCCGATGCAGTTTGCTCCTTAATGAACAACGGACTAGAGGCAACCATGAATCATTATAACCAGAAGAAAACAAAATAATGATAAGGAGGGTCAATTGTGGGTATTTTTGCAAATCCGCTGACGGATCTGCTGGAATATGAAGACTTTTCAAGAGATTTTTTGAAGGGAACAGATCCAGTGGGCATGACAGGATGTATTGACTCCGAGAAGGTGCATTTTATGAGCACCTTTCTTGGAGAGAAAAAAGTGCAGCTTGTTGTGACGTACAATGAACAGCGGGCAAGGGAAATTGAAGAAGATTATAAATTATTTTGCAGTCAGGTCTATGTGATTCCACCGCGTGACCTGATCTTTTTTAGCGCAGATCTGCAGGGAAATGCCATCATTGCAGAGCGCATGAAGGCATTTGCAGCACTTTATCAAAACGAGGCGAAGGTTATCATCACGACAATGGATGCGCTCATGAGCGAGGCAGTGCCGTTTGAACAGCTGATGAGTCATGTGATAAAGCTAAAAGAAGGTGATGAGCTTGATCTTGAAAAGCTAAAGCATGACCTGACTGTGATGGGATATGAGCGTGTAGGACGTGTGGAGGAGCCAGGACAGTTTACTGTTCACGGAGGTATTGCTGATGTATATCCGTTGACAATGGAGGTTCCGGTTAGAATCGAGCTTTGGGGAGATGAAATAGATACGATTCGCTGCTTTGAACCGCAGAGCCAGCGCTCAATGGATCAGATCGAGTCCGTATCTGTTTTTCCAGCGGCAGAGGTGATCGCAGATGATACGGCAAGACGGCGTGCTGTTGGAATGATTAAAAATGAGCTTGAGAGTCAGTTAGCTGTCTTTAAAAAAGCAAAGGAGCCAGACAAGGCGAAGCGTCTTCGTGAGGAGACAAACCGCATATTAGAGGCACTTGGCGAAGATGTTGTATTAGAGGCACCAGACAGCTATATAAACTATTTTTATCCGCGTACTGTTCAACTTTCTGAATATTTTGATGAGAAGAACACGTTAGTTTTCCTTGATGAGCCGATGCGTCTTAAAGAGCGCGGTGATGGTGTGCAGGCTGAGTTTGAGGAAAGCATGAAAAATCGTCTGGAGCAGGGCTTTCTTTTGCCAGGTCAGACAGCGCTTTTAACACCGGCAAAACATGTGCTTGCTGCTTTTGAGCGCGGTCAGGTTGCAGCACTGTCTTCACTTGACAGCCGCCTGGCTGACTTTACAGTGGTAAACAGCTACGCAGTAAATGTTCAGAACATGAACACATACCGTGAAGGTTTTGAACTTTTGATCAAGGATTTGACACACTGGAAGAAGGAAAAGTACCGAATTGTTCTTTTGTGTCCGTCAAGAACTCGCGCAAACCGCATTGTCAATCAGCTTATAGAGTATGATCTTTTGGCATATTACAGCGAGGACGAGGATAAAAAGATAAATCCAGGTGAGATCATGGTTACTTACGGAAATCTTCACCGTGGCTTTTTATATCCGATGCTAAAATTTGCTGTTATCACAGAGAGTGATATCTTTGGTGTTAAGAAAAAGAAAAAAGAAAAAAAGAGCCGCTATCAGGGTCAGCGAATAAGTGATTTTGCGCAGCTAAAGCCTGGTGATTATGTGGTGCATGAAAATTATGGATTGGGAATTTATCGCGGAACAGAGCGACAGATTGTGGATAAGGTAACAAAAGATTATATTAAGATAGAATATGGTGATGGCGGAAAGCTGTATTTTCCTGTCACACAGCTTCATATGATCCAAAAGTATGCTGATTCAGAGTCTAAGCAGCCAAAGCTTAACAAATTGAACGGCCAGGAGTGGACAAAAACAAAAAGCCGTGTTCAAAAAGCAGTCAACAACATTGCAAAGGAGCTTGTGGAGCTTTATGCAGTGCGCCAGAGTGGTCACGGCTATCAGTATGGAGCAGACACTGTATGGCAGAAAGAATTTGAAGAGCTTGTACCATTTGATGAGACAGCAGATCAGCTTGCAGCAATTGATGCGACAAAAGCTGATATGGAAAGCACGAAAATCATGGACCGCTTAGTGTGCGGTGATGTAGGCTACGGAAAAACAGAGATTGCCATCAGAGCTGCCTTTAAGGCTGTGCAGGACAGTAAGCAAGTCGTATTTCTTGTGCCGACAACTATTCTTGCTCAACAGCATTACAATACATTTGTTGAGCGAATGAAGGACTATCCAATTCGAATTGAACTTTTATCACGCTTTCGCACGTCAGCGCAGATCAAGGCATCACTTGAGCGCTTAAAAAAGGGTCTTGCCGATATTGTAATAGGAACGCATCGTGTGCTGTCAAAGGATGTTGTATTTAAAGATCTAGGCCTTTTGATTATTGATGAGGAACAGCGCTTTGGTGTCACACACAAGGAAAAGATTAAGCAGCTTAAAAAAGACGTTGACGTGCTGACACTAACGGCAACACCGATTCCGAGAACACTTCATATGAGTATGATAGGCGTCCGCGATATGAGTGTGTTGGAGGAAGCACCGTATGAGAGAAGACCGATTCAGACATATGTAATGGAAATGAATTGGGAAATGGTTCGAGAAGCAATAAACAGAGAGCTTGCCAGAGACGGACAGGTTTATTATGTGTATAATCGTGTCAAGGATATTGATCAGATTACGGCACAGATAGCAAAGCTTGTGCCAGATGCAAATGTTGCCTTTGCACATGGTCAAATGTCAGAGCGTCAGCTAGAACAAATCATGATGGACTTTGTTAACGGTGATATAGACGTGCTTGTTTCCACAACTATTATAGAGACAGGCTTAAACATTCCAAACGTAAATACTATTATCATCCACGATTCCGACCGCTACGGACTTGCACAGCTGTATCAGTTAAGAGGACGTGTAGGCCGTTCAAACCGCACTGCCTATGCTTTTATCATGTATCAGCGAAACAAGATTTTAAAAGAAGAGGCTGAAAAGCGTCTTCAGGCAATTCGTGAGTATACTGATCTTGGTTCAGGTATTAAGATAGCCATGCGTGATCTGGAAATTCGAGGCGCTGGAAATCTGCTTGGCAGTGAGCAGCACGGTCATATGGAAGCAGTAGGCTATGATTTGTACTGCAAGATGTTAAATATGGCTGTCAAAAAAGAAAAGGGTGAGCTTGAGATGGAGGAAACCTTTGAAACAACGGTGGACATTCCAATCAGCGCTTACATTCCAGACAGCTATATACGAAACGAAGAAGACAGGATGGAAATCTACAAGCGTATTGCAGCAGTCGAGACGGAGGAAGAGTCAATGGATATGATCGACGAGCTTATCGACCGTTTTGGAAGTGTTCCAAAGCCAGTCACCAACTTGCTTGAGGTGTCAATCCTTCGTGCGGATGCGCATTCTCTCTATATTAAAGAAATCAAGTCCTCGTCAACAGAGATTCGCCTGTTCATGCATCCAAGAGCAAAATTTGACACGATGCGTGTGCCGGATCTGATACAGTCTTACCGAGGTGCACTTCGTCTGCTTGACAAAGACAATCCTTATTTCTTATTGAGGGCAGGAGATGGCGCAGTCAAAGAAAAAACGCTGACATTGAAAACATTGAAAAAACTGTTAAGCGATATAAAAACGTTGATTGTTTCATAAAATCATGCTAAAATGAAAAGCAAAGTTCACGAGGCGCCCGATAAAGAAGATGCACTTCGGAGCGTTGATAGAGAATATAGAAATAGAGTGAGGTAAATTTATGAACCGAATTATGAAGTATGCAGCAGCAGCCCTCGCAGCAGCTACTGCCGTTAGTACATTAGGCGGATGCGAACAGTTAGAGAAAAAGGCACCAGAGGATACAGTTGCTGTTTCATTTGGCGATACAAATATCATGCTGGATGAGGTTACTTATATGATACGTTCCATGGAGTATACCTATGAATCCTATTTTGGATCAAACATCTGCGGCAACGATATGGGCGATGGTTCAGGCATGACAGTCGGTGATTATATCAAGCAGATGTCTCTGTCACAGCTTCGCCAGACACTTGTATTAAATGAGTATGCAAAGAAAAATGGCATTGAGTTAAGTGATGATCAAAAAGCAAAGGTAGATGAGGCAATTGAAAAGCTTCAGACAGAATCAGAGGATTATCTGGAAGCAGTCGGCGCAACAGATGAGCTGATTGAAAAGACATATACAGAGAATGCAATTGCCAATCTTGTTTATATGGATCTTGTTGCTGATGTTGATACAACAGTTGGTGATGATGAGTTCCTTCGCAAAAAGATCGCATATGTAAAGCTGACGCCAAGTGAACTGACAGAGACGACAGCAGCCGATGGGGCAACTACAGAAGTGTCAAGTGATGAAGACAGCAGCGAAGAGGCATCTTCTATAGAGAATACAGAAGCAGAATCAGAAAGTGCATCCAAGGATGTAACGACTTCCACAGAAGAAGCAAGCAGTGAAAAAGCATCAACTGAGGCAGTATCAAGCGAGAATGTTTCGGAACTTTCCTCTGAGGCATCCACTGAAGATTCAACTGAGGCAGAAACACTTTCAGAAGAAGAGCAGGAACGTCAGGATGCGATGAACGATGCAGCAGACAAGATCCTTAAGGAATTTGAGAAAGGAAATGATGCAGCAGACTTTATCAGTGATTATCAAAATGACAGTCACTTTACTGCAACAAATTCTGAGATTTCCATTAGTGAGGATGGAACTGCTGTATATAATGCAGCTGCATGGGCACTGGCAACAGACGAATGCACTGTATATAGAAGCGATGACGGCAGCATCTACATCATCCGCTGTCTTGATGATAACGATGAGGAAGCACGTCAGAGTGCCATCGATTCAGAGATCGAAAGCAGAAAGACAGCATTGTTCTCAGAGAAATATGCCGAGATTCAGGACGATTCTTCCAAGTTTAAGGTAGATGAGGATGTGATTGACACAATCCGCTTTACAACTCCGGTTTACGTAGCACCAAGCGAGGAAGAAACATCAGAAAGTGAAATTAGTGGTGAGGAAACTTCAGAAAGTGAAACTGGCGAGAAAGAATCAACAAAAGAAGAAAAATCAAGTGAGTCTGATGAGTCAAAGGAAGTGGTAAGTGAAGCTTCTTCAGAGGAAGAGAGTAAATAATTAAGAGCCGCCTAATATCGGGAAAGGCACAGTAAAGTGTCATTTTCCCGATTGCAGGTGGCTTTTTGGCGAAAAACGCGCTCTCTTTCTTAATCGTTATCCCGATTTCACTTGACATCTCGTAATAATTTTGTTATAATGCCCCTCGAAGTGTAATAATTTTGTAATATTTAGTAATAGTTCACTCGTGAATTGTTACTGCGAAACTAGCGAGGGAGTGCAAGCTTACTCGCTCGCAGATAAGAATGTAAAGAGGTTTTATAAAGAAAGGCTTGGTATATATGAAGATCAAAGGAAACAGATTTGTTACGTCAATATTAGCAGCGTCTATGCTGTCTGGTACATTTTTTGTTCCGGCATCCGCAGGTGAGCTTGAGGGTGAGAGCGCAATCGCAGGCATGGCTGTTACATTGAATAACTACTACGCAGGAGAGGAAACTCCGGATGAGGCAATCTTAGATTATCTTGTTCCTAAGGCTCAGGCAACATCTGAGGCTGAGAGTGAGACAGAAACCGAAGAACCAAAAACCGAAGAGCCAAAAACCGTTATGGCCGCTACTGTTGCTGTCACTTCAGATGCTTCTAATGTAGGACTGGTAAGCGCAGCAGGTTACTTAAACGTGCGTGAACAGCCATCCACAGGCAGTGTAACAGTCGGAAGACTTTTCAGTAACTGCCAGGTTAACATCAAAAGTTCCGTAAACAACAGCGAAGGCAGCTGGTATCGTATCACTTGCGGCGATGTAGAAGGTTATGTAAGCGCAGCCTACGTATTAGTTGGCACAGCAGCCAAGACTGCTGAGGACAATATCCAGAACCGCTATGCAGTTGTTACAGCAGATCAGTTAAATGTTCGCGACAGTGCATCTGACAGCGCAAATGTTGTTGGAACTGTATACAAGGATGAAGAGTACGCAATCATCGAGGATCAGGGTGATTTCGTAAAGATACATATTGCAAATGATGAGGTTGGATATGTTTCAAAGTCCGGCATCACCATTAAGACTCAGTTCGCTCAGGCTCAGAAGGTAGACAATGAATTTGTATCTCAGGAGCTGGAGAACTTCATGATCGATATCAACTACTCCAGAAACGTATACGAGCAGGCAATGGCAGAGGGAACAGGCGAAGGCTACTATCGTGCATATGCAGCTATCGTTTATGCAGCAGAGCTTCTTGGTTACTACAGCGAATTTGCAGCAGATTCTGGATTAGAAGATCTGGCAGCAACCTCAAAGCAGGAGCAGGAAAGCGCACTTGCACTTGCAGATGCAGCATATAAGTTAGCATCAGATTCCGGTTACTTTACTCAGGTTGCAGAATCAGTAGCATCAAGCGAGGCAGCAGCAGAATCCTCCGCAGCAGCAGAGTCTGTACAGGAAACTCAGACACAGCCATCCACAGATGCATCTTCTGAAGGAAATGTAACAAATGGTACGGGCGAAACTGCAGCACCAAGCAGCTCAGCATCTGATGAAACCATAAGTGTAGAAGTTCCGACTGCAGCATCTGTAACAGGCATTGAGGCTTGCTATCAGGGCGGTACAAAGTATGTGGGTGATGTTGTCTACACCGCAGAATTGTTTGTAAGAGTAAGCTACAGCGATGGAACTGTAAAGGATATTTACGACGGATGGTATTCACCACAGGTAGGTATGACCTTAAAGCAGGAGGGCTATAATGTTGTAACCATGTATTATGGTGATTTTAGCTCCAACCTTGAAGTATATGCAAACCCGGCACCGGAAACTCAGCCGGCAGCACCAGAGACACAGCCAGCGGCACCAGAGACACAGCCGGCAGCTCCAGCGCCAGCCCCAGAGACTCAGCCAGCGGCACCGGAGACTCAGCCGGCAGCACCGGCACCAGCACCAGCTCCAAGCGGTAATGGACAGTCTATCGTAGACTATGCAATGCAGTGGGTAGGACAGTGTAATTATGTATGGGGCGGTACAAACCTGACACCAGGAGGCGGTGTTGACTGTTCTGGATTTACCATGAACGTATACGCAGCATTCGGTATCAGCCTTCCGCACTACTCCGGCGAACAGATCAACTATGGACAGGCTGTATCATACGAGCAGCTGCAGCCAGGTGATCTTATCTGCTTCTCAGGCCATGTAGCAATCTATATCGGCGGCGGCATGATGGTTCATGCAGCAAGTGCAGAGAGAGGTATCGTAGTAGATAATGTATTCTATAACAAGCAGCCGATCGGATATCGTCGTCTTGTATAAATAATTAAAATTCAAGGCCGTCTGTCAGAGTTGACAGGCGGTCTTATTTTCGTGTATTATAACCGTAAGAAACGAAGACATTAACAGTTAACGTTAACTGGGAAAGAAGGTAATATTGCATGAGACGTGATAAAGTCAATTACTATCTGGATCTGGCAGAGATCGTATCCCAACGAGGAACCTGCCTTAGACGCCGCTACGGTGCTGTTATCGTAAAAAATGATGAGGTGGTATCTACTGGCTATGTTGGTTCCCCGCGAGGACGCAAAAACTGTACTGATTTAGGTTTTTGTATCCGACAGAAACTTCAGATTCCAAGGGGTGAGCGCTATGAATTGTGCAGAAGCGTTCACGCTGAGGCAAATGCCATAATCAGTGCATCAAGAGATCAGATGATCGGAAGCTCTTTATATTTGACAGGAGTAGAAGCAGATACAGGTGAATATGTAAAAAATTCCAACAGCTGCTCCATGTGTAAGCGAATGATCATAAATGCAGGAATCGAGACTGTATATGTGCGTGATGATAAAGATAATTACCGAGTCGTAAAGGTAGCAGACTGGATTGAAAAGGATGAATCACTAGAGGGCACATTCGGGTACTAAGCAAAACATGAAATTTGGCTAATTTCATCTTGATTTTCGACAGGCGGTCATATATAATTAGGGGTGGTGTCCATGCGGCAGATTTGTTCGTGTGCGTTTGGCAGAAAAGAATGCAAGAAGCGTAAAGGCACCATGAAACCTAGGCTGGCGAAGCAAATGGTAAAAGGGCTTCGTCTGTGTGAGAATGTCACAACAACAGGAAGGAAAAGACAAATGATACATCAGCAATACGAAGTAGATGACCATCTTCATGAAGAATGCGGCGTGTTCGGCATTTACGACATGGATGGCAATGACGTAGCGTCGACTATTTATTATGGTCTTTTTGCTCTGCAGCACAGAGGTCAGGAGAGTTGCGGTATCGCGGTAAGCGACACTAGCGGTCCCAAAGGACTAGTACTGAGTCATAAAGGAATGGGTCTGTGCAACGAGGTGTTTACCCCGGAAGACTTAGAGTCAATGAAAGGAAACATCGGTGTAGGCCACACCAGATACTCGACGGCAGGTAGTTCTACGAGAGAGAATGCACAGCCGCTTGTATTAAACTACATCAAAGGAACACTAGGCCTGGCACATAATGGCAACCTGATCAATACGCCGCAGCTGCGCCAGGAGCTTGCAAGAACAGGTGCAATCTTTCAGACGACAATCGATTCTGAGATTATCGCGTACATGATTGCAAGAGCCAGAGTTGAACAGCCGACCGTACAGGCAGCTGTCGCAGAGGCGATGAAAAAAATCAAGGGAGCGTATTCACTTGTTGTCATGAGTCCGAGAAAGCTCATTGGAGCAAGAGATCCATATGGCTTTAGACCGCTGTGTATCGGAAAGCGTGGTAATGCCTATATACTGGCATCAGAAAGCTGTGCACTTGACACTATCGGTGCTGAATTTGTCCGTGACGTAGAGCCGGGCGAGATTGTCACCATCACACAAAAAGGAATTGAATCAAACCGAAGCATGTGTATCCCAAAGGAGCAGCATGCAAGATGTATTTTTGAATATATTTATTTTGCCAGACCAGATGCCTATATTGATGGCGTAAGTGTATATGAGAGCCGTCTGATTGCAGGACGTTCTCTTGCAAAGCATCACCCAGTTGATGCTGATCTTGTTGTCGGTGTTCCGGAGTCTGGTAATGTCGCAGCTATGGGTTATGCGATGGAGAGCGGCATTCCGTATGGCATGGCATTTGTAAAGAACAGCTATGTCGGCAGAACCTTTATCAAGCCAAAGCAAAGCAGCCGCGAGTCAAGTGTTCGCATTAAGCTGAACGTACTTACAGAGGCTGTAAAGGGAAAGCGTGTCATCATGATTGATGACTCAATCGTGCGTGGAACCACAAGTGACCGTATTGTAGGTATGCTTCGTGAGGCAGGTGCAAAGGAAGTTCATGTAAGAATCTCCTCACCGCCGTTCTTGCATCCGTGTTACTTTGGAACTGATATTCCATCTGAGGATCAGCTGATTGCTCACAACAGAAGTGTAGATGAAATCTGTAAGATTATCGGAGCTGATTCCCTCGCATATTTAGACGAGGAATGTCTGTATGAAATGTCAAAGGGACTTGGCATTTGTACTGGATGCTTCAATGGCAAATATCCGCTGGATCCGCCAACAGAGGACATCCGCGGTGACTATCAAAAGTAAAAAGATATAGAAGAAAGGTTGGTTTACTATGGCAACAGATCGTTATACAAGCCCACTTTCCGAGCGCTATGCCAGCAAGGAAATGCAATATATTTTTTCACAGGATAAGAAGTTTACCACATGGAGAAAGCTGTGGATCGCACTTG
>OLQV01001636.1_pt1 | contig 16563 bp, 14 predicted proteins | sample 1672371 | NCBI WGS metagenome assembly OLQV01 (sample SAMEA3136676, study PRJEB25190) | human gut metagenome
ATCCGCCGATATTTAGCCTTGTCGCTTAAAGCGACTGAGGAGCATGTGACTTTAGCATGTGACTTTGGTCATGTGAGATCCACAGATAGTACGTTTATTGTAACATACCCAAAGAAAAAGATATAGAAAAACATTACATATTATTGCCATGAGTGCCACCACCTATTTCGCAGATACACAGTTCCCTGACGGAAGCAAAGCTAAGATGCGTTTCCTTTGAATATACTGATTTGTTGCTGATACGAATTATTTATTTTTTACATGGATATCCATGCTTCCGGAACGGAAACCTTCCAGATCCAGAGTAATGTAATCAAATCCGTAGTCGTTCATTTTAGTTAAAAGGTCTTCTCGGATCTTTATAATTTCAGGGAAATCTCTGGTGTCGATTTCAATACGGAGAATATTATGGTGAGCACGAAGTCTTACATTATAAAAGCCTTTTGTCCGAAGCCATTCTTCACCCTCTTCGATGTTACGCATGATATCGTAAGAAAGAGTATCACCGTAAGGAAATCTGGTTGCCATACATGGAGTAGAAGGACGGGCAGCGACTTCCATACCGTATTCAGCAGCCATCTTTCTGACTTCAGCTTTGGTAATGTCGAATCTGGCAAGAGGGCTTAAGATTTCCAGTTCCCGTAATGCCCGGATGCCTGGACGGTATACGTGAAGATCATCTTCGTTGGTGCCTTCCATAACAGCACCTGCATTCACTTCCTGTGCCTTGGTTTTCAGCTTTTGGAAAAGGCATTTTTTGCAGCGATAGCAGCGGTCTTCCGGGTTATCTTTGATCCCTGCTTCTTCCAGTTCATCGATTTGAAGGACGATATGCTCTGCACCGGCTTCTCTGGCAATCTGTTTGGAGATAGTCAGATCCTTCATAGGATGAAGTTTGGTATGGATTGTAACAGCATAAACTTTTGTACCTGCTTTTTCAGCGGCATTGCAGCAGATTTTTAACAGAAGACTGCTGTCTACGCCACCGGAAAAAGCCAGAGCAATATTTTGGGTTGCAAGTTCGTCTATGTAAGAAAGCAGAGCTTTCTTCTTTTCCTCGTAGGTCATAGTGATCCAATCCTTTCTTTGAAATTTTTCATTATGATTCCGTTAGTTTTTTAATATAAATATATTAAACCAGTAGGTTTATAGAAAAATCTTATTAATAAAGAATATCATCAAAAATAAAGTTGTCAAGAGAAGGTTCTGTAAGGATTAATACAAATTGTAAAAAAATTCTTAAATATCTTTAAAAGAAGTCGTTGTGCTGGAAAACATCAGGGGACTATGGTAAAATGAAAGACAGCGGTAAAACGAGTTTTTTGCTGCACAAAACAGATTTTGAGGTGAGAATATTTGACACTGGAACACAAAGAAATTCAAAGCCTCAGTGACTTTTTTACAGAGTTGGGGAAACGGAGAGAAAAGGGTGTTTATTTTTACCGGATCAACTGTCTCTCAGATGAGATCCGGGAGTTTTTATATAAGTACTATGATGCAGCTCGTAAGGATGGTGTAATCATAGAAGGCAAGATCCCGAATCCGACTCAGGCAAATCTTTCTTATTACGATGAGATGATGGGAATGGATTTTCAGCTGAGTATGGGATTTATCATTTCCAGCCTTCAGAAGTGGCTGCCCAGAATGAACTGTTCCCAGAGTGAGACAGTAGCAGGGGCAATTTATGATTCTCTGTATGCACTCAGGCGAAATGGCAAAACTGAGAATATGCTGAAAAATGCATATATAAAGTTTATGTGCTGGCTTTACTATAAATTTGAGAGAATTGTCAATCAGCTAGGCCAGAATCATCTTCCAAAGATTTTGTACGTAGGTTCTGTCAGTAATTATGAACTGATGCTGATCTCCATATTATCCAATGCAGGCTGTGATGTGGTGCTGGTGCAGCCCCAGGGAGATGAAGCTTACAGGAAACTGGATCCAGGATCAGAGAAGTCCGTTGAATACAGGACAGAAGCTGGAGAACCTTTTCCGGCAGAGTTCAGCTTTCAGAAATTACGGGAAGCAGTAGAAAAAACAGAGAAGACTCGCAAGATATTTGGTGATCATGGAAACCTTATGAATTGTACCAATGCCTGGATCGAAGGCAAGGGTCTGGAGGATATTCAGAAGCCACCGGCTGTAAGAGGAGATCGGAAGGATCTTTTTTACAACTGTTTTATAAAGATCAGTGGTGTGGAGGATAAGCTTATCTATGCCAATGAACTTTATCAGTTTTATCTTTCCATGCGGAATGAAAGCAGACGTATTGTGATAGTCAACGGAAGTATTCCCAATCCTTCCATGGAAGAGATTCAGAAGATACGACGAGGCAATTATATAAACACAGATCAGCTGATTGGAAATTTGCAAAGCAACATACAGTATCCTCCCTCAAAGATTCTTCAGGCATTGCTGAAGAGAGCTTTTGCAGAAGTGATGACAAAGGAAGAGAAGCTTCCGGGAATGAATCTTAACAAGCTGAAAAACAAAGGAGTTTACCTTTTGTGCTGGCTTAATCGGTATCAGGGGAAGCTTTTTGGCACCTGGAATTATCCGGAAGCAGGATGTTTTGTCCACATGGGTGGCTGTAAAGATGAGAACAATGCGCTGTTTCTGAAGTTTCTTGCAAGGACTCCGGTGGACGTATTGATCCTGCGACCGAATCTTAACGAACCATGTTGCCTGGAGGATGACCTTCTTTATGAGATTCATTATGAGACTTCCATGATGATGCCAAGGTTTCCGGAGCAAAATGCACAGCTTCATATTGGAACAGCAGCCTATCATGCAGAGAAAGAACTGGATACAGTGCTTTATAATGATTCTGTGATTTTCCGGGATCAGCAGTTTACCAGAGCCAATACGGTATCTCTTCAGACTATGGACAGAGAGATCCGGCTTCTCTGGAATGAGGATCTGAAGTTCCGACCTGGTTTCAGTACTGTAGATGGGGTAGTAAACCTGCCGGTTATTTTTTCCAAGATATCAGGAGTGAAGGATGGAAATACCCAGAATTACTGGATAATGATTAAACAGCTGATGACAGAGAATACCATTGTTGTGGATCGGCCACCGGTTATGACATCTACTTCACCCAATCCCATAAAAATGTATGCTGCAGAATTTTTTCGGAATGGGAAATTGCAGAAACATAAGATACGGAATCATCCGGCCTATCAGTATGGCTTTCTGAGAGAAGAAATGCAGGAATATATTCTGGACAAACTGGAAAGGATGATAGATCAGAAACTGATTCGGGGAACCTTTGAAAACGGAACAGAATATACAGTTGTTATCTCTGCACCAGCAGGAAATGACCTTCCTACAATCGTTTACAATGTAAACCATAACGTACTTAAGCCAGAAGATACAGTTATTTCTGTAGTGCTGAATCTTCCAAAAGAAGCACTCCGGCTGCTGCAGAATTTTGACTTTACCAAAAAAAATCCAAAACTTATCTATATTAATCCATCAGAAAAACTGATCACACTGGAAGACACTGTTTATACAGTTTTTCTGAATCTGCTGGGGTTTGATGTGCTTTATTTCATCCCGACAGGATACAATATGGAGGGACATCTAAATCAGAAATTAATGGAGGAACATCAGATCGGAGAATTTTTGTATGACCTGCAGATTCCGGACTGGAGTACAGTACCATTAACAATACACACGTCATGGCGTGATAAACTATTCAGGAGGGGATAATATGGGACTTGATTTCAGCAAAGCAGCACCGGCCCCGGCAAAAAATGAGATTGAAACAGTACAGCCCTACGATATTGTGGCAGACAGGCAGCAGATGAATACAGATCTGACTGGTTCAGAGGAAGTGGATGCTCTTGTCAGCACAATTGAAGTAAACAATCTGGAAACAATCGTATCTTTTGGAGCAGAGGCAGCAGAAAATATTTCCAAAGCATCTGATGTGATACTGAACAGTGTAAATATGAGCCAGCTGGATGAATCCAGCGAAATGCTCAATGCCTTATCAAAGGTCATGTCAAAGTTTGATGTGGAAGAATTTAAGGACAATGGCGGGCTCTTTAACAAACTGTTCGGCAATATGAAAAAACAGCTGGATAAGATCCTGGATAAGTATAATACCATGGGTGGAGAGGTTGACAAGATTTATGTTCAGCTGAAACAGTATGAAAGTGAGATCAAACAGTCCAACCGTAAGCTGGAGCAGATGTTTGATGCTAATGTAGAGTATTATCATCAGCTCGTAAAATATATTCTTGCAGGGGAGCAAGGCTGCCGGGAACTGGAAACATACATTGCACAGAGACAGGCTGACTTTGAGGCAACCGGTGATAATTCTATCCAACTGGAACTGGGAAGCCTAAACAATTCTCTGATGATGTTGGAACAGCGTACACAGGATTTGAGGATTGCCGAAAACATTGCCATGCAGTCTATTCCTATGATCAAGACTATGGCATTCAGTAATATGAATCTTGTCCGTAAGATCAATTCCGCATTTATTGTAACGCTTCCTGTATTTAAACAGTCTCTTGCACAGGCTGTTATGTTGAAACGTCAGAAGATCCAGGCAGATGCTTTGTCTGAACTGGATAAGAAAACAAATGAAATGTTGATTAAAAATGCAAGAAATACCGTAGAACAGTCCAAGATGACTGCAAAACTGGCATCTGGAAGTTCTGTTAAGATAGAGACTCTGGAAACTACCTGGAGAACGATCATGAACGGTATTGATGAAACCAAAAACATTCAGGAAACAGCAAGAAAACAGAGGGTAGACGACGCAGCCCGTCTGGAAAACATCAAAAAAGAATTTCTGGAGACTTATGGAGGCACCAGAACAAAATAAAGGAGGAGTAAGATTATGCCAATCAACTTATCAAAAGGACAGAAAGTAAGCTTAACCAAAAGTAATCCTGGATTAAAGAATATTATGGTAGGTCTGGGATGGGATGTAAATGCATTTGATACAGGTGCAGATTTTGACCTTGATGCAGCGGCTTTTATGCTGGGCTCCAATGGCAAATGCCCTACAGATCAGGAATTTGTTTTCTATGGTAACCTGGAGCATCCCACAGGTTCTGTGAAACATATGGGAGATAACCGTACAGGAGAGGGAGAAGGTGATGATGAGGAAATGCAGATCACACTTCCGGATATTCCTGGTAGCATAGAAAGAATCGCATTCACAGTAACAATCTACGAGGCAGAAGCTAGAAGACAGAATTTTGGTCAGGTATCCAATGCCTACATCAGAATTGTAGATCAGGATACCAACCAGGAGCTGATCCGCTATGATCTGGGAGAAGATTTCTCCATTGAGACAGCTGTTGTTGTAGGTGAACTTTACAAACATAACGGTGAATGGAAGTTCAATGCCATTGGAAGTGGATTTCAGGGTGGACTTGCGGCACTGTGTGGACATTATGGAATTGAAGTGGCTTAATCGTGGGAGTGCATTGCACGAAACAACTCGAAGGTATCATAGTTGGGGGCTTTTGCCCCCAGCATTATTATAACCGAAAGGAGTTATCAGTATGTCGATCAGTTTACAGAAAGGTCAGAAAGTCAGCCTGACCAAAGAAAACGCAGGGCTGTCACAGTTACTTGTAGGTCTGGGATGGGATGCGGCAGAGCAGAAAAGAGGATTCTTTGGACTGAAAAAATCAGCAGATATTGACTGTGATGCAACAGCGATCCTTCTTAAGGACGGCAGATTCAGAGATAACAGTGATGTGGTATATTTTGGAAACCTCAGTCACAAATCAGGTGCAGTAACTCATCTGGGAGACAACCTTACCGGTGAAGGTGAAGGGGATGACGAGCAGATCATTATTGATCTTGCAAAAGTTCCGAAGGAATACGACAAGATCATGATCGTGGTAAATATTTATTCTGCAGTTCAGCGTAAACAGCACTTCGGAATGATTCACAATGCCTTTATCCGTATTGTAGATGGCAAGACGAACAAAGAACTGTGTAAATATGACCTGACAGAGGAATATCCGGGAATGCTTGCAATGATCTTTGGTGAAATCTACAGACACAATGGTGAATGGAAATTTGGAGCTATTGGACAGGGAACCAAGGATACCTGTATCTCAGAACTCTGCCAGCGCTATAAGTAACACAAATTACAGAAAGGACTCATTTAATGAGCGTAAAAATGCAGAAAGATAATTTAAAAATGGAAAAAGATATTCTCGAACAGGGATTATCGGATCAGCAGGTTCAGGAAAGTAAGAATCAGTATGGTGCCAACGAACTTGCAAAGAAAGACAAAGAATCACTCTGGTCTATGTTTATCGGAGCTTTTAACGACATCTGGATCAAGGTTCTGTGTCTGGCACTTGTACTGAAAGTAGTACTTGCCGTTCTGGGTGTGATTGTTCCGGCACTGGGTGGTGAGAATGATGTGATCGAGATTTTCAGTATTATTCTTGCCATTGCACTGGCTACAGGATTCAGTACTCTGTCTGAGTACAGAAACAGTTCTCGTAGTGAGGCACTTCAGGAAGAATACAATAAGACAGATGCCAAGGTTATGCGTAATGGAAAACTGGTGAAAGTACTTACCAGTGAGATTGTAAAGGGTGACACTATCATCATTCAGGCAGGAGATAAAGTACCTGTTGACGGTGTGTTATTTAAAGGCAGTGTCAAAGTTTCTCAGGCTGCTCTGAATGGAGAATCCAGAGACGAGAGCAAAAAAGCAGCAGATACAATGGAAAATGCAGAATCCACCGATTATTCATGTCCGGACAAGGTATTTATGGGTTCTGTTGTTACAAGTGGTGAGGCTTATATGGTAGCTACCGTTATCGGTGATGCCTCCGAACTTGGTAAGATCAACAAAGCACTGACAGACGAAAATGAGGAAGACGAACGTAAAGATACTTCCAGCCTGAAACTGGAAGTAGTAGCAGGAGGTATCGGTAAACTTGGTGTTTCCGCAGCTGCTATTGCAGGTATTCTGCAGGTTGTTCTTACTCTGATCCGTACGGATGAAGCTATTACACCGGTGTTTGTAATTCTTCTGGTGGCAGAGGCAGTTATGCTGATGGCATCTATCGTTATCATGGCAGTACCGGAAGGTCTTCCGATGATGAACAGTCTTGTTCAGTCCATGAATACAGAATCCATGTACAAGAAAAATATTCTTGTAAGCCACAAGGCAGCTTTTTCTGATTCTGCGTATATGAACCTTCTGTTCAGCGACAAAACCGGTACTATCACAGAAGGTAATCTTTCTCTGGTAGAATTTATCATGGGAGATGGAAGTATGGCAGATGAAATTCTCCATCTGGATTTCCTGGAAGCTATTACTCTGAATAACCTTGCGAAAATTTCTGAAGGCAAGGCTATCGGAAGTAACAACATGGACCGGGCACTTCTTTCCTATGTGATCGCAAAGAACAGCGTAGATAAAGTTGACGAAAACAAAGTAAAAGAAATTTCCGGATTTGATTCCGAAAAAAAATGTGCCACTGTAGAGCTCAATGATGGAACTGTTTACTGGAAAGGCGCAACAGAAAACATTATTGATCAGGTTACTGATTATATGGCAGCCAATGGTGACATTCATGAATTTACTTCTGCTGACAAAGCAAAAGTAGAAGCACAGATGATCGAGGAAGCCAAAAGAACCATGAAGCTTCTTTCTGTAGTGAAGTTCCAGGGCAATAAGAAAATCCTTCTTGCAGTTCTCTGTCTGAGAGATAACGTACGTCAGGATGCGGTAGAGACTGTAGAAGTTCTGAACAAAGCCGGTATTCAGGTAGTTATGGTAACCGGTGATGCAGAAGAGACTGCAGTAGCTATTGCCAAAGAAGCCGGTATCCTGAAAGATGAAACAAAAGAAATCGTTCTTACTCATGATGAACTGGAGCAGCTCTCTGATGAAGAACTGAAGAAAAAACTTCCTTTACTGAAAGTGGTCAGCCGTGCCAAACCTCTGGACAAGAGACGTCTGGTAACTATGGCACAGCAGCTGGAAGATGTCTGTGGTATGACAGGTGATGGAGTTAACGATGCACCTGCCCTGAAACAGGCAGATATTGGTTTTGCAATGGGAGATGGTACTGCAGTTGCACAGGAAGCAGGGGATGTTGTTATTCTGAATAACAGTCTGACATCTATTAAGGACTGTGTACTGAACAGCCGTACTATGGCGAAGTCTGTTGGCAAGTTTCTGATCTTCCAGCTGACTGTTAATATCAGTACGCTTCTGATGAACATTCTGGCACCGGTACTTGGATGGACAGAACCATTCTCTATTGTACAGATCCTCTGGATCAACCTGATCATGGATACTCTTGCAGCTATGGCATTTGGTGGAGAGCCGATTCTGAATCGATATATGGATGACAAGCCAGCCAAGAGAACAGACAACATCCTTACAGGATATATTAAATCCGCAATCGGTGTAAGCTCTGTCTTTATTACTCTGGGATCTATTTTGATACTGGAGAACATCGGTGGTATTGCAACATGGGTAACACCAGCAGGATGTACAGATGTGGAACTTTATGAGAAGACATTTATGTTTGCTTTCTTTATCTATTCCATCATCTTTAACAGTCTGAACACAAGATCCGAAAAACTGAATCTTTTTGAACACATCGGAGAGAACAAGAGATTTATCCTGGTTATGGGAGCAATCTTTGTAATGCAGACCGTGCTTATTGAGATCGGTGGTAAAGTATTTAATACTTACATGCTGACTCCGAAGGCACTTCTTGTATCTATGGTTCTGGCAGTACTGATCATTCCGGTGGATATGATCCGAAAGATCATTGTAAACAATAAATAATGCTTCTTTGAAGCGGACAGAGAGCCCTTCACAAATACTGTTAAAGTATTGTGAAAGGCTCTTTTTTTTATCCAATATAGTGGTATAATCGGAGGAGAAGTATTGAAAAAGGAAGGCGAATGGTGGCAAAATGTTAGATAACAAGGAAGAAGTGAAAAGTGCACTAAAAGAAAAATACGAATTTAGAGATATTGTGCCGGAGGAGATAGCGCAGACAGCAGAGATTGAAAGAATCTGTTTTCCACCGAATGAAGCCTGTACTTATGAGCATATGTCAGACAGAATCAGGAAGGCACCGGATCTGTTTCTGGTGGTAGTAGATAAAGAAACAGGAAAGATCGCAGGATTTCTTAATGGACTTGCCACAGACAGAGAACATCTGACAGATGATTTTTTTGAGAATGCAGATACCCATGAACCAGATGGTGATAATGTCATGCTCCTGGGACTGGATGTACTTCCGGAACATCGTGGTCAGGGACTGGCGAGAGCACTGATGATCCGATATAGAGAGAGGGAAAAGAAAAAAGGTCGCAAAAAGCTGGTTCTCACCTGTCTGGATCAGAAAGTGGAGATGTATGAGAAGTTTGGTTTTACAGATCATGGAATCGGAGAATCTGTCTGGGGTGGTGAACCTTGGCATGAAATGTCCATGGAAATACAATAAAGGCATCTTGAGGCAGCTTAAGTAATTCGCAGGTATCAATAAAACAGTAAAAAGATTAACCATAAACATATGACAGCAGAAAGAAGGGGAATTATGGATTTTGTAAAAACAGCACTGGAGATGGGATTTTCAGACGCAGCAGTGATGGATACAACAAAGCTGGTATTTGTACCGGAGTACAGACAGTTCTGTGTGGACAATCTTTGTGGAAATTATGACCTGAATCCGGCCTGCCCACCGGAAAGCGGAACAGTAGAAGAGATGAAAGAAAGGGCACTTCGTTATCCAAAAACGCTGGTACTTCAGACGATGTGTGATCAGGCAGATGATCCCAGAAAGGCAAAACTCAATCAGAACAAAATGACAGAAAAACTGGCAGAAGAAATGAAAAAGGCAGGCCACACTGATCTTCTGCTCATGAGTGCCAGCCCTTATAAGCATCATTCCTGTATGTCAGCTTACTGTGTAGATGCACAGAAGATGGCAGATGCAGTGGGAATGGACTGCTGGAAAAATGATTCCATGAACCGGTTTTTCTCGCAGATTTTATTCTTTGACTGATTCTCCGTCACGAAAAGAGTCCAGCGTTACTGTTCACAGTAACGGATTATCTGGTATAATAGAGTGGATAAAAAGAAAAAACATAACTGTGAAGATACTGAGCAGTTACGAAAAACAATACAGCAGGAGGCTTTTTATGGAAAGGCATGCATTTGCAATGAAGATCAAAGATGGTAAAATGAACGATTACCGCAGGAAACTGGGAGAGATCTGGCAGGAACTGACGGCATTTCTTGACCGTAACGAAGTGGGCAATTTCAGCATCTGGAATGCAGGTGGATATATCTTCGGCTATGATGAGATTGATACTACCATGGAAGTGGAGAATAAATGAGTAAGATCAAAGTTGCCGCATTACAGATACCTACGGCGGCAGAAAAAATGGAAAACCTGAACACAGTTGGGACATACCTTGAGAGATTGAAAGAGGAGAAACCTGATTTTGTAATTCTGCCGGAGATGTTCTGTTGTCCTTATCAGACTGAGAACTTCCCGGTTTATGCTGAGGAAGAAGGAGGACCTGCATGGCAGCAACTTTCTTCTTATGCAAAGCAATATGGAATCTATCTGATCGGAGGTTCCATTCCGGAAAAAGATATGGAAGGAAATGTTTACAACACCTCCTATATTTTTGACCGTCAGGGAAAACAGATTGGAAAACACAGAAAGGCACATCTTTTTGATATTGATGTAAAAGGCGGACAGAGTTTCCGGGAGTCAGATACTCTGACAGCAGGAGACAGCGATACGGTTTTTGATACTGAATTTGGCAAAATGGGTGTAATCATCTGTTTTGATATCCGCTTTCCGGAAATGGCACGTATGACAGTAAATGATGGTGCAAAAGTAATTTTTGTTCCGGCAGCTTTTAATATGACTACAGGACCTGCACACTGGGAACTTTCTTTCAGAACCAGAGCATTGGACAACCAGATTTATATGGTAGGTTGTGCACCTGTGCGAGATGTCAGTTCGGGCTATGTATCATGGGGACATTCTATTGTTACTGATCCATGGGGCAAAGTTGTGAATATGCTGGATGAAAAAGAAGGAATCCTTCTGGCAGAACTGGATCTGGATTACGAAGATGATGTAAGAAATCAGCTTCCACTTCTGAAAAGCAGACGACATGACATGTATAATTTGGAAAAACTCTGTAAATAATCCAAAACGGATGGACAAAAATAAATACAGATAAACAAAATTCCCCCGAAGATGACAGAGACATATTAAAAACGTCCATCATCTTCAGGGGAGTTTTTATTTTGTAAGGATATTCAGATAGCCCTGGGTGGTGTTCTCGATAAGGCAGCAGGTCAGTTCTGCCATATGAGCCGGTGATTCCTGGACAGGCTGGGACAGCCAGACTTTGATAAGACCTACGCAGCCATTGAGAGTGAATGCATAGGCATATTTCAGGTCAGGATCATCCTTGGAAAATCTGCCGGGGAGTTGTTTCAGAAAGGTAGAAGCCAGAAGATTCTCAATCTGCTCCACAAACGCCATGTCTCCATGGGGACCAAGGAGTGCCCTGCACAGATCCTTGTCACCGTCCAGAATAGAAAAGAATTTTGTTGTAAATGCAAGTGTGCTTTCTTTGTCAGAAAAATCTACCGGACTGTCCGTTAACATACAGGTGATGTTTTCCAGTGCTTCTTCTTCAATCTTCTGAAGCATCTGATAAATATCTGAGTAATGAAGATAAAAGGTGGAACGATTGATGTCAACTTTATCCACCAGTTCTTTCACTGTAATTTCTTTAATGCTTTTCTCCAGCATCAGGTGGGCAAGTCCTTCCCGAAGCTGTGCTTTGGTCTTTCGTACTCTTCGATCTACTTTTGCAGCCATGTAAAAATCCTCCAATCTTATACTCAGTATAATACGTTTTTGAATAAAAAACAACATAATGTTGAGAAATAGATTAAAAAATGATTAATAGAAATTGAATTTATTAATCGGAAAAACAGTATATAAAAATCTAAAAAATCATCTTTTTGTAAAAGTTTGCAAAAAGATGATTTTTTTACTGTTTACAGAACAAAAATGCAGAAACAAGTTGCTATAGTAGTAAATGACAGAGTATAATCAACGTATATGGCATGCAATGTTGAAGTAAAAAGAATATATAGCAAGCAGATTCAGAGTATCTGCCGAAAGAAGGGGACTATGAAAAACAAAACATTAATAATGATGATGACAGCTATGATTGCAGGTGCAATGGTAATAGGAACTGTGGCTTATGTGCCAGCAGCAACGGAAGAGACAGCAGAAGCAACCACAGATGATGCAGATGCAGAACTGAAATCACAGCTTTATGGAGTATGGCCTGTAAATCTTGACTCTTATATGTATATGCCAGATGGTAGAATTCTTGACAGCAAACGCAATTATCTTTGTGATTACAAGATTGAGGGAGATAAGATCGTATGGGATCTTACAAATGCATCCGAAGATTTTATAGGAGGTGTACAGGATCCGAAAGTAGAAGTAAAGCTTCTTCCCATGGATGCCAGCAAATTACCGGAAGCACAGCAGGATACGGATTATTATTTCTCAGGCGATGAGGATAAATTAATGGAGATCACCATTTCACAGACAGATAATTCTGATCCTATGAATCCGGAAACAAAGGAAGATGTAGTTTACAGTGCCAGATCCATCATGGATCAGGCATCTTATGGAAAAGCACTTCTGTATGGATACACCTGGCAGTCAGATGTAGGAAGCCTGACCGTTGACAAAGATGGAAATATAAGTCTCAATGATGGGGAACAGACAGGCGAACTTTCTATTGATAATCTGGATGATTACAGAAATGTTTCTTTCAAATGGGATGGAAGTGGTATCGCTTCATACAAAATAACAGAAATGGATGCAGACAAAATCATTATGGAAGGAGCAGAAGATTCCTCCAAAACTATTACACTGACAGATAAGGTAGCAATGGAAAATGAGTAAACAAAATCAAACAGAATGGCGCTGTCCTTACTGCGATGGACTGAATGACTGGCAGGATGAAGTGTGTCAGATCTGCGGAGACGGAAAAAGAGATGAAGTTGTTTCTTCAGAAAAGAAAAAATCTTCTGCCGATTCACAACAGCCAAAGATGCCGCATCAGACACAAAATCAGAATACATACAATCAACAGCCTACAGGGAAAGATGTCAGATCTGAAAAAAAGCAATCTGCACCGGAACCGGAAGTCAGACGCTCCAGACCAGAACCTGAAATCAGGAAACCGGAGCCGGATTTCAGGAAAACGGGGTCGGAAGTAAAATATTCAGAACCGAGATCTGCCACACCAGCGAAGAAACCCAAAAAGAAAAAACACTGGGGACTGATTCCGGTGGCAGCGGTGCTGATCGCAGGTGGTTTATACGGCTTCAGTGTTCATAAAGCAGATACCCTGGTAAATGATATAGACTTCAAGCTTCTGGAAGAAGCACCCTATACTTCTATGGATGAGTTCAAATCCTGGGCAGAGAGCCAGGAATATGAAGTCACAACCAGTAAGGACGGTACAGGATTTTTTACAGATTACAGTGTAAATCCAGGGAAAAGTGACTGGAATATTTCTGTATCAGAAGGTAATCGTAGTGTAGAGATCAAGTACGAGGCAGATGGACAGAATCTGAATGAAGTCTATAAGAAACTGAAAGATGCTTTAAGAGACAGAAACTGGTATGACAGGGATTACCTGGATGAAAATCCTACGTTTATTGAGGGAATTAAAGGAAAGAAATATCGCACTACACAGCTCTGGTGTGATGAAAAAAACAACTGGTATGAGCTTGCACTGAAAAATAAAGAGATCACCATTACGAGAGAAGATGGACCGGCAAGCAGTGAGGAAATGGTAGCTGAGGCGGATCTTGATTTTCTGCAGAACAGCCCCCAGGAGAATATACAGGATTCAGAAAGCTGGCTGAAGCAGAAGGGATATCATTATACGATCAGTGGAACGGAACATTATAAAAATTATGATATTACAAATCCTCAAAGTGCTGACTGGAATATTTCCTACATAGGGTATTCTTCAGGAAAAAGCTTTTCTGTAGTATATAATGCATTGGAAAAAGACTGTACAGATCTGCCGGCACTTTATGAAAGTGTGAAAGCAAAGCTGGAGATCTCAGGATTTACAGTGGTTTGTCAGGAAGCAGAAACAGCCAAAAACTCTGATAACAGCAGTGGAAAATTTATGATATGGCAGGATGCGTCTGGAAATCTTTATGATCTTTTTTTACAGAACAGCTCCTACAATCATCAAAGTGAAGTTGGTCTGATAAGAGAAAGTAAATCGGTTTATTCATCAGATGCTGTCTCCTATGATGTTAAGAATCCGGCAGATCAACTAAACATCTCTGCACTTGTTGCAATGCCTATGAATTCTTACATTGGAGATGAAAACTGGAAGCAGAAATTTCAGGAAAATTATGGAAGTGTCAATTATCAGCCCATAGATACGTCAGAGGGGGATTCCTGGTGCAGGGTATTTTTTATATATCATCCTTCTGACCAGGAAAACAAAAAAGAACTTCTTCGCTATCTGAAAAAAGAGATACAGGATGCAACCGGTAAGAAAATGCAGTTGAGTTATATGGATTTGTATAAAAATGGTTTTGCTTATGATTATGAAGTCGAAACAAAACAGAACCGTATTATACTTATTTCTGATGAGTCAGCAGGATATGTCAGTGTAAAAATTGAAAGCAACAGAGATAAATAACTGCAAAATAACAGCCAGATTATATCTGGCTAAAACAGCGAAAGAGAGGCAAAACAGTATGAAAAGAAATCTTATAAAAAAAGCAGCAGTATGCATGGCAGCGGTGATGTGTATGGGAAGTTTCGGCCCGACAGGGATTACCGGTGTCAGTGTTTATGCAGATACAGATGAAATCAGTGAAGATGTTATCGGTCAGTATGTAACCCAGGGTTATGAGAATCCAGAGTATGGATTTAAAATACAGCTTCCGGATAATTTTGTTCTGGAACCAAGACAGACACTGGTTCAGTTTAATGATCAGGATGTAATAGAACAGTCCAATTCGGACAGTGCCTATTCTTATGCCCGTACTCAGGCAGCATTAGGCACTCCGGTTCAGGTTTTTACAGCGTATACAGATACCACAACCTCTTCTTTGGCCGTACAGCTTCAGACTCCCGGAATAGGAAATGATCATTGGGATAAAGAAAGTGTAGTAGCTGAGAGTACAGCAAAAACATATGAGGACAGTCTGAAAGAAGTTCTGGGCGAAGATGTAGAGATCACAGACTTTGAAACAAGTGTAGATAGTGCAGAGTTTGCAGGGAAAGAGCATTACATGGGTATGTACAAATGCCTAGTAAACGGAACTCCTTATTACGGAACAGAGATTTACCTGGTTTCAGATGATGACCAGTATCTGCTGACAGTAGGTATGTTTTCTCTTGACCCGGATGAACTTACAGGTATGTTTGATTATTTCGCAACAATGTAGAGATAATGGGATATATGGAAAATAAGAATAAAGATTCAAATAAATATCTGGTATTATGCCAGGAGCAGATAAAAGGAAAAGGTGAAGACTTTTTCCTTTTTGAGCATGATGAGAACAGGCTGATTATGGGAGTTTTTGACGGATGTGGAGGAAGCGGAGCAAAAGTCTATCCTGCATTCGGAGGACTTACAGGAGCCAGAGTGGCAGCCAGGGCACTGGCTGCAGCTGCAAAGATCTGGTTTCAGGATTACATGCAGGGTGACAATCCGGAAAAAATTCTTAAAGTAATCACAGACAAAATGCTGACTACATGTAAGGAGAGAGGTGCTTCCGGACAGGCGCTGCTGGGAAGCCTTAACAGAGAATTTCCAAGTACCATAGCATTTTTTACAGCAGATAAGGATGAGAACAGTGTGGACTTCTACTGGTGCGGAGATTCCAGAGGATATATTTTGGATGGTAATGGGCTTCATCAGGTTACAGTAGATGATGTGACAGTGACAGATGCCATGATGAATCTCCGGGAAGATGCACCGATGACCAATGTAGCCAGTGCATCCAGACCTTATGAGATCCATAGGAAACAGGTGCAACTGTCAGAACCGGCAGTGGTATTTGCTGCTACAGATGGCTGTTTCGGATATCTTGCAAGTCCTATGGAGTTTGAAAAACTTCTTCTGGAAACCCTGAAAGAAGCAGAGAATGTGGCCCAGTGGAAAGATCTTCTGGAAGAACAGATCGCACAGGTATCAGGAGACGATTTTTCTCTGACATTATGGATCGGCTCTTATAAGGACTTTGAAACTATGAAAGAAACACTTATGGAGAGACTGTCTTATATGAAAGAAACATATCCGTCTCCGGGAGAACTTTCAGAGGAAGAATTATTCCATCAGTGGGAAACATACAGGGATTCTTACGAATGTCTGTGGACAGCAGGAGAGAAACAGGATGCAGATTAAGGGCTATGAGATCAAAGGTGAACTGAAAACCAACAACAGTGGTTTTTCCAAATGGGGTTTTGCTACCAAAAACGGAAAAGATTATTTTAT
>OLQV01001648.1_pt1 | contig 16422 bp, 12 predicted proteins | sample 1672371 | NCBI WGS metagenome assembly OLQV01 (sample SAMEA3136676, study PRJEB25190) | human gut metagenome
GGCTACGACGTGCAGATCGCGCGCATCCTCGCCGACCGGCTCGGCAGGGAGCTGGTCATCGTCAAGCTCAGCTGGGACGGCTTGATCGACGCGCTCAACCAAGGTCAGATCGACGCCATCATCGCCGGCATGATGGACACCGCCGAGCGCCGCGAATCCATCAACTTCTCCGACCCGTACAAGGAGACGATCTACAGCATGATGGTGCTCGCCGGCTCGCCATATGAGAACGCGGCCTCCATTCAGGACTTCTCCGGCGCCGCCGTGCTCGGTCAGCAGGGCACCGCGCTCGACGACGTCATCGACCAGATCGAGGGCGTCGAGCACCTCAGCCCCGTCGGCAGCGTACCCGACATGATCTCCCGCCTGCAGCAGGGCACCTGCGACGCCATCGTCATCAACGAGGAGAGCGCCCCGGGCTACCTCGCCTCGAATCCCGATTTCCGTCTCATCACCTTCAGCGAGGGCAGCGGCTTCACGCTGCCCGCCAAGGGCTCCTGCGTGGGCCTGCGTAAGTCCGACACCGAGCTGCTCGCGCAGATCAACGAGATCCTTGCCACCATCGACAGCGACGCGCGCACCGAGATGTGGAACACCGCCGTCGCCAACCAGCCGAAGTAACCGGCGGCTCCACGCCGCATAAGGAGGAAGCACCATGAGAGGAACCCCCGCGTCCCGCGGTCAGAGCTTCATCGCACGGGACCACCGTTATGTTTATCTGGGCGGCAGCGTCATCGCCCTCGTCGGCCTGAGCCTGTGGTATTCCGCGCCCAGTCCGTGCAGCTTTCTACCCGCCGGCTCCGTGCCCGGTACGGCGCTCGCCGCGGTCTGCTATTTCTTTTTGGTCGTCAGCACGCTGGCGCTGCTCGTGAAATGGACGCATTGGAGCAGCTACGGCGAAACCATTCTCAAGCGCCCGGCCCTCGTGCGGCTGAGCCGCTATCTCTCCTATCTGGACGCCGCGGCTGCCGCGCTGCTCGCGCTTGACCGCTTTGTGCTCAAGCTCGCCTACGTCGTCCACACCGCCGTCCACGCCGAGAGCAACCCCACCGGCACGCTCTCCTCCATGGTCTACATGGCCTACAACCAGCGCTCGCTCTTCGTCACCGGCGTGTGGACGACCGTTCAGCTCGCGCTGGCCGGCACGGCGATCGCGTTCGTGCTGGCGCTTCTCATGGTCTTTCTCCGCATTCAGGAGCCCGACAAGCGCAACAACGACTTTGTGAAGATTATCAAGATCGTCGCGAACAAATTCGCCCGCTTCTACATCTTCGTCATCCGCGGCACGCCGATGATGGTGCAGTCCCTCATCTTCTACTACGCGATCTTCAATCTCTTCAAGCGCACCGGCATGAGCGTCACGGAGATCAACCGCGTCTGGTCGCTCTTCATCTCCGGTCTTGTCACGGTCTCGCTCAACTCAACCGCGTACCTTGCCGAGGTACTGCGCGGCGGCATCCTCGCCGTCGACGCGGGGCAGATGGAGGCCGCGCGTTCGCTCGGCATGACGCACTGGCAGGCCATGCGCAGAGTCGTTTTCCCGCAGGCCATCAAAAATTCGCTGCCCGCCATCGGCAACGAGTTTATCATCAACATCAAGGATTCCTCCGTGCTGTGCGTGCTGGGCGTATCCGACCTGATGTTCATGACCCGCTCCGTCGCCGGCATTTATTATAAGGGCACCGAGTGCTACCTCATCGCCGCCACCGTTTACCTGTTCCTGACGTATCTTTCCTCGCTCCTGCTCAAGGCCATCACGGGAAGGATGACCGCGCCGGACAACACGAAGCGGCGTCAGGGCAATCAAACCGTCGATCTGGGACTTCCCAGCTCAAACTGACAGGAGGACGCTATGACGAACGATCCCATCATCAAAATCGAACAGCTCGAAAAGTCCTTCGGCGACCTCCACGTGCTCAAGGGCATCAACTTAGAGGTCGACCGCGGCGAGGTCGTGTGCATCATCGGCGCGTCCGGCTCCGGCAAGTCCACGCTGTTGCGCTGCATCAATCTGCTGGAGGAAGCCGATTCCGGCCACATCTGGTTCGACGGGCAGGATCTCATGGACCTCAAGGTCGACCTCAACGCCCTGCGGCAGAAGATCGGCATGGTGTTTCAGGGCTTCAACCTTTTCAATAACAAGTCCGTGCTGGACAACTGCACGCTTGCGCCCATGACGGTGCGGCACATTCCAAGGGCGCAGGCCGAAGAAACAGCCATCCGTCACCTCAAGGCCGTCGGGCTGGAGGATTTCATCCACGCCGACTCCCGCCGCCTCTCCGGCGGGCAGAAGCAGCGCGTTGCCATCGCGCGGGCGCTTTGCATGGAGCCCGAGATCATGCTCTTCGACGAGCCGACGAGCGCCCTCGACCCCGAGATCGTGGGCGAGGTGCTCGATGTGATGAAGCGCCTCGCGCAGGAGGGCATGACCATGGTCGTCGTCACGCACGAGATGGCCTTTGCCAAGGAGGTCAGCGACCGCGTGGTATTCATGGACCAGGGCGTCATTTTAGAGCAGGGCTCGCCGCGCGAGGTCTTCGGGAATCCGAAGGAGAGCCGCACGCGCGAATTTCTCAGCCGCTATCTGGAGGACAAAATGGCATGACGAAGAAGATCACCGATTTCTTTGCCCTCGAGGGCAATTATCCCGACTTAGACGCCGAGGGCGCGGTCGCGCGTCTTTCGCAGGCAATCCAATGCAGAACCATCAACTATGCCGACCACAGTCTGACGGACTACACGGAGTTCGACAAGCTCCACGCGCACATGAAGGCGAGCTATCCCCACATCATGCGCGCGGGCGTCTTTGAGCGGCTCGGCCACCACGCCGTGCTCATCACCATCCCCGGCAGCGACAAAACGCTGCGCCCCTGCCTGTATATGTCCCATCAGGACGTGGTGCCGGTGGTCGAGGGCACGGAGCAGGACTGGACCTATCCCGCCTTCTCCGGCGCGGTGGCGGACAGCTACATCTGGGGCCGCGGCACGCTGGATATCAAGGAGCAGGTCTTCGGCGTGCTCGAGGCCGCGGAATACCTGCTGGCCCACGGTAGCTCCTTTCGGCGCACCGCCTACCTCGCCTTCGGTGACGATGAGGAAACGCTCAACACCGGCGCGCTGGCGATCTCCGACCACCTCAAGGCGCGGGGCGTAACGCTGGAATTCGTTTTAGATGAGGGCGGCGGCAAGATCGAATCCGGCGCGGCTTTCGGCGCGCCCGACCTTTCCATCGCGCAGGTCGATCTGATGGAGAAGGGCTATGCCGATCTGGAGCTGACGGTCCGCTCCATCGGCGGACACTCGAGCCGCCCCTACGGCGGCACCTCGCTCGCCCATCTCGCCTGTGCCATCGCGGACATCGTCCGCAGCCCCTTCCCCGTGCGGCTCAATCCCGCCATGATGGGTGCCTTTGAAACGCTTGCGCCCTACATCACCGCCGAGCCGCTCAGAACGCTGACGCGGGACGTCCGCGCGAACGCGGACGCCATCGCCGCCTACTGCTATCAGTCCCCCGCGCTCTTTCCCTTTGTCACCACGACCATCGCTCCCACCGTCATTCAGGGCAGCAGCAGGGCCTGCAACGTGATGCCGCAGGATATGCAGGCGGTCATCAACCTCCGTCTTGCCGACGGCGACACGGTCGAGAGCGTGATGGCGCACTGCCGTGCGGCGGTGCAGGACCCGACCGTAGAGCTGCGCTACCAGCAGGCCAACGATCCCTCCGCCACGGCCCGGCGCGACGGCTACGGCTACCGCACGGTGGTGGACAGTATGCGGCGCTACTACCCCGACGTGGTGTTCGTTCCGTCCATGACCGTCGGCGCGACCGACGCGCACCAATACGAGCAGATCTGCGACACCTGCCTGCGCTGCTCGCCCTTCATGGCGGAGCCAGAGGAGGCCGCCTCCGGCGTTCACGGGACGAACGAGCGTATTCTGGTCCGCGCCTATCTGCAGGGCATCCGCGTGCTCATCGACCTGATGGAGCACGCCAATCTCTGAGACACGACCGCAGTCCGCACGCCAAGCCGCAAGCACGCAAAAAAGAGCCGCGTTCCTTGCACCGGGAACGCGGCTCTTTCCTTTTCGGCAGCTTCCTTTACCACGCGGCGACCGCGCCGTCGCAGCGCGGCTCGGTGCCCGCCGTGTAAACGCCGTCCTCTCCGCGCCAGATGATCTGACCGCGGCCCATCGAAATGCGGTCGTCCACGACCGTGACCTCATGGCCCATCGCGCGCAGCTCGTCGGCAATGGCCTCGCCCGCCTCACGCTCCAGTTCGAGCCTCCTGCCGCCGATCCATTGGATGCGCGGCGCGTCAAGCGCCTCCTGCGGGTTCATGTGATAATCGAGCGTGTTGACGAGGACCTCGGTCTGACCCTGCGGCTGCATGAACGCGCCCATCACACCGAATGGGCCGACGGCGGCGCCGTCCCTGAGCAGGAAGCCGGGAATGATGGTGTGGTAGGACCTCTTGCCCCCGGCAAGGCAGTTGTCGCTTGCAGGGTCGAGCGAGAAGTTCGCGCCGCGGTTTTGGAGCGAGATGCCCGTCCCCGGCACGGCGACACCCGCGCCGAAGGTGGTGTAGTTGCTCTGGATGAACGAGACCATGTTGCCCTCGCGGTCGGCGGTGCAGAGATAGATGGTGCCGCCGCAGTGCGGGTCGCCCGCCCTCGGCTCCAGCGCGCGGTCGGTGATGAGCGCGCGGCGCGCGGCGAGATAGGCGGGATCCAGCAGCTCGCTGACCTTTGTTTTCATATAGCGCGGGTCGGCGACATAGGTCCTCGTGTCGGCAAAGGCCAGCTTGATGGCCTCCATCACCTTGTGATAGTGCTCGGAGCTCTCGCGCTTTTCCGGCATGGTCATGCCGTTCAGGATGCCGAGCGCCATGAGCACCGTGATGCCGTGGCCGTTCGGCGGGATCTCACAGGCCGTATAGCCGCGGTATTCCTGCGTGATGGGCTCGACCCATTCGGGGCGATAATTGCGGAAGTCGTCCTCGCAGAAGTACCCGCCGGTCGCGCGGGAGAACGCGACGATCCGCTCCATCAGCGCGCCGCGGTAATAGCTCTCGCAGTCCGTCGCGGCGAGGGCGCGCAGCGTCGCGGCGTAATCCGGAAGGCGGAACAGCTCACCCGCGCGGTAGGGCGTGCCGTCCGGCTTCATAAAGCTCTGCCACCAGTATTCGTGCGGCGCGGCGTTCTCCGCCATCGCCTTGGCAATGCGGCGGCTGTCGCGCTCCCACTGCCGCGCGACGTTCACCGGCACGGGATAGCCCTCCTCGGCATAGGAAATGGCAGGCGCAAACAGCTCGGCGAGCGGCTTCGTGCCGAAGCGGCGGTTCAGCTCCGCCCAGCCCGCGGGCGCTCCGGGCACCATCGTCGGCAGCCATCCGGCCTTCGGCATCTCTGTATAGCCCATCGCACGGACCTTCTCCGCGCTCAGCGCCATCGGCGCGACACCGCTGGCGTTGAGGCCGTAGAGCCGTTTGTCCCGCTCGATCCACACGAGCGCAAAGCAGTCCGAGCCGAGGCCGTTGCCGGTCGGCTCGAGCAGCGGCATAGCCGCGGCCATCGCCACAGCGGCGTCCACGGCGTTGCCGCCGGATTTCATCACGTCCAGTCCGATCTGTGCGCCGAGCGGCACAGACGTGCAGGCGACGGCATTTTTGGCGTAGACGACATTGCGCCGCGAGGCATAGCGGTAAGTCAGCGGATCGAAGGCAGGCATGGGAAGCGTTCTCCTTTTCTCTTTTATAACAGGCCTAGTATAGCACACCGACATGGGAAGAGCAAGGCGGCGGTTAGGCTCCCGCCCGGACGGTTATAATATTTTCCGCATTATTACCCGGTTTTTAGGCATTATTGAAAAAATGAATCATTCTATTTCTTTTCATTTTCTTGATTTCTTTGGTGTTGTGCGCTATATTTTAGTTTGATTACGAAATTTTACTCACATAAACACAGAAAGGCGGATTTTATGGAGCTTCAAATTCAGGATCTGGTATCCTCCATCAAAAAGGACGGCATCGAGAGCGCGAACCGCGAGGCCGCGCAGATCCTTGCCGACGCCAAGGCGCAGGCGGAAAAGATCGTCGCCGACGCGAGGAGCGAGGCGGACAAGCTGCGTGCGGACGCGCAGGCGGAGATCGGCGTGTTCAAGGCCAGCGCTCAGCTCAGCGCAGAGCAGGCGAAGCGCGACGCGGTGCTCGCCTTCCGGCAGGAGATCGGCGCGGAGCTGACGAAGCTGCTCGCGCAGGATACCCATAAGGCGCTCGACGACAAGGCGCTCGCCGCGCTCATCACCTCCGCGCTGCAGGGCGAGGACGCCTCCGCCTACGCCGCGGAGGTCGCCTCCGTCACGGACGCGCTCAAAAGCGAGCTCGCCGGCGAGCTCAAGGCGGGGCTGGAGCTGCGGCTCTCCAAAAAGGTCCGCACGGGCTTCCGCCTGTGCACCAAGGACGGCTCGGGCTACATCGACTGCTCCGACGAGGAGTTGGCGGAGCAGCTCGCCCCCTTCTTCCGCGAGCTGTACATTTAAGGAGGGACGCTCTTGGCTTCCTATTACTACTTGATCTCGAGCCTGCCGATGCTCCGCGCGGGCGACGCCCCGCCGCTGGATTACGCTGCGTTTCTCGACCAATGCCGGGGCGCGGTGAGCGACAGGGTCTACCGCTCGCTCGAGGAGCTGACGGTGCGCTCGGAGGACGGCGGCTTCGTGAGCCGGTGGGCGGCCTTCTACCGCGTGCTGCAGGGTGAGCTGACCTATCAGCGGCGCGTGAAGCGCGGCGAGAGCTGTGCCGCGCCGAACGAGCGCGACGCCGCCGTGACGCAGACCGTCACCGCGGCAGTGAACGCAAAGGACCCGCTCGAGGGCGAGCGGCTGCTGCTCGCGCTGGAATTTGACCGGCTGGATGAGCTGGTGGGACTGCACAGCTTCGACGACTGCGCGCTCTACGGCTACGCGCTGAAGCTGCGGCTGCTCGAACGGCAGCGCGTCTTCCGCCATGACGAGGGCAAGGCCGCCTTCGACACCCTGCTCGGACAGGTCCGTCAGCAGATATTCAGCCTATAAGAAAACGGGAGAAACGAAATGGAGAAAGTGACAGGCTATGTGACCGGAGTCAACGGCAACCTCGTTTCGGCAAGGTTCTCGGACTCCGTGCGGAAAAACGAAGTCGGCTTCGTCAAGATCGGCAATGACCGCCTCAAGGGCGAGGTCATCCGCATCAGCGGCGATGCCGTGAGTATGCAGATCTATGAAATGACCAACGGCATTCAGGTCGGCGACGAGGTCGAGCTGACCGGCGAGCTGCTGAGCGTCGAGCTCGGCCCCGGCCTTCTGACGCAGGTGTACGACGGCTTGCAGAATCCTCTGCCGAAGCTTGCCGAGCAATGCGGCTTCTTCCTCGAGCGCGGCGTATACCTTGACCCCATCCCCGATAAGGAATGGGAGTTCACCCCCTGCGTCAAGCCCGGCGACGCCGTACTCGCAGGCGACGCGGTCGGCAGCGTGCCGGAGGGGCAGTTCACGCACCTCATCATGGCGCCCTTCGACCTCAAGGACGAGGGCTGGCGCGTAAAGAGCGTGAAGGAAAAGGGCGTCTATCGCGTCCGCTCCACCGTTGCGGTGCTGGAAAACGGCGCGGGCGAGGAGAAGGCGCTGAGCATGGTCTTTTCCTGGCCGGTCAAGCAGCCCATCCGCTGCTATGAGGAGCGTCTGCGTCCCGACGAGACGCTGGTGACCAAGATCCGCTGCATCGACACCTTCCTGCCGGTCGCCAAGGGCGGCACCTTCTGCGTGCCCGGTCCCTTCGGCGCGGGCAAGACCGTGCTGCAGCACATGGAGGCGAAGAACGCTGACGTCGACATCGTCATCGTCGCCGCCTGCGGCGAGCGCGCCGGCGAGGTCGTGGAGGTACTCAAGGAGTTCCCCGAGCTGACCGACCCGCGCACGGGCCGCTCGCTGATGGAGCGTACCATCATCATCTGCAACACCTCGTCCATGCCGGTCGCGGCGCGTGAAGCGTCCGTGTACACGGCAGTGACGATGGCCGAATATTACCGCCAGATGGGACTCAACGTCCTGCTGCTGGCGGACTCCACGAGCCGCTGGGCGCAGGCCATGCGCGAGATGAGCGGCCGATTGGAGGAGATCCCCGGCGAGGAAGCCTTCCCTGCCTACCTCGAATCCGTCATCGCCGCGTTCTATGAGCGTGCGGGCAAGGTCCGGCTAAGAAACGGCAAAATCGCCTCCGTCACCATCGGCGGCACGGTCTCCCCCGCGGGCGGCAACTTTGAAGAGCCGGTCACGCAGGCGACGCTCAAGGTCGTCGGCGCGTTCCACGGCCTCTCCCGCGAGCGCTCCGACGCGCGCAAGTATCCCTCCATCCACCCCATCGACTCGTGGTCAAAGTATCAGGGCGTGGTGGACATGGCGCGCGTGGAGGAGGCCCGCGGCATCCTCCGCCGCAGCAGCGAGATCAATCAGATGATGAAGGTCATCGGCGAAGAGGGCACCTCGGCCGAGGACTACATCCTCTACCAGAAGGGCGAGCTGCTCGACGCCGTGTACCTGCAGCAGAACTCCTTCGATCCCATCGACGCGGCCTGCGAGCCGGAGCGTCAGGCGCATGAGTTCAACGTGCTCTACGATGTGCTCACGCGCGATTACGCGCTCAGCGACAAAAAGGAGATTCGCGCCTTCTTCAATCAGGTGCGTCAGGAATTCCTCGACTGGCACGGCACGGTCTACGGTACGCCGGAATTTGCGGCGCAGGAAACGAAGCTCACGGACCTCTACCGGAGCAAGGTAACGGGTTAAGGAGGGTTTCAGAATGCAGAAGGTTTACACCAAAATCGAATCCATCGTCGGCAACGTCGTGACCGTGCGCGCCGAGGGCGTGCGCAGCGGCGACCTTGCCCTCGTCGGCGAGAGCTACGCGAGCGTCATCAAGCTCAGCGGCGACCTCGTCTCCCTGCAGGTCTTTGCCGGCACGCAGGGCGTCAGCACGACCGACACCGTGCGCTTCCTCGGGCGGCCCATGATGGTCTCGTTTTCCGACGACCTGCTCGGGCGCGTGTTCGACGGCGCGGGCGTGCCGCGCGACAACGGCCCCGCGCTGACCGAGAATATGATCCTCATCGGCGGTCCCTCCGTCAACCCCGCCAAGCGCATCGTGCCCAAGCGCATGATCCGCACCGGCATCCCGATGATCGACGTGTTCAACACCCTCGTCGAGAGCCAGAAGCTGCCCATCTTCTCCGTCTCCGGCGAGCCCTACAACCAGCTGCTCGCCCGCATCGCCATGCAGGCGGAGGTCGACGTCATCGTCCTCGGCGGCATGGGTCTGAAATACGACGACTACCTCTTCTTCCGCGACACGCTCGAAAAGAGCGGTGCGATGGGCCGCACGGTCATGTTCGTCCACACGGCGTCTGATCCGACGGTGGAATGTACGCTCGTACCCGACCTGTCGCTCGCCGTGGCGGAGCAGTTCGCCCTTGCCGGCAAGCGCGTGCTCGTGCTGCTGACCGACATGACCAACTTCGCCGACGCGCAGAAGGAAATGGCGATCACGATGGAGCAGGTGCCGTCCAACCGTGGCTACCCTGGCGACCTCTACAGCTGCCTTGCCTCGCGCTATGAGAAGGCGGTCGACTTCGAGGGCGCGGGCTCCATCACCATCCTCGGCGTCACCACGATGCCCGGCGACGACGTCACCCACCCCGTGCCGGACAACACAGGCTATATCACCGAGGGTCAGTATTACCTCAAGAACGGCCACATCGAGCCGTTCGGCTCGCTCTCGCGTCTCAAGCAGAACGTCAACGGCACGACGCGCAGCGACCACCGCGCCCTGATGGACGGCATGATCCGTCTCTACAGCGCCTACAAGGAAAGCCTTGAGAAGAAGTCCATGGGCTTCATGATGTCCGAATGGGACGAGAAGCTGCTCAAGTACGGCCACCTCTTTGAAACGAAGCTGATGGACCTGAGCGTGAACATCCCTCTGGAGGAGGCGCTGGACCTTGGCTGGGGGATCCTCGCCGAGTGCTTCGAGCCGAACGAAACGGGTCTGAAGACCAGTCTCCTGCAGGAAAGATGGCCGAAAAAGGACGCCTTGAACTGAGGGAGCGCGTATGGCTGTCAAACTAACAAAAAATGAACTGAAGGTCCAGAAGGACCGGCTCAAGCAGTTTCAACGCTATCTGCCGACGCTGCAGCTGAAAAAGCAGCAGCTCCAGTCGGTCGTGATGCAGGTGACGGCGCAGCTTGAGAGGGTCGAGGCCGAACGGCTGAAGATCGTCGACGGTCTGGACGGCTGGATCGCGGTGTTCGCCGAAAACGGCAGCTTTCCCGAGGGGATGCGGCTCGATTCGCTCATCCGTCCGAAGGACGTCGTCTGCCGCGACCACAACATCGCCGGCGTGATCGTGCCGGTCTTTGAGGAGCTGACCTTCGAAGAGATATCCTACGACGTCGCGGACTATCCACTCTGGGTGGACACCGCTGTGGTCACGCTGCGCGAGATCGCGCGGCTGGACGCGCTGGTCAAGACGCTGCGCACGCAGGTCGAGCTGCTCGAGCGGGAGCTGCGCTCCACCGCGCAGCGCGTGAACCTGTTTGAAAAGGTCAAGATCCCCGAGGCGAGGGAAAACATCCGCGTCATCGGCATCTACCTCGGCGACCAGCAGACCTCCGCGGTCGTGCGCGGCAAGATCGCCAAGAAAAAGCTACAGGAGGCGGCGCGATGATCGAGAAAATGAAGGTCGTTCACATCGTCGCTGCGCAAACGCAGAAAACGGAGCTGCTCGACGCGCTGCGTGCGCTCGGCATCGTCCATTTCGCGGAAAAGGCGGACGCCGACCAGACCTATCTGGAGCGCTTCGCCGCGCTCTCGCGGCTCATCACCGTGCTCGAGGAGCAGGGGGTGAGCGAGGTCGAAGCGGAAACGCTCGACGACGTGAAATTCAAGCAGCTCTATGACGGGCTCAACGCCTGTCTGGAGCGCAAAAAGGCATTGGAAGCCGAGCGCGCCGCCGCGGTCAGCGCGTGCGACACGCTCGCCGGCTGGGGCAGCTTCTCCCCCGCCGAGATCAAGGAATTGAAGGCGCAGGGCTTCGAGCTGCACTTCTGCCGCGTGGACAAAAAGCTCCTCGCCTCGCTCGAGGCGGACAAGGAAGTGCGCTTCCTGCGGCTCGCGCCGGTCGGGAAGCAGCAGACCGTCGCCATCCTCGGTGCGCTGCCCGCCTCCTGCACCGCCGGCGAGTTCATCCCGCCGGAAAAGAGCCTTGACGAATACCGGCAGGAGATTGCCGACTGTGAGCGCGGTCTTTCTGAGTGCGGCGCGCAGCTCAAGGCCGCCGCGAAGCACCTGCCCAGCTTCCGCGAGCAGCTGCTCAAAACGCAGAACGACGCGGACTACTCCTCCGTGCGCAATACCTCGGAGAGCGGGGACGGACTCGTGTGGCTGACCGGCTACCTCCCCGTCGACGAGGCGGAGCGCTTCAAGGCCGCCGCCGCGAAGGAGCATTGGGCGTGGGCGATGGACGATCCGGCGGCAGACGACGACAAGGTGCCGACCAAGATCAAGTACACCAAGGTCACGCGGCTCATCGCGCCGGTGTTCGACATTCTCGGCACCGTGCCGGGCTACCGCGAGTACGATATTTCGTTCTGGTTCCTCGGCTTCTTCACGCTCTTTTTCGCCATGATCATCGGCGACGCGGGCTACGGCTGCCTGTTCCTGCTGACCGCCGCGGCCCTGACGGTGAAGAGCAAGAAGCCCTCCGATGCCGTGCAGCTTTTGTGGGTGCTCTCCATCGCCACCATCGTCTGGGGCGCGATGACCGGCACCTGGTTCGGGCTTGAGGGCGCAATGGACGTGCCGCTGCTCCGCTCGCTGGTCGTTCCGACCTTTGCGAACTACCCCGAGTATTTCAACGTCACCACCACCCAGCAGCAGAACAGCGTCATGAAATTCTGCTTCATCCTCGGCACCGTCCAGCTCTCGCTGGCGTGTGTGATGAACATCCGCCGCAAGACGCGGGAGAAGGACCTCAGCTGGGTCGCCGACCTCGGCTGGCTGTGCGCGATCTGCGCGCTGTACTTCGTGGTGCTCTACCTCGTCATCGGCGAGCAGGTGAACCTCACGCCCATTGCCGCGGTGGTCCTTCTCGGCTTTGTGCTGGTCGTGTGCTTCGGCGGTATGTCGCCGGACAAGACCTTCGCGCAGGGTCTCAAGGCGGGCCTTGGCAACGCCTTCACAGTGTTCCTCAACACCATCAGCGCCTTCGGCAACATCATGAGCTACATCCGACTGTTTGCCGTCGGCATGGCGTCGCTCGCTATCGCGCAGAGCTTTAACAACATGGCGCTCGGCTTCAAGGGGCCGCTGGTCGTCGTCGGCATCCTCATCATGCTCGTCGGTCACGGGCTGAACATCGTGATGGGCCTGCTGTCCGTGGTGGTCCATGGCGTGCGATTGAATCTGCTGGAATTCTCCGGTCAGCTTGGCATGGAGTGGACCGGCACAGCGTATGCTCCGTTCAAAAAACTGGATAAAATCAGAAAATAAATAAAAAGAGGAGAACATTGTTATGAGCATTGAATTTATTGGTATGGCGTGTGCGCTGGGCCTGTCCGCCATGGGCAGCGCGTTCGGCGCGGGCTTCGCGGCGCAGGCGAGCGTCGGCGCGTGGAAGAAGTGCTACGCGAACGGCAAGCCCGCTCCCTTCATCATGGTCGCCTTCTCCGGCGCGCCCCTGACGCAGACCATCTACGGCTTCCTGCTGATGAACTTCATCCGCAGCGCCGTGGCCTCCGGCGCCGATCCCGCGCTCGCCATGTTTACGGGCATCTTCGCGGGTCTCGCCATCGGCCTGTCCGCGTTCTTCCAGGGCAAGGTTGCCGCGGCGAGCGCCGACGCGCTCGGCGAGACCGGCAAGGGTACGGCGAACTTCTTCATCGTCATCGGCATCATCGAAACGGTCGCGCTCTTCACGCTCGTCTTCAGCCTCCTGCTGTTACAGTAAGCGCAAGGAGAAATTTCATAGCGGCACAGCAAGGGAGCCGGAGGATGTCCGGCTCCCTTCTTGCAGCATTCTCTTCACGATACCCTCATTTTCCGCCAAAGGCGCAGGCTTTTTTGTCGAGATCTGCAATGTCCCTCTCCCTTCATTTCATCATTAGCTGAGCGAATGATAAGTATATTAAATCGATTCTTTTCTTATGCCTTTGTATCCCGTATAATACTAAGGCTGGCGTTTTGACGCAAACCGTATCTCTCATAGTACGGAGGAAATATTCAGGAGGCTATTATCATGGCGAATTGTGCGATCGTAGGCATCAACTGGGGCGACGAGGGCAAGGGCCGCATGGTCGACTACCTCACCGACCGTTTCGACGTGGTCGTGCGCTATCAGGGCGGCGGCAACGCGGGCCACACCGTCGTGAACGATAAGGGCAAGTTCGCGCTGCACCTGCTGCCCAGCGGCATCTTCCGCGAGGGCGTGGTAAACATTCTCGGCAACGGCGTGGCGCTCGACTGCGAGAACCTGTATAACGAGATCGAGACCCTGCGCGCCGCAGGCGTGGCGATTACACCGGAGAACCTGAAGGTCAGCGAGCGCGCCTCGCTGCTGCTGCCATGGCACCGCGAGCTGGACGCGCTGGAGGAAGCGCGGCTCAAGGACAAGAAGTACGGCTCCACCAAGCAGGGCATCGCGCCGTTCTATTCCGACAAGTATCAAAAAAAGACCGTGCTCGCCGGCGAGCTGCTCCACCCCGAGCACCTCAAGGCGCATCTGGCCGACCTGCTCGAGTGGAAAAACCTCACGCTCACCCGCGTCTACGGTGCAAAGGGCTATACCATGGACGAGCTGGCGGCGTGGATCGACGACTTCGGCGCGAAGATCAGGCCCTTTGTCGCCAACACCACGGCACTCCTGCGCGAGGCGCAGGCAAACGGCAAGCGCGTCCTCTTCGAGGCCCAGCTCGGCGCGCTGCGCGATCTGGACTACGGCATCTATCCCTACACCACCTCTTCCAACGCCATCGCCGCCTATGCGCCGGTCGGCTCGGGTCTGCCCACCGCAAAGCTCGACGAGGTCGTGGGCGTGGTCAAGGCTTACTCCTCCTGCGTGGGCGAGGGGCCCTTCACCTGCGAGTGGTTCGGCGATGAAGCGGCAAAGCTGCGCGAGGCCGGTGCGGAGTTCGGCGCAAAGACCGGCCGTCCCCGCCGCGTCGGCCCCATCGACCTCGTGGCGACGCGCTACGGCGTGGAGATGCAGGGTGCGACGAGCATCGCCCTCACGAAGCTCGACGTGCTCAGCTACATGGACAAGATCCCTCTGTGCGCCCACTATGAGATCGACGGCGTGCAGACCGACGATTTCCCCTTCCCCATCCTCCTCGACCGCGCCAAGCCCGTCATGGAGTATATGCCCGGCTGGCAGTGCGACATCTCCGGCGCCCGCCGCTGGGAGGATCTGCCCGAGGCCGCGCGCAGCTACGTCGAATATGTGGAAAAGGCCATCGGCTGTCCCATCGGCTATGTCTCCGTCGGTGCGGAAAGAGAAAGCCTCATTCTCCGATAAGAAAAATGGAACGGCAGCGCCGTTCCATTTTCTTTCGGGTGGACAAGCCGCGGATTTTTCGGTACAATAAAGCAAATCAGAAAAGAGGAACGAGCCATGAGCAAAGATGTTTACGAATCACCCCTGTCGTCGCGTTATGCGTCGGCATATATGCTGCACCTGTTCTCCGCCGATATGCGCTTTCAGACATGGCGGCGGCTGTGGACCGCGCTCGCCCGCGCGGAGCACGAACTGGGGCTGCCCATCACCGCCGAGCAGGTCGCGGAGCTGGAAGCGCACATCACCGACATTGACTACGCCGTGGCCGAGCAGCGCGAGCGCGAGGTGCGCCACGATGTGATGGCGCACGTCTACGCCTACGGCAAGGCCGCGCCGTCCGCCGCCGGCATTATCCACCTTGGTGCGACGAGCTGCTACGTCACCGACAACGCCGATCTCATTCTCTACCGCGACGGTCTGCGCTATCTGCGCAGCGAGCTGCTCGGCGTGCTGGCAAATCTCGCCGCGTTTGCTCGCGAATACGCCGCCGTGCCTACCCTCGGCTACACGCACTATCAGCCCGCGCAGCCCGTGACTGTCGGCAAGCGCGCGGCTCTCTGGATGCAGGATTTTCTCAGCGATCTTGAGGAGCTCGACCACATTCTCGCCACGCTGAAATTCCTCGGCTGCCGCGGCACGACCGGCACCGAGGCCAGCTTCATAGACCTCTTTGACGGCGACGGCGCGAAGATCGACGAGATGAACCGCCGCATCGCCGCAGAGTTCGGCTTCGACCGCTGCTTCTCCGTCTGCGGCCAGACCTACCCGCGCAAGACCGACAGCCGCATCCTGAATGTCCTCTCCTCCCTCGCGCAGAGCGCCTACCGCATGGCGAACGACATCCGTCTGCTTCAGCACGACCGGCAGGTCGAGGAGCCGTTCGAGAAAAACCAGATTGGCTCGTCCGCCATGGCCTACAAGCGCAACCCCATGCGCTGTGAGCGCATCTGCTCGCTCAGCCGCTATCTGATGGCCGACGCCGCCAACGCCCCCATGACCGCGAGCGTCCAGTGGCTCGAGCGCACGCTCGACGACTCCGCTAACCGCCGCATCGCCCTGCCCGAGGGCTTCCTCTGTGCGGACGCCGTGCTGCGCCTGTGCCAGAATGTCACCAACGGTCTGCACGTCAACAAGAAGATCGTTGACCGCACCATCCGCGAATATCTGCCCTTCCTCGCCACCGAGAACATCATGATGGAGGCCGTCAAGCGCGGCGGCGACCGGCAGGAGCTGCACGAGCGCATCCGGCAGCATTCCATGGCCGCGACCGCACGCATGAAGGAGGGCGAGCGCTGCGACCTGCTCGATCGTCTCGCCGCCGATCCCGCCTTCGGCATGACCCGTGCGGAGCTCGACGCCGTCATGGACCCCGCGCTCTACACCGGCCGCTGCGCGCAGCAGGTCGAGCGCTTTCTGTCCGAGTGCGCGCCCCTGCTCGCGGATGCGCAAAGCGCCGACGGCGCGATCAGCCTGTAAACGCAGCAAGCCCTCCCGTGCGGGAGGGCTTGACTTTTTTACGTGGTATGGTACAATCGTTTGGAGGGACGCTGCACAGACGGCAGGCGGTCGGCCACACCACCCGGAAGGGGGTGAGACCATGCGGATCACTTTACATATCGGTTCCTTTACGGTAACGATCATGATAAAGAAACGCGAAAACCGCCACTCTGCCAAGTGACGGTTTTCTAAAGATTCTTTAGCAAAAACCTGAACTGGGTCGACCGCTTGTCGCAGCGTCCCTTGCTATCTTCATTATAATCCGGCGGGCGAAAATGTCAAGCCGGA
>OLQV01001652.1_pt1 | contig 16393 bp, 15 predicted proteins | sample 1672371 | NCBI WGS metagenome assembly OLQV01 (sample SAMEA3136676, study PRJEB25190) | human gut metagenome
GATGATTCTTGCATCTTGAGATTCAATAAGAAATTATTATAGATTTCCTTTCTCTGAGCAACGCAAGGCAGGGGGGCTATCCTTATACCCCGAAGCTGCTGCGAACGATTCTGAGAGGGAAATTGATAGTTATTTATTTATACGGCGAGCAGATACGGCATCACACCCTACTTTTGCTACTGTTCGTAAAATCTAAAGAAAACGAACTGTAAAATCCAGTGCTCACAGGCATTTCCTGAGTTTCACTCTATCTGTTCGTATTCCGCAGCGCCAAAGTTCGTATTCAAGCAGCATTTTCACCTATCAGGAGGCATCCCATGAACAAGAAAACCATCGCTATAACCGCTGAACAGTACAAGACAATCATCGCCACCATGAAGCAAGGCTTTTCCGGATGCAGACCAAATGAGCGCATCGCAACCGCCTTGATACTCGAAGCCAACCTTGGACTGCGCATTTCTGATATCGTCAAACTGCGCCTTGCTGATATCGTACACGACGGAGACAGATATCGCCTGTCCATCGTGGAGCAGAAGACGAAGAAAGCCCGAACCTTTACCGTACCCCTTGCCCTTTACCAGTTCATCCGCTGCTATTGCCTCGACCACAATATATCTCCCGAGGCAAGGATATTCCCCATTACTGAGCGAGCTGTACAGAAAAGGCTGCAAAGCGTTTGTTCCTACTTGGGGTACAGCGAGGATATCAGCACGCACAGCTTCCGCAAGTTCTACGCAACAGAGATTTACAACGACAACGGCTATAATATTGTCCTTGTCCAACAGCTCTTGCAGCACAGTTCCGCCGCAGTCACGCAAAGGTATATCGGCATCCAGCAGCAGGAGCTTGAAAAGGCTATCGAGGGGCATTTGATGTTGGAGGTGTAAGAAAAAAGGGGGGATAGTTTCCCCCCTACGTTAACTTTTTATACAGAATTATCATTCAGTTTACCGAGATTCCCTGCAATCGAATGTCTATGTTGCTCCATCTTGTCTTTGAGCGTATCTAATGGAAGCATAAAAAACGCATAGACCCACTTCTGAATAACATCTTCTTCGACCATAGCATCATCGTCCAGAACAGCAAATATCTCGCATATACTTGTAACAGCGTTGATGACACCTTTCCAAAACTCAGGACTGATTGCTTCATTAACCAAGAACACCCGTCTAAAAAATTCGAGCATAAGGTTTTGAATTACATCGAGTAGTTTATCCCAGAATTCATCAATTTCTTCCACGGAAGATACTTCGATTCCATCCCAAGTCAATTCTGTACCGTACTTCTGATTGACAAAATCTAAAACGTCACCATTATCCACTATCTGCTCAATGAATTGACGTTCGGTATGTGAAAAATGTCCGTCTTGGGTAGCAAGCTTTAGTAAGGCTGTTTGTAAAATTACATCAAACTGATTCTTCAGAAACAAATCTGTACCTTTAGCCGCCTTTTCACAAATCGTAGTTATTGTTTCTATATGTTGCATTGCTTTTTGATAATGCTCTCTTGCAACATCAAATTTTTCCTGCGCGGTTCTCACAATATCTGCTCCTTTCATTATCATCAAATGCTTTTGCTATATTTAACGGCTTATATTATGTCGTATGACATAATATAACATATATTTATTGACGTTTCAATCATAACGACAAAATTTATTTTACTGATAACGAATTCACGTAAGCTATCATAATCAAGAGGTGATAGCATGCAAGAAGAATTTGTTCGTGAGAGGATTACACAGCTCCGCCTACGGAAAGGTGTCTCTGAGTATCAAATGAGCTATGACCTTGGGCATAGTCGAGGCTACGTTTACAATATTTCTTCTGGGAAGTCCCTCCCGCCGTTCAAAGAGTTTTTTGCCATCTGTGATTATTTTGATATTACGCCCTCGCAGTTCTTTGATGACGGGGAAAAGAATCCCGAGCTGGTACAAAAAGCACTTTCAGGAATGCGTGAGCTTGATGATGAAGACCTCCTTATGCTCATTGGGATAATCAATCGGCTACACAAGAAAAAGTGAATATCAATATTCAATTTCTCACCGGTCCAATTTCCGGTGAGTTTTTTATTGTCAGTTTTTCAAAATAGTAGTATAATTTATGTTAAATATGTATTTTGGACATATATTTATTGTCCACGAAAGGGGTGAGAGATGTGACGCTTGAGGGATACCTTCTGTGTATTGAAGTTGCTATTGCTATTTTACTTATCCTTGGGCGCAGTATGAAACACTGACAGGCACACCATTTGTGATTTGCTGAAAAAATAGAAAGGTTGTGATATTTTGGCTTACTTCGCGGTTGGACTTCCCATTGCCATCTTGATTCGATTGTTTGCAGGAGTTCCTTTGTTTTGGTTTATTGTAATTCCTATTACAATTCTTACATTCATTGGAATTGCTAAAATGGATGAAACTTCAATCTTAGCAGCAAGAAAGTTTAAAGACGGTAAATCTATTGACTCTTTAGCTATGGCTAAAAAGTATTACGAAGAATACCGTCGAAGGGATGAGAAATGTGATTACGAGCATTTCTGTGAGCAACAAAAATATTTTTGGAGAAAGATAGCGCGGAACTATCCAATGACTATTATTTATCTTAAAGATGGCACTGAAAAGTTTTGTGGTTATATAACTTGGAATGAACGACTTCAGGAAATTCATCTCCGTAGCAATTATCACAAAGACTACGAAGTAGTTCATTATGAGGATATCGCTTCGATTTGTGTCCGTTAAGTGAAGTCTTGGTAACGCTGCATGACCTCTTATTACACTAAAAGCCCCGCAGTAATGGATTCTAAAAACTTTCCATCACTGCGAGGCTTTCTCTATCTCTATATCAAACTGGTTCTCTCTACGAAAAATCTCTTTCCGACATTTCACAGGACTTGAAAAATACAATTCAAATTGCATTATATGCTCTGTCCTTAATATGAAAATTGTGCGCCCTTTTGCAGGGGGTGTGGGGGGAGATTTTGGGCGCAGGTGCCATAAGTTTTGAGGCTTGCCGAAAAACGTTGGCAGTTGGTCAGCAAAATCTCCCCCCACATAAAATCAAAGGTCTTTTCTATAACGGTTCACTCAGATAGCACGGGTTCCATCTGGTAGCAAAACAAGGTGTCACTTTTACTCGGTCAAAGATATAAGTATGCTTAATAAGGGGAGCGTAACAGTGACACTTCTTCTGGTTAGGACTCTGGCAACAGAAGTTTTTTCAAGTGTTCTGCTTCTCTTCTGCAACGTACCAGTCTGCGATTTTCTCCAAAGCCTCTGAATCCAACATCCACATTTCTTACCATATCTTCGAGGATTGCTGACAGCAGCTCTCTTGCATTGACTGGCTCCAAATCCTCTGGCACACTTTGTATCTCTACAACTTGCTTCTCACAAACAGAATACCCGTATCGGTCATACATTGCTGCATCCACCTGTTCGGCATACTGTTTCCATCTCTTATGGCGAAACACCATCGCTTCGTTAGGTTCATTCAGTAACACGAGCACATCTGACTTGATTTGCAAATAATTTGATACTATCTCAGCAGACACTACTTCCCAAGTATCGCTTCTCAAATACGTCTTTGTCCACGTTGCCTGTTGCTTCTTCTCAAGCTGGATGAAGCTACTGTTCAGAAGCTTAAAAATCTTACCCCTGTACGCATCAAGGAATTCTGAAAACTCTATGCCCTCATTGCCGGTCTCTGTATAAAGAATGCCAAGTCTTTTCAATATCCCACTCTTTGTATACGTTCCCGTTTCAATGTGTTGGAGTAATGCTCGCTGCATCAGGTCATTCAGAGGTGTTGTGTGTACTCCTGTTCTCCGGTCACGGCTTTCTTTTGGTGCGTCAAAATACAATGCTGTAACACGAATCTCATTTGCCGTACCTGTCTTTTCCCATTCAAAGAAGCATCGCATTTCTTTCTCAAGCTCTTTGCGCCGCTTTCCCTTACACGGTTCAAATCCAAGTTCTCTGCACAGGGCATTAAACGAAGCAAATGGCTCACCATCTGTAAAACGGCTCGTAATTATTCTTCGTACCTCTATGGAGGCAAGTAATTGACGCTTCTAATTTTTCTTCATAAGCGTCCTCCTTATTTATTATTCAAACTACTTAAAAAGCGTTTGCGGACGGTCGCTTCTAAGTAGCCTGTATGCACACAGTACTTCATAATCAAAAAAGATGCAAGGGGTAAACATGAAATTTTTTCAATTTCTGTCTTGTGCACCTGCACTTTTTCTAAAAAATCCACAACATCACTCTCGGAAAAATCAGGCGGTCTGATTTCTTGAAAATCAGGCGAACAAATCCAAAAAGTCAGTTTTCACAAGGGTTTTGAGGAGGCTTAGCTCAGCTGGTTAGAGCGCCTGCTTCACACGCAGGAGGTCACTGGTTCGAGTCCAGCAGTCTCCACCAAACCCTTGGAATCTTAATGATTTCAAGGGTTTTTTCTTTTATCAAAAAAATGATAGTTTTTTGCTTTACAGTGCTTTCCTTATATTTTCTCAGCAAATTGATAGTATTTTATCGCAATGAAAAAGAGACGCTTTCGCGTCTCTTTTTTCATTACCTCTCCTGCACCTTTTTGCCGCTGATGTGGTCGATGCTGATGTGGAACATCTGGACGGCTTTGCCGGAGGCGGCGACTTCGTCGTCGACCATTTTCTCGGTGGGGTAGTATTTCATCGCGAACTTTTTGCACAGCGCGTCGCTCTCGCCGCGGTCCGCGACGAGATGGCAGCGGCCAAAGACGACGGCGCTCTTCAAAAACGGGGCCCAGGCCTCGTCCTCGATCTCGACGCTCTCGCCGCTCACAACGGTAAAGCAGACCTTGTCGCTTCTCTTGAGCGCATCCACCTTGTGGCCGACCTTGGAGCCATGGAAAATGATCTCCTGCGCGTCCTCGTCGTACAGGTAGTTGATGGGCACCGCGTAGGGGTAGCCGTCGTCTCCGCTGACGGCCAGCACGCCGCGGCGAGCCTCGTGCAGGAGCTTTTTCGCCTCCTCCACGCTGATCTCGTTTGCCTTTTTGCGAACAGGTCTGAACATGGTCTCGTCCTCCTCATACTGCCGACCGTGTCGGCTATTTCTCGCCGCCATTATACCGGTTTTCCCCCGATATTGCAACGGGGAGGCGGCGGCAAGAGCTCTGATGGCAGCAAAAAAGAGACGCTCACTGCAAAAGCGTCTCTTCTACTTCTTTCCGTCTTTTTTCTTCAGCAGCTCCACCATGCCGCACACGAGCGCGGCCTCCTCCTCGCTCAAATCGGAGATGTCGAGAAAGCGCTTGTCCTGGCGGCAGAGCAGGTAGTCCACTGTGACGCCGAACAGGTCCGCCAGACGCACCATGACCTCGTAGGACGGCAGGCGGATATCCGTCTCATACGACGAGACCATCGCCGCGGTCACGCCGATGCGCTTCGCCACCTGCGCCTGCGTCAGGTGCCTGTCCCTGCGGAGCTGTTTCAGCCTTTGTGAGAAATCCAACATACGCCGCGCGCCTCCTTTGCCCTATATAGTTTACACGGCGCAAGTTTTCCATTAGAAATATTTATTATACATATTAGTTGATATTTTGGAGATATCTGTTACAATAAAACCTTGAGAGGACCCGTAGGAACGGCAGACCAACAACGTTTCGGAGGGATGGAGAGTGAAAAGTACCGTGACACCGCTGCGCGGCAGGCGCGTCCTGCTCGTGGAGGACAACGCGATCAACCGCGCCATCGCGCGCTCGTTTTTAGAGAGCGCGAGCTGCGAGGCAGAGGACGCATACAACGGCGCGCAGGCGCTCGACAAGCTCTGCGCGCATGTTCCCGATCATTTCGACCTCGTCATGGACTTGCAGATGCCGGTGATGGACGGCTACGAGGCGGCGCGGTACATCCGCGCGTTGCATGACCCCCAACTCTCCGCCATTCCGATCGTGACGATGACGGCCAACGCACTGGCGCAGGACTTAGAGCGCGAGCGCGCCTGCGGCGTGTCGCGGCATTTATCAAAGCCCATCGACTTGACCGCCCTGCACGCGGCGCTGTGCGAGGTCCTGCGCGAAAATTGACAACGAATCGCAATCCAAGCAGCAAAAAATACGCTGTGGAATCATCCACAGCGTATTTTTTCATTTTGGGAAAGGTCTTACTTCGCCATCGCGCGATAGAGGAACGTGACGATCTGGGCGCGCGTGCAGTCGGCGTTCGGGGAGAACGTGGTCGTGCTCGTGCCGTTGGTCACATTGTTCTCGACCGCCCAGTTGACGGCGGAGGCATAGTAGGCGCTCGCGGCGACGTCAGTAAACGCGCTCGCGGAAGCCGCAGCCGGGCTGGTGTTCGCTCTCCACAGGAACGTGACGCTCTGGCCGCGCGTGACGGAAGCATCCGGGGAGAAGGTCGTGCTGCTCGTGCCGGTGGTCACGTTGTTTTCCACCGCCCACGCAACGGCCTTTTCGTAATACGCGCCGCTCTTCACGTCGGTGAAGGACGTGGCCGTGGACTTCGGCTCTGGGCTGCCGTTGGCTCTCCACAGGAAGGTGACCATCTGGCCGCGCGTGCAGCTCGCGTTGGGGACAAAGCTCGTGGCGCTCACGCCGGAGGTGACGTTGTTGGCAACGGCCCAGGCGACGGAGTCGGCGTAATAGGCGTCGTCGGCGACGTCGGTAAAGGGCAGGGACGCAGAGCCGTCATAGTTCTTGTCGCTCAGGACGGAGGAGAAGAGGAAGTTGCTGATGTACGCATACTCGTCTCTCTGGTGCACCTTGTTGGTCAGGGAGTTTGCAAAGAGGACAACGTTCATGCCGTTTTCCTTGTAGGCAAAGCCCTGCACGCCGCCGTTTAAGTAGGCCTTGAAGCCTGCGGCGCGCTCGGAAGTATTCGTGGGGATGAAGCCCTCGGTGGGCGTTTTGGTCTTATCGCTCTTGACGAGGACCGTCGCGGAGGCGGGGACCTTGGAGAAGAAGCCGAGGCCGTAGGCGTAGAGGATATCGTCGCCGTCAGCAATGTAGCTCGCGTTCACAAGGGTCTTATTGGGATAGACAACAGGGGTCAGGCAGTCCATCGCGCCGTCCAGCTCGGTGTATTCCACGCCAGCGATGAGGTCAGAGGCGGAGGACGCTGCGGAATAGCTGTAACCGATGTACGGCAGGCCGTTTTTCACGGCGGTCTTTGCGGCGGCGTCGAGCTTCGTCGCACCTGCGGCGACATCCGCCTTGGTCACGTCGGAGGTCGTGGTGAAGCCCATGAGGTTCATCGCGGCGGTATCATAGTTCCAGCCGGCGCTCTGGCTGATCTGCGGCGTGTAGACAAAGCCCTTCTCGCTTTCAGCGGGCGTGCCGGAGATGTAGACGGTCGGGGACTTGGTGATGATCTTCGCCTTCACGCTCGTCTTGTCGACGCCCGCGGCAGAGAGCAGATACTTGCCCGCGACGGTCTGATAGTCGGCGTAGGAGCAGATGAAATCGCCCATGTGGTCGCCGCTCGTGACCATGCCGACGGTCTTGCCGGCCTTGAGAAGTTCGTTGACGGCGGCGGTGGAATCCTCGGAGGCGTTGGAGAGGATGACGTCCTTGTTCTTGTCACCTGTGAAGTAGGAGGTCAGCGCCTTGGTGTAAGCGAGCGCGTCGTCGTGGTCCATGGGGCTGCCGCAAACGGCAGAGATGGTCTTGTAGGCGGCAGGCTCGGCCACGGTGACCATGTCGAAGCCGCGCGTTTCATTGAAGGAGGTGATACCCTCGGAGTAGAGGATCGTCCAGCCGTTGATGAGCGTGCCGTCATACAGCGCGCCGTTGGCGACAGAACGCTTGGCCTGATACATCGAGACGATCATCGTACCGGCGGGGTAGGTAACGCCGTCATAGGTGAATTCCTTTTCAGTCACGTTGACCTTGACGTCGTTTCTCGTGAGCCACTCCATCATGTCGGCCGCGGCCTGAAGGTTGGTCTGGTTCTTGCCGTCGAGCGGGATGATGTAGCACTCGGGATAGAAGTTGCCGTTCTGGCCCGTGCCGTTGTACTCGGGACGGAAGACGTCCATCTCCGCGCCCTCGACGTCGTTCTGGTCGCACAGCCACTGGCCGACCAGCTCAAAGGCATCGGAGTTAAAGTTCTTCACGCCGCGCTGGAAGATGGTGACCTGGGATTTGAGATAGGAAAGCTTCTCCGCGGCAACATAAGCGGCGTTGCCGAGGATACCGTACTGCGCCGCCTGAGCGGTATCGTCGTTGTAGGCGGGCAGCTCAACGGTGTAGGCAACGGTGCCCTGCAGCATGGCGAACTGAGGGGTGTAGCTCGTGGACATATCGTCCCACGGGTCTTCCCAGTAGGTCTCCGTGCCGCTGCCGGTATAGGTGAGGTAATCGCGCTGGGGAATCACATAGCTGTTGTAGCCATCGTTGTTGGCGACCGCCGCGATGCCCAGCGCCTCGCCGCCGGTGATGAGGTGCTCGGCGAGCAGGTCGTACTCAAAGTTCGGCTCGTGCGGGGGATCGCAGGGCTCGCACTGGAAGGCCTGCACACGGCCGTGGAACTCGGCAAGCGACATGGGGTTGAACGTGCCGATGAGCTGCTGCATGTTGGCCGTCTCGCTCGTGGTCTGGAAGGAGTTGTCGCGGTTGAGGTCATAGCCGTTGGTGGAATGTCTCGTCAGATAGGTACGGCCGTCGACGTTCTCCTCGGGGACGAGGATGAAGAACACGTCGGACAAAAGCTCGTCCTTGACGTTCACGGTGTTGCTCTTCACGGTGTAATACTTTTCAAGGTCGACCTTGCCGGACTTGCCGTTGTTGTCAGCGGTCAGGTAGCCGAGGTAGCTGGCCGTATCCTTGACGAGGTCGGGAACGGCAACGCTGCCCTTCGCTCCGACAGGGCCCATCTCTTCTTTGAGCTCTTTTTCGCCCGCGGCGGTGAAGCCGGTGAGCGTCTTGTAGTCGATGGTCTTTTCGCTCGTGATCATCTTGGCGAAATCGAGCACGCCGTCGGTGGCGGCGACCTCGTTGGAGTGGATGTTGGAATACATCACGGGCACGCGGATATCGTCGAGCTTGCCGGACTTGATGTCGGCGAGCACGGCATCGGGATCGGTCTCGGCCTGCTCGGTCAGGGCGAGCCACTTGCTCACGCTCGCCTTGGAGTCGGCGACGATCAGATAGGGCATATCACGGCCCGCGGTGGACTGGCCCATGGAAAATTCTTCCACGTAGAGGCCGTTTTTCGTGCCGTTTGCCACGATCGTATCGAGCTCCTTGTAGATCTCCCACATGGTGTTGAAGTTCTCATACGGCGCAACCTTGACAGGTGCGGAGCCGATCGACTTGCCGCTATTTTTGGCCGTCAGGTCAAAGTAGCCGCACAGGTCGATGTAGTAGCCGCCGTTCACATGGGGCACGCTGTAATCGGGCGTCGTCTCGCCGGTTCTGCGGTTGGTGGAGTAGAAGTAGTTGTTCACATGGAAGCTCACGTCGAGGACGGTCTTGCCGTTTTTCTCGTTCGCCGTCAGCTTGATGTCCGTGAACTGATGCTCGTCCTTGCCCTCGGTCATCCAGCTGTCGAGATCTCCACCCGCGAAGGCATAGGGGAAGAGATCTTCGTTGACGTAGGGGCGGGAATCGTCGCGCTCGAGCGAGAGCGAAACGGTACCGGCGCTGACGGCCGCGGCGAGCGCATCCTTTGTCATGCCGGACACGGGGATGGAGAGGGACACGTCCTTGCCGTTTTCATCGGTGACAAGGGTGATGGTCGCGTCGACCGGGAATTTCGTTCCCAGCAGCGCATCGTCCTTGGGGTTCATGTCCTGGTAGCTGACGGCAAACGCGGACGTGACCGCGAGCGAGAGCGTCATTACCAGGGCCATCAGCAGCGCGAGCGCTTTGCTGACAGAGTTTGGATAATGTTTCATGGTTTTCGTCCTCCAGAGTGGTCTTATGCCTCCACACACAGCGGCGGAAAGTTGATGAGTTTAGTGTAACTCAATAAAAATACATAGTCAAGAGAATATTCATACCTAATCATGCCAAATTTTAGCGTTGAATCTGTATTTTTGTTCATCATTTTTCACAAAGCAGTGCGTCAAGCCCCCGTCTTTCAACTCCTTTTGTGAATGTATTCGCAAATTTATACAGAACCGTGCTGCATAGGATATTCTTCTTCGCCGCGATTGCAAATGACGGCGGGGCGCATTATAATAAGAGGCAATCATCATTCAAACGCAGGAGGAACCGAATATGCGGCTGCAAAGCGCGATTTTTACACTCGATGATACCCTCTTCACCCCCGACGGCGCGGCGCGCGAGGGACTCGACAAGGCGCTTTCACTTTTTAAGATGGAGGGCGTGTGGCTCGGTGCGGTGACGGCGCTCAGCGCGGAGGACGCGCAAAAAGCGCTCGAAAAGGCGGGGCTTCACTCGTATTTCCGCTTCGTGCTGACAGAATCCGTCGCGCTCTGCAAGGCGGACAGCGGCACGATGTTCGAGCGCGCGATGAAGCGCCTGCACTCGCAAAAAGACGATACGATCGTCTTTTCCGGCTCGCTTTCCGCGATCCAAAACGCGAAGGACGCGGGTTTTCGCACCGTGGCGGTGCAGGGAAGTGCGGGCGCGGCGGACTGGTCGACGATGCAGCAACTCGCCACGCAGAGCCTTGCGCAGTACAGCGAATTGCTGGCAAATTCTGTGTGAATTTTGGAATAACGACAGGATTCGACGTTTTTTAGTTGCAGTTTTTCTCAACTGTGATATAGTAAGAATATAACTATCAGAAAGGAAGGTTCGCGCCATGTCGGATTTCTACTCGGCTACCATCTTCCTTTCGGTCTTTATTATGATTATCATGGACATGCTCGTGAGCGGCAATGATCTGATGGAGCATGACAAAAAGCAGACGGTTTACACGATCTCCGTACTGGTGATCGCATGCATGGTATCGGAATGGTTCGGCGTTTGGATGGACGGAGCCGATCCGTCGCTGCGGACGCTGCACATCCTCGTTAAGACCATCGAGTTATCCACAGCGCCGATCATCACTGTGCTTTGCAGCGACCTGATGACGCCGCTCAAGCATAAAAAGCTCATTTATTCCCTCATCGGCGTCCACGCGGGGCTCGAGGTGCTGTCGGCTTTCTTCGGCTTCATCTTCTCGGTCGACGCACAAAACGTTTATCATCACGAAACGTTTTACTGGGTCTACGTGCTGGCCTATGCCAGCGGCGTTCTGCTGTTCATTGGTCAGCTGCTGAGCGAGAGTTCGCACCATTATGGCCTGTATCGAGCGCTCGTTATCATCCTGCCGGTCTTTTTCTTCTGTGGGCTGTTCCTCCACTACGGTGCCGGAGTGCGCATCATGTGGGCGTGCTCAGCGGTCGATGTTCTGATGGTTTACATCCTGTATTCCGAGCTCACGCAGAAAATCGACACGCTGACTCGTCTTCTGAACCGCCGCAGCTATGAGAGCCGTCTCGCCTTGTTGCGCGGGCACGCAGTCATCTACTATTTCGACGTGGACGAGTTCAAGTCCGTCAACGACACCTTTGGCCATGGCGTGGGCGACGCGGTGCTTGCCGAGGTCGGCAGCACGATCTACGCCGTGTTCTCCAAGGTCGGCTACTGCTACCGCATCGGCGGCGACGAATTCTGCGTCATCGCGCAAATCTCCGACACGGCGGCGGAAAAGTATCTTTCGGAATTCCTGCGCGAGCTGACGGCACGGCGAGTGAAAAACGAGCACCTGCCGCACGTGTCGGTCGGCTATGCGTGCTTCAATCCGGTGCTCGGCAGCGTAGAGGATGCGATCAAACGCGCCGACCGGATGATGTACCACTACAAGCGCAAGCTCAAAAGCGAAGCGCTCACAAATGATGACACCGTAAAAAGCTGACGATCTTTTGACCGTCAGCTTTTTGTATCTGCTTTTATTTCGCCTCGATCTCCGCGTCTTCCTGCGGCTGGAGCTTGCTGCCAAAATACGCGAGCACCGCGCCGAGGATGGCGCACGCGACGCTCCAGACCATCTCCGCTGTCGAGGCAAAGTCCGTCGGAATGATGATGAGCGTGGAGGCAAGCACGATGCCGATGACGGCGTGACAGGCGATGGAGTAGTGCGTATCAAAGAGCCTGCTCACGATACGGGCAAAGAGCGCCATCACGCCGACCATGCCAAGCCCCCATGGGACGAGCACGGTGAAATCAAGCTGCGCGATGCCGTCGATCAGCGGCGTGAGAAGGCCGACCGCCATCAGGATGGACGACGACGTCATCCCCGGGATGATGAAGCTGAAGCCCCACAGCACGCCGCAGAAGAGAAAGCCCCAGAAGTTTGCAGGCATCTCGGAAAACGAGCTAAACTTGACGGCCATCAGCGCGTCGAACAGAGCGAGGAAGCTGGCGATCAGCGAGATGTACGAGCCGTTGCCGCGCCCCTGCGTACCCGCCTCGTGCCAGAGGTCGGGCAGCGTGCCGAGGATGAGCCCGATGAAGAGGCACGTGGCGACGGTTTCCGACTGGTGAAACAGCGCAAGGATCACGCTGCCGCCGCCCAAAAAGCCGATCGCCCAGCCGATGCCGACGGCGAGCAGCATCCGCCAGTAGCGTTGAAGCGCGCGCCCGGGGTGCGTGAGCAGCTCCATCGCGGGGCGGTAGATGCCGAATACGACTGCGAGCACGCCGCCGGAGATGCCCGGCAAAATCGCGCCCGCGCCGATGATGATACCCTGCACAATGCGCATGATACCGTTTTTGATGCGGGAATTTTTCATATTGCTGCCTTTTTATGTGCTGCGCCCACCGGAAAAGCGGCGGAACGCGATGCGGTTTAATAGCCCTTTCTGCGGTCGACGAGGTGATGCATCGGGCGGCCCGCGGCGTAATTTTCCAGATTTTCGCAGAAGAGCTGCACGTTGCGCTCGCAGGTGTAGCCGAGCGTCATGTTGCCCGCGACGTGCGGCGTGAGCAGGAGGTTCTTGGCCTCGCGCAGCGGATGATCCGCAGGCAGCGGTTCGGGCACGACGACATCGAGCGCCGCACCGGCGAGGTGGTCGGAATCCAGCGCTGCAATGAGCGCGTCCTGATCGATGGCCGTGCCGCGGCCGACGTTGACGACATAAGCGCCCTTCGGGAGCAACGCCATGCGGTCTGCGTTCAGGATGTTCACCGTGTCGCTCACGGAGGGGAGAGACATGAAGAGAAGATCGGTCTCGGGCAGGAGCTGATCGAGCTCTGTGACGGGATGAACGGCGTCAAAGTCCGCGTTCGCGCGGCCGCTGCGGCTGACGCCGGTCAGGCTCGCGGGATGGAACGCGCGCACGCGGCGGGCAAACTCCGTGCCGATGTCGCCCGTGCCGAGGCACGTGACGCGCGCGCCGTGGAGCGAGTGGATGCCGCCCGGGAGCACGCGCCAATCGCCCTCGCGGATGATCTCGGTGTATTCCATCTGGCGGCGCAGCAGCATCAGCGAGACCATGACGGAATGCTCGGCGATCGTCGTGCCGTAAGCGCCCGAGGCGTTCGTCAGCAGGCAGTCGGGATTCTGATACAGGTCGTCGCGGCAGAAGTGGTCCACGCCCGCCCAGCAGCTCGCGTACCACTTGAGATTGCGTGCGCCCGCGATGACGCGCTGGGACGGATGACCGTAGAGGATCGTGCAGTCGTCCACATTGCCCTCCGCCGCCCTGGACGAGGGGAAGAAGACGATGTCGTAGCCGCAGCGTGCGGCGGTGTCGCGCAGCGTCTTTTCGTATGCCGGAGTCAGGAAGTCGATGATGACGCCGATTTTTTCATTCATGGTTCAATTCCTCCAAAATCATTTCTGCGACGCGCAGGCCGTCGGCCGCAGCACTCATGATGCCGCCGGCGTAGCCCGCGCCCTCGCCGCAGGGATATAGACCGCGCAGGGCGGATTGAAAACTACTGTTATCGCGCACGATACGCACAGGCGACGAAGAGCGCGTCTCCACCGCCGTCAAAACGGCGTCGGGCGCATCGAAGCCCCTTAATTTCCGCCCCAGCATCGGAAGGCCCTCCTCGAGCGCCTCGCACACAAAGGGAGGGAGACAGCCGTGCAGGTCGCACCAGCGGACGGAGGGAAGATAGGTCGGCACGACCTTTCCCGCTCCCGTTGACGGGCGATGCTTGAGGAAATCTTCGACCCGCTGGGCGGGGGCGGCGTAATTCCCGCCGCCAAGGCGATAGGCCGCGTCCTCCAGCTCGCGCTGGAACTGGACGCCCGCGAGGGTATCGCTGGATGGGAAATCATCCGGCGTGACAGAGACCAAAAGTCCGCCGTTCATGTTCTCGCCGTCGCGCGCAAATTCGCTCATACCGTTTGTCACGACGCGCTCTTCCTCCGACGCGGCGGCGACGACCTCGCCGCCGGGGCAGACGCAGAACGAGAACACGCCGCGCCCCTTTTCCGTATGACACGAGAGCTTGTACGATGTGGGTGGGAGGCCGGGCGTGCCCGCTGCCTCCTTATATTGTGCTAAGTCCATGTCGCGCTGGCGGTGCTCGATGCGCACGCCGACGGCAAAGGGCTTGGGCTCCATCGGTACGCCGCGCTTTTGCAGCATTTCGAACGTATCGCGCGCGCTGTGGCCGGGCGCGAGCACGACGTGCTTTGTGGGCAGCGTGTACTCCCCCTCGGGGGCGCTCACGCGCAGCGCCGTGACGCTGCCGCTGTTCTGCTCGATATCCACAACCTTGTGGGAAAACCGAACTTCGCCGCCGCGGTCGATGATCTCGCGGCGGAGGTTTTGCAGCACCACATATAATTTGTCGGTGCCGACATGAGGCTTGGCGTCGACTAAAATATCCTCGCTCGCGCCGAAGCGGACGAACTCCTCTAAAATATAGCCGTGGCGCAGGTCCTTTGTGCCGGTGTTGAGCTTGCCGTCGGAAAATGCGCCCGCGCCGCCTTCGCCAAATTGCACGTTCGAGGTCAGATCAAGCTCGCCCGTGCGCCAGAAGTGTTCGACATCGCACTTTCGCTGCTCGACCGCGCGCCCGCGCTCTAATAAAATGGGTCTTGCGCCGCAGCGGGCCAGCAGCAGCGCGCAGAAAAGGCCCGCGGGCCCCGCGCCGATAACGACAGGGGAGACCTCCGGCGCTGAAACAGGCGCGGGCGGCGTATATTTCTTCGGCGCGTAGGGCTGCACATTCTTATTCTTGCAGCGCCGTAAAACGCCGGATTCGTTTTTGACCTCGACCGCGCAGGAGCAGACGAGCTTCACGCCCTCGCGCGCGTCGATGGAGCGGCGCAGGAGCTTGACAGAGACGAGCGCCTCCTCGCTCACGCGCAGCGCGTGCGCGCAGGCCGCGCGCAGCTTGTCTTCCTTTGCCCCCACGGGGAACTTCAGATTGTCGATGCGAAGCATGTGCGCCGCCTCCTTTTTCTCAAGTCGCGTTTCATTTTATTATGACGGAAAGGAAAGCGCAAGGGGAATCGCGCGATTATCACAGATTCTTAAAAAAGTCATCGGGAATTTAAGAAATCGTCAAATAGCGTTCAAGAAATATACATAAATATGCCCTATGATAGCACCATCGAAAGTCAAGAGGCCGCGAGCAAGGGTCTCAGTCCATAGGAGGTCAACATCATGTACGAAGATGAAAACAACCTGTATCACTACAGCTATCGCAAGGGCGACGAGCAGAACCCCAATGCTCCGATCGACACGAAGAACTACGCCGAGGATCCGTGGGATAAGAATCCCAGCGGCGGCAGCCCGAAGAAAAAGGGCGGCAGCGGTCTTTCCGGCAAGATCGTGGCGCTGGCGCTGGTGTGCGCGCTCGTCGGCGGTTTCATCGGCGCAGGCGTGAGCGGCGCGACGACCAAGGTGAACAAGACGAGCGTTCAGGTCAGCGACCGCGAGGTCGCGCAGGTGCAGACCGTCAAGGTCGACGGCAAGACGCAGATGTCGATGTCGGAGGTCTATGCCTCTAACGTCAACAGCGTGGTGTCCATCAACGTTTCCGCCACGACCAACTACTTCGGCCAGACCGTGGAGACCGCGGCGAGCGGCACGGGCTTTTTCATCACGCAGGACGGCTACATCCTCACGAACCACCACGTCATCTCTGATGCGAGCAGCGTGAAGGTGACGCTCTACAACGGCGAAACGTATGACGCGACCGTCATCGGCAGCGATGAGGACTACGACATCGCCGTCATCAAGATCGACGTGACGGGCGCGACGCCCGTGGTGCTGGGCGATTCGAGCAAGGTCGCCATCGGCGAATCCGTTGCCGCCGTGGGCAATCCCCTCGGCGAACTGACGTTCTCGATGAGCGAGGGCATCGTCTCCTGCGTGAACCGCGCGGTCAATGTGGACGGTACACCGTTCAACATGATCCAGGTCGACTGCTCCATCAACCCCGGCAACTCTGGCGGCCCGCTCTTCAACAGCTACGGTGAG
>OLQV01001655.1_pt1 | contig 16382 bp, 15 predicted proteins | sample 1672371 | NCBI WGS metagenome assembly OLQV01 (sample SAMEA3136676, study PRJEB25190) | human gut metagenome
CAATTCATCTCCCACCTGTAGAGGAAGGAGAATTCTTGCTAACTTTTGTTAAAAATACACCAGCTAATAGCCATCTGAAAGCACTTTATAAAAGTCCATCTTTACAGTACATTTTTGATACTAAGTACATGATACATGCCGCATTCAAACTTGTCAATTACGCAGAAATATCTAACCTAGTACGCCCAAGCATACCGCGGAATTTCATCTTCCGCTCATCAAAATTATCATGGCCAGATGCGAAACACACACATCAAAAAGACCGCTGCCTATTCACAGATTCATAGCAGGTGCTGCGATTGTGGTCGGTACTTAGGTGGTGTCTTTTACCACCTTATGTACCGCTACCAGCAATCGGCAACGCAAGTGTGCCTGCTATGAACTTTAAATAGGCAACGGTCTTCGTAAAATATTGTGTTTCGCAGCGTCAATTATAATTTTAGAACTGTTTTCGCAATTTCGGATCCAGCAGATCGCGGAGTCCATCACCAATGAAGTTGGCCCCCACAGCCATTGTAAAGATTGCCAATCCAGGGAATCCTGCCACCCAGAATTTATTGAAGTACTGAACACCATCAGATACCATCATACCCCATTCAGGTGTTGGCGGAGCAGAACCCAGACCAAGGAAGCTCAATGTGGAGAACATCAGGATCTGATTACCGATATCCGTTGTCGCCATGATCAAAACAGAAGTAATACTGTTTGGAATGATTTCCTTTAATAAGATACGGATTCTTGACGCACCAAGCGCTTCCGAAGCAGTAACGTATTCATTTTCACGGACGCTCAGCACCACGCTTCGCATGACACGGGCATAAGACGGCCATGCAACAATAACAAGGGCAAACATGGTGTTAAACAGATTGGAACCCATGACTGCATTGATAATCATTGCCAGGATCAGTGACGGGAAAGACAGAATCATCTCTGAAAGACGCATCATGACATTGTCCACAGCACCACCTACATAACCGGCAATAGCACCGTAAATCGTACCGATACAGCCTGCGATCACAACCGTCAGGCAGCCTGCCAGCAATGAATAACGTCCGCCGTAGATCACACGGCTGAAAATGTCACGGCCAAAGTTATCTGTACCAAAGATATGCGCCGCTGAAGGCGCTTTTAATCTCAGGGTCAGATCCTGGACAACCGGATCATAAGGTGCCACAAAAGGGGCGATAATAGCCATGATGATCCAAAACAGACAGATGATGACGCCGAAAGTGAAAAGATAATTGGACTTAAACATTTTTTTCAAAGAATGTAACATCTAACTGCACCTCACTCTCGGGTCAATGATACCGTACAGGATATCGACCACTGTATTAATAATCATATAATTCAGCGCAATCAGCAGCGCCACGCCGATAATCGACGGATAGTCATTGGACAGGACGGACTGATACGCAAACTGACCAACTCCCGGCCAGTTGAAAATTGTTTCAACAAGTACCATACCGCCAAGGAGATTGCCAAAACCAAGACCAATAACCGTCAGTACAGGAATCAGTGCATTGCCAAGCGCATGATGGATGATCAGTCGAACATTTGACAGACCTTTTGCACGGGCTGTACGGATATAATCTGTGGACATAACATCCAACAGATTGGAACGTGTTGTTCTGGTGATCAGGCCCATGGTAAAGGCAGCCAGAACTGTACCCGGAAGAATCAGATGTCTCAGGGCATCCAGTGCCTTCGGAATATCACCCTCAAGCAGACTGTCGATAACAAAAAATCCTGTTACTGTCTGCGGTGCACTGAATGCATTGCCAAGACGGCCCGGTCCCGGCAAGATCTGCAGTTTGTAATAAAAGAAATACAATACAAGCAGTGCGAACCAGAAACTTGGCAGGCTGACACCTGTAACAGAAATCGCACGCACGATCTGATCAAGAATACTATTTCTCTTAATCGCAGAAATTACACCAAATAAAATACCAAACAGGGTTGCCAGAATGATGGCAAATACTGCCAGTTCGATCGTCGCCGGATAGCAGCGTGCCAATTCACTTAAAACTGCATTGTTGGTACGGATAGATGTACCCAGATCAAAATGCAGCAGATTCTTCATGTAGTATACATACTGCACAATAATCGGCTGATCCAGTCCGTATTTTGCCTTATAGGCGGCCACAATTTGAGGATCACCCAATGCTCTCTGGCTCAGATTGGCGGTTACCGGATCGCCGGGAACCAGTTTTGTCAATATAAAAACCAACGTCGCCACACCGAACAGCATAATCACAAGGTATACAAGTCTTTTTCCTATAAACTTCAGCCGTTCCATACGACACCTCTCTCTCTTTCGTTTTAGCTTTCCGGCAGCAGACTGCGCATCGCTTATCTGCCGCCAAACATCTGATGAACAGATATTTCCGTCAGTCAACTGTTGCCTCCGAACATAAAAAATGTCCCGAACCAGCCGACTCACGGCAGCATCTGTTGCCGTCCTGTTTAAAACCCACAGGGCGCAGAAGCGATTTCCGCGCCCCGTGGAGAAATCATCCGAAAATGATGGATTATTTGATTGTGATCTGTGTCAGATCCAGTGAATATGGATCTGAAGCAGCGACACCGTCAAGTCTTGTGTTGTATGCAATATGTGCAGGTGCCTGAGCGATCATAAGCCATGGACCATTCTCATATGTATCGTCCTGAATCTTTTCAAGAACAGCAATACGTGCATCGTTGTCTGTTGCATTCAGTGTATCTGCGTAAAGCTGAGCCAGATCAGGATCCATATCTGTTGTCCAGCCTGCTCTTAAACCAACGGACTGACCTGGAAGGAATTCAAGCTGTACGTTAGGATCGTTGTAATCTGTTGACCAGTACATAACTGTGAAACCGATCTTGCCGTCACGGTAATCATCGCCAAAACCTGCTGCCCATGGCTGGGAAACGATATTGACATTGATGCCGATCTGAGAAAGGTCATCTTTAACCTTCTGAGCAAGATCTGTCAGAAGAACACCTTCCATATCAAGGTCACAAACAGGCATGTCGATATCAAAACCATCCGGATAGCCTGCATCTGCTAAAAGCTGTTTTGCCTCGTCAATATTAGTGTAATCTGCAGGGCGCTGTCCTTTTGCACCCATGAAACCATCCTGGATGATGGAATAAGGTGTCTCTGCGCCTTCACCGACGATTGTCTGGATACCTGTGTAATCCAGTGCTTTACGGATAGCCTGCTGTACCTTTGGATTAGAAACAAGGCCGCCGTATTCTTCGTTCATATTCATCAAAAGGAAACCAACTGTCTTTGTTGCAGTGTTAATCTTGGCAACATTGTCGCCTGTCAGTTCAGACATTGTATCATCTGTCATGTTCATGGCAATATCAAGGTCACCTGAAGATAATGTCATCATCTGTGTATTGGCATCCGGCTGGATCTTGATGACATATTTGTCAACATTTGTAGACTCACCCCAGTAGTTAGGGTTCTTCTCAAGAACGATTTCAGAATCAGGTGTATAGCTTGTCATGATGTACATACCTGAACCTGCACTTGCTGTGTCAAGATAAGCCTGTGCTGTATCTGTTGAAGAAGCGTCTGCTGCATCTGTACCGCCATGTTCCTTAACAACCGCGCTGTCAAGAACTGCCAGTGAGCTGTATGTCAGCTTGGAAAGGATTGCACTGTCAGGCTGTGTCAGATGGAAAACAACTGTGTAATCATCCGGTGTTTCAATGCTGTCGATAGTATCGCAGATGAAGGATGGATTACCCTGAAGATTCTTGCAACGATTAATACTGAAAGCAACATCGGCAGATGTCATCTTATTGCCGCTTGCAAAGGTAACATTTTCTTTCAGTTTAACTGTTAAAGTCTTATTGTCCTCTGAGAATTCATAAGAATCTGCCAGACAAGGTTCTGCTGCACCGTCATTGCTGTAGAACTTGAAAAGATTCTCATAACATGCATTAATAACAAGCGGTGGATATTTCTCGTAAACATATCCCGGATCCAGTGTGGAGAATCCGGCACCGATTGCCACTGTTACTGTTGTGCTTCCGCCTGCTGCTGAATCGCTTCCAGCTTCTGAAGAAGCAGCATTTGTCTCGCCTGATGCAGGTGCTGCTGCGTCAGATGAACCGCCGCCGCATGCTGTGCAGCTTAAGACTACAGCAATGCCCAGGGCCATTGCTAAAAATTTCTTTTTCATAACCTTAACCTCCTAAATAGAAATTTCTTATGTATGGTGATTGCGAAATACTCCGTTATGTAATGCCTACCTGTTTGTCGGCCGCTTCCGCAATTATCATCAAATTAAAAATCATTCATACAAATGGCAGGCCACATAATGTCCCGGCGCCACTTCCTTGAGTTCCGGTGCCGTCTGTCTGCACTTGTCGCAGGCCTTCGGACATCTTGTGTGGAAATGGCATCCTGAAGGCGGATCATAAGGGCTCGGCACTTCACCTTCCAGATGAATCCGCTCCTTCTGTTCTTCCTGATCAACCTGAGGAATCGCTGACAGCAATGCCTCTGTATAAGGATGATAGCGTTTTTCATAAAGCTGATCGTAATTGGCGATCTCAACCATTTTGCCGAGATACATAACGCCGACACGGTCACTGACCTGATAAACAACATTCAGATTATGTGAAATGAAGAAATAGGTTAAGCCCAGTTTCTCTTTCAGTTCCTGCAAAAGGTTCAATACCTGTGCCTGAACAGAAACATCCAGTGCGGATACCGCTTCATCACAGATAATAATCTGGGGTTCCAGTGCCAGCGCCCTGGCAATACCGATACGCTGTTTCTGTCCACCGGAAAGCTCATGCGGATATCGGCTCAGATGATAACTGTCCAGCCCCACCAGCTGCAGCAGTTCCATAATCTTCGCATCCACATCAATCTTGCCTTTGAGGTTGTGAATTTCAAAAGGCTCCATCAAAATCTGCTTGATGGTTCTTCTTGGATTGAGACAGGCCGAAGGGTCCTGGAAAATAATCTGGGCTTCCTTGCGCATTTCCTTTAACTGTGCACCTTTCAAACCTGCAATATCTGTCCCGTTTAAATAAATATGACCATCTGTCGGCTGCTGGAGTCTGATCAGTGTCCTGCCAAGGGTACTCTTACCGCATCCGCTCTCGCCGACAACACCAAAGGTCTCACCTTTCATGATCTCAAAGGATACATCATCAACGGCTTTGACTGTCTGTCCCCTTTTCTTGCCTTTAAAATAAACTTTGACATGGTCGGCTTTCACCAGCACTTCTTTGTCATTTGCTGCCATCAGCTAACCCTCCTTCTTCTCGGCTGCATCCGCATACAGCCAGCATCTTACCTGACGTTCTTCCGACAGCTGTACAACCGGCGGCTCGCCCTGCTTGCACTGTTCTGTCGCATGCGGACATCTCGGCCAGAAACTGCATCCCGAAATCTGCTCTGTCGGATTCGGCACAACGCCCTCAATGGTCTCAAGGGGCGGACGATCCTTTGTAATTCTCGGAATCGCACTCATCAGGCCGACTGTATAAGGATGCTTCGGATCACTGAAAAGCTCTCGAACAGGGGCTTTTTCAACAATTCGTCCGGTATACATAACAATGACCGTATCACACAGCTCACTGACAACACCTAAGTCATGGGTAATGAAGAGAACTGATGTATTCATCTGCTCATTCAAACCTCTGATCAGATCCAGGATCTGTGCCTGAATCGTCACATCAAGGGCCGTTGTCGGTTCATCGGCGATCAAAATCTGCGGTTGGCAAGCCAGCGCCATGGCGATCATAACACGCTGTCTCATACCACCGGACATCTGGTGCGGGTACTCATGGGCCCTCACTTCCGGGTTGGCAATCCCCACTGCCTGCATCATACGAATGGCCTCTTCCATGGCCTCCTTCTTATTCATTCCGCGGTGGAGACGAAGCGACTCTGCAATCTGCCTGCCGCACTTGATGATCGGATTCAGGGAAGTCATTGGCTCCTGAAAGATCATGGAGATCTCATTCCCCCGGATTTTCTGCATATCTTTCTCTGATTTCTTCACAAGATCCTGTCCCTTATAAAGAATCTCTCCGCCGACAATCTCACCTGGAGGATTCGGGATCAGCTGCATAATACCAAGAGAAGAAACACTCTTACCGCTTCCGCTCTCGCCGACAATGCCGAGCTTTTCACCTTTATGTAATGTATAATTCAAATGATTAATGGCTTTGACCGTGCCTTCCACAGTCTTAAATTCCACGCATAAATCTTTGATCTCTAATATTTTCTCACTCTGATTCATGGTCTGATCACATACCTTCCATTTATCCATCAAACTGCATCATCTATTCACATCGTGTCAATGTCTTCTTTTGCATAATGTGACTGTACACCTTAAAACGCCTTTGTACGCCAAATCACTTTCGCACTTCGATGCGCCAATACGTTATAAGTATGTCTTTTTACAGTTTTTTATATGTATAACAAAAAAGATACCATACTTTATTTCAGAATTCAACACAATTCTTTCACAAATATAAAAAAATCCCCTAGTGTTCCCAGAGGAAATACTTATGAAAACTTTTTTGAGTACAGTCCCAAAATATTAAAAAGTGTTTTCACAAGAAGAATACATTGTCTGAATTATGATATACTAAATGTGTATATGTACAAATAAAATTTTATTCATAATGAATATTTTATTTATTGAGGTACCTAACTATCCCGAAAGAAGGAATTTATATGTCTTTTTTGGAATGTCTTCTCCGACTGACAGCCTGGCCGATGACACCGCCGGTTCTTTACGGGCCTTTTCATTTGCTCGCAGCCTTTGGCGGAAGCGCTGTGGCTATTTGGGCTGCATGGCTTTTCTCCCCTAAAGATCATCCAAATACAAACACTCGTATTCATCAACAGAAATTTGACCGAATCATGCTGATTTCCGGTGTAATTCTTCTGATCGGCGAATTATATAAACAGCTGATGAATTTTTATATTGTCAATGGCCACGTTTATGACTGGTGGATTTTTCCATTTCAACTTTGCAGTCTCCCCATGTATCTGTGTCCCCTGTTGATCATGATACATAACGAAAAAAGGCACAGAATTCTCTGTACCTTTTTGCTTGATTTCAATATGATGGGGGCTGTTGCCACCTTTATCGACCCCTCCGGTATTTTTCATCCGTACTGGATGCTGACACTGCATGGCATCCTTTGGCATCTGATGTTGATTTTTGTCGGATTCGTCATTATTTTCAGTCACAAAGCCGATCTTACAACCAGAGGTTTCCTTCGGACACTGCCGCTTTTTGCCTTTTTCTGTCTGGCAGCCGAAGTTCTGAATGGCATCCTGCATCGCTTCAGCGCCGCCAACCTGTTCTATATCTCCCCATGGGAAATGTCCACCCAGCTGCTCTTTGGCGATATCGATCGGATACTCGGCCGTCCGATAGGCATTCTCCTGTACATTCTTGCGATGGCTGCCGGCGCCTGGCTCATTCATAATGTTGCCAGAAAGATTTCCGCTGTCTGTCTCACCGCCAAATCACTTTAATGTTTTTCATCCGTTATACAATCCCCGTTATCCGCATCAGATAAATACCAATCGTCATAACAATAACGGAACACGGTACTGAGGCCAGTATGGCATTGGCCGCCAGGCCATCGTCGCCGCCCATGCTCTTGGTCATAATAAACACATTCATGGCCGTCGGCACTGCAAACAGAACGAACACCGTCACGATTTCTTCCGTCGGCATACCCAGGAAAATCGCCAACAGTGTCATCACAACCGGCCCAAGGATCAACTTGAACAATAGTGCCAGACGGATGGCTTTTCCTTCTCCCTTGACCGAATTATCCACCATTCTGGCTCCGATCATCAGCAGTGCCATCGGTGTTGAGATGGCTCCGAGATAAGTCAGAGATTTCTCAGCCGCATAAGGCAACGGAAGTCCGGTCATGGCATAGAGTACACCAAAAATAACCGCCAGAATCATCGGATTCTTTAAAATATTTAAAAGCAGCTTCCCCGGCTTCATGCCTGACATATCGCCGCTATATATAGAAAGGATCAGAACACCCAGAATATTGTAAACCGGCATGATAAATGTCAGCACAAGCACAGAACAGGCCACGTGATCTGTCTGAAGAATATTCTCGATGATCGGCAATCCGATATAAATATAATTGCCTCTGTATGCACTGTGTACTGCTGCTGCAATCTTCCTGCCGTCATGAATACAATGGCTGATCACCAGCCACGCCAAAAGAAAAACGCCGATGGTTCCGCCGACTGTCACAAGGATAAATCGGGGATTCATCAGCTCAGTAAAATCACTTCCGGCCACGTCCAGAAACATCCGGGCCGGAAGTGCATAATAAAACACAACATTGGAAATAGAACCGACGAAATGCTCATCGACGGTTCCTCTCCGCCGCATAAAATAACCGATCGCAACAACAATAAAAACAGGCAGAATGGTATTCACACTAAAAATCAGGTCATTCAACATTTCGCCCATAGCATTTCTCCTGTTTTAAAGAACTAAAAATTACAATTCGCAGTTGTTGACTGTACGTGGGAATGGGATAACGTCTCTGATATTGCCCATACCTGTCAGGTACATCACGCATCTCTCGAAACCGAGGCCAAAACCTGCATGACGTGTTGAACCGTATTTTCTCAAATCAAGATAGAAGCTGTAATCTTCCTCCTTCAGACCCAGTTCTTTCATACGTGTCAGCAGCTTGTCGTAATCATTCTCACGCTCACTGCCGCCGATGATCTCGCCGATACCAGGCACCAGCATATCCATAGCAGCAACTGTCTTGCCGTCCGGATTCTGTTTCATATAGAATGCCTTGATATCCTTCGGATAGTCTGTCACAAATACAGGGCGTTTGAAGATCTTCTCTGTCAGATAACGCTCATGCTCTGTCTGAAGGTCGCAGCCCCAGCTGACTTTGTAATCAAATTCATCATTGTGCTTCTCCAGCAGTTCAATGGCCTCTGTGTAAGTCACACGGCCGAAATCAGAAGTTCTCACATGCTCCAGTCTTTCAAGAAGGCCCTTGTCCACAAACTGATTGAAGAACTTCATTTCCTCAGGTGCATGCTCCAATACATAGCCGATAACATACTTCATCATACTCTCTGCCAGTTCCATATCATCCTGAAGATCAGCAAAAGCGATTTCCGGCTCGATCATCCAGAACTCAGCCGCATGGCGGGTTGTGTTGGAATTCTCAGCACGGAATGTTGGTCCGAATGTGTAAATGTTGCGGAATGCCATAGCAAATGTCTCGCCGTTCAACTGACCGCTGACAGTCAGGTTCGTTGGTTTGCCGAAGAAATCCTCTGAAAAATCAACCTTGCCCTCTTCATTCTTCGGTACGTTGTTCAGGTCCATCGTTGTCACCTGGAACATCTCGCCGGCACCTTCGCAGTCACTGCCTGTGATCAGCGGTGTATGCACGTATACAAAATCTCTCTCCTGGAAAAACTGATGGATCGCATAAGCAATAAGAGAACGCACTCTGAACACAGCTTCAAATGTATTGGTTCTCGCCCTTAAATGTGTCAGTGTACGAAGATATTCAAATGTATGTCTCTTCGGCTGCAGCGGATAATCCGGTGTGGAAGCACCTTCGATCTCAACTGTCTCAGCCTGGATCTCAAATGGCTGCTTCGCCTTCGGTGTAGCCACCAGCTGGCCCTTAACGATCACGGCTGCACCTACGTTCAGATGGCAGATGTCGCTGAAATTCGCCATAGCATCATGGAAAACAACCTGTAAAGGCTCAAAATAAGTACCGTCATTCACAACAAGGAAACCAAATGTCTTGGAATCTCTGATGTTGCGCACCCAGCCGCCGATTTCGACTGTCTGACCGAGATAATTGTCGCGATTTCTGAAAATCTCTCTGATTGTTGTTAACTTCTGCATATAAAATTCCTCCGAATTGATTTTAAAATAGATGATAATACGCAATTACTTTTATTCTACCACAGCTTTCCGCAAAATACCATGAAAAAACAGAGGTGTTTTCATATTAAATATATGGTATACTGATAACAGTTTTTAAGAAAAATCATCCGAAGGAGGTTCGCGCATGCACAATCGATCAAAGCACACATACTGTGCATCCCTGTTCTTCCTGCTATTGATATTGCTATTTGGCAGTTCCTGCCTTCTGACCGGCTGTTCAGGCGGCACCTCATCGAAGGCAGAGGCAAACGCCGGCCACTCCGGCGGCTCGAATACAGATGGCTCCGGCGGATCCGGTTCAGACGCAGACGGCTCCGGCTCAGATGCAGACAGTTCCGGCCAAAAGCGTGCCGATGCCTATGCCTCCCTTGTTCCCACCGCATCCGGTGAGACATGCTATGGTGATGACAGCGTTTCCATTGACGCCTCCAACATTTCCGATGGGTATGTGATGATCCGCTACACAGGCCGCTCCGAGAAAGCCAAGGCCCAGATCACCATTCCCGACGGTACCGTCTATACATACACCATCAAAGGCAGCGATTACAACACTTTTCCGCTGACCGGCGGCAATGGCGATTACACCCTCAAAGTCTATGAATGGGTAGTTGACAACAGTTACGCCCTTGCCTTTTCCAAGGATCTCTCCGTCAGCCTCAGCGATGAATTCAAGCCATTTCTCTATCCGAATCAATATGTCTGGTTCACCGGTGATTCCCAGGTCGTCGCCCTGGGCAGAGAATTATCCGACCAGTCTGCCGATGATCTGGACTACGTGCAGAACAGCTATTACTATGTGATCCGGAATATTTCCTATGACAACGATAAAGCCGAGAATACACCCACCGACTATGTGCCGGATATTGACACGATACTGGAAGAAAAGAAAGGCATCTGCTTCGACTATGCCTCTCTGATGGCCGCATTGCTGCGCTCCCAGTCCATTCCGACAAAACTGGAAGTCGGTTATTCCGGTGAAGCCTATCATGCCTGGATCAGTGTTTACCTCACGGAATCAGGATGGGTGGACAATATTATCGAATTTGACGGCAAAGACTGGGTACTCATGGATCCGACCCTGGCCGCCAACAATAGTTCCAAAGCCGTAGCCAAATATATCGGAGACGGCAGCAAATACACTGTGAAATACTCTTATTAATCCTGCATTCACAGTTTTCCTGTCAATCTGTGGATCTATACAATATCCTGCATTTATGGAGGGAATGATCATGAACAAATCACCACAATTAAAACCACTTTCCAATCCGGAACTTTCTTCTTTCAGCAGCCAGTTATCTCTGATCCTGCGTTCCGGTATCTCTGCTCTGGAAGGGATTTCTATCATGCTGGAGGATGCATCTTCAGAGGAAGAGAAAGCCATTCTCAACGCACTCTCAGAGAATCTTCAGGAAACAGGCTCATTGAACGAAGCATTGGAACAGACACAGCTTTTTCCGGCTTATATGACACGTATGGTCCGGATCGGTGAAGAAACCGGAACACTGGACGATGTCATGGCCGCCCTCGGCGACCACTATGCCCGTGAAGATACCATTGCCCGAACAATCCGGAGCGCTGTCACTTATCCAATGATCATTATCAGCATGATGATCGTTGTTATCCTCGTATTGATCATCAAAGTCATGCCGATCTTCAACCAGGTCTTCATTCAGCTCGGTTCGGAAATGTCCGGATTTTCCAGAGTTCTGATGGACCTCGGCAATACCATCAACCGCTATTCCGTTGTATTCATTGCGGTTCTTGCAGTCATCGCCATCGGCTTTTTTGCCTACAACCACACCGCCAAAGGTGCCGCTTTCTTAAGAGGGCTCGGCAGCCATATTCCTGCCATCCGACGCATGCATCATGATATTGCATCATGCCGGTTTGCCAGCGGCATGGCGCTGACTCTCAAAAGCGGCATGGCTCCCGAAGAATGTCTGAGCCTTGTCCGCGAATTAAATGATGATGAAGCCTTTCAGAAAGAGCTGACCGAATGCGAACAATTACTGGAAAACGGTACAGATTTTACAGCTGCACTCCATCAGACAGGTATTTTCACCGGCGTCTATGCCCGTATGGCTTCCATCGGCTTCAAAACCGGCTCACTGGATCAGGTGATGTCCGATATTGCTGAACTCTATCAGGAGGATCTGGATAACCGTATGAGCAATACATTATCCATCTTAGAGCCAACCCTTGTCATTGCGCTCTCACTTGTTGTCGGTTTCATTTTACTGTCCGTTATGCTTCCGCTCGTCGGAATCATGTCCAGCATCTAAGTCAGGAGGCCCACTTATGGTACGATTTCAAAATCAAAAGAAAAGCCGGAAAAACCGCCGGGTTTTTCTGTCCATTTGTGTTTTTCTGGTCATTCTTCTGCTTTTTATCTCCGGCATTGATTCATTTTCGGACAGCACCCGCCGTCATCAGAAAGAAAGCCTGGAGCGGGCATTAAACCGCAGCATCGTCTACTGCTATGCAACGGAAGGCACCTATCCCGAAAGTCTGGAAGACCTGAAAGCGCATTATGGTCTGACCTATGACGAAGACCTCTTTTTCGTAGATTATCAGACCGTCGGTGCCAATATTTATCCGGATGTGACCATCATTGAAAAGGGGGCAGGCAAATGAGATTTCAATCCAGGAAACATCATATCATTGATATTTTATTTCCCATCTCCTTGTATTTTGTTTTCACTGTATCGGCCCTGACAGTGCTTCTGCTGGCCACGAATGTTTACCGTACAACCACTGAGAACTCGGCTTTGAACTTTAACGCCAACACTTCTCTTTCCTATATTACTGAGAAAATTCACCAGAACGATACCGAAGGTGCCGTATCTATCGGCAGTTTTGACGGTCATCAGGCACTGATTCTGAAGCAGCATTACAACGACACGGAATATGTCACTTATATTTATGTCAGTGAGGGAAATCTGATGGAATTGTACACCAAAAGCAGTGCAGATGTCGATGTCGGCTCAGGCAAAGTCATTCTGCCGCTGCAGTCATTGGATATGGAGATGTCTCAATCGGATCTCCTGCATTTGACATGTACCGATGCGCAGGGACACACCATTGCGTCCTATATCAGCATCCACAGTGAGTCATAGCACCTGTCACGGGAAAGGAATAGGATTCATATGAAATATCAACGTCACAATAATACATCCAGTCTGTTTCTTCTGGAACTTATACTTGCCGTTCTGTTTTTTTCCGTTGCAAGTGCCCTCTGCATCCAGATTTTTACCAAAGCCCATCTGATGAGCCAGGATGCCAGGGATCTGAATTTCGCCGTCAATGAAGTCAGCAGTATGGCCGAACAGATTTCAGCCGACACTCTGCATCCAGATACAGCGGCTTCATCCGATGATACAGCAGCTTCATCCGGTGATACAGCATCTGATCCGTCCACACAGATGCCCGACGATTCATTGCAGGATGCCACCGCCTACTATAACAGCAGCTATGCATCCTGTGAAAAAGCAGATGCCGTTTATGTCCTGACCGTCCATTATGAACCGGAAGATACCCTTCTGAAGGCCCATATTTCCATGGATACTATCGCTGACAACCGGAATATCTACACACTGGATGTCACTAAGCACCGACAAAGGAGGGCCGAATCATGAGAAAACAGTCAGAAAAAGCTCCGGCACCTTTTTTTAATATCGGCGCCTCTTCTCTCCTTGTCATCTTCCTGATCCTCTGTCTGGTGACCTTTGCCATCCTGACACTGACCAGCGCCAAAAGTGATGCCGACTTTGCAGAGAAACTGGCTCATCACAAAATGAACTACTATGCGGCCTGCAATACGGCAGAAAGCACCCTGGATGAGATCGATGCCATCCTGGCCGATGCCTGGCAGCTGTCAGACACCGACACTGGCAAGAATTCGATAAATAACGACAGCAGCCATCCTGACTTGACAAGCAGCGACACTGCTGCTGTCTTCACTGAAATCGAGACCCAATTGACAGCACTCGATAGCCGCGAACAGCTGCAGCTCTCCATGGATTTTACACAGAGTGAACCAACCATTTCTTATGCTGTCGCCATCGATGACAAACAGAACCTCTGTGTCACGCTGACACTGACCGCAGCGCCTGCCAAAGGAGAGGCTTACTACCGCATTTCACAGTGGCAGGTTCAGTCTTCCGGTGAGTGGAAGGGCGATCAGACTTTGAATTTAATGAAATAACATTTAGCAAAAACCAAAGGAGATTTTTATGAACGCCAGAGAAATACTTGAACAGGCCGTCAGAGAAGATGTTTCGGATATTTTTATCGTAGCCGGACTTCCTGTTTCATGCAGAAAAAACGGCAATATCATTCAAACACAGGAAGAAAAACTCTTCCCGAAAGAAACTGAAGCATTATTAAATGAGATCTATGGCATGGCCGGAGACCGTGATATGATGAATCTGCTGGTTCATGGTGATGATGATTTCTCATTTGCCATACCCGGAGTTTCCCGTTTTCGTGTCAGTGCCTACAAACAGCGCGGCGCTCTGTCAGCCGTTATCCGTGTCATCACATTCCAGCTGCCGAATCCACAGGAACTTGGCATTCCTGAAGCTGTTATGCAGTTTGCCGATCACACCAAGGGCATGATCCTTGTCACCGGCTCCGCCGGCAGCGGCAAGTCCACTACCCTTGCCTGCCTGATTGACCGCATCAACAACACACGGAATACGCATATTATTACCCTGGAAGACCCGTTGGAATACCTGCACCGTCACAACAAGAGCATTGTCAGTCAGCGAGAGATCAAGATTGATACGGACAATTATGTCACCGCTCTGAAGGCCTCCCTGCGCCAGAGCCCGAATATTATCCTGCTGGGCGAAATGCGTGACTATGAAACCATCAGCGTTGCCATGACAGCCGCCGAGACCGGTCATCTCCTTTTCTCCACGCTGCACACCATCGGAGCAGCCAATACCATCGACCGGATCATCGATGTCTTTCCGCCAAACCAGCAGCATCAGATCGCCGTTCAGCTGTCCATGGTCTTAAATGCCGTCATCTCACAGCAGCTTGTGCCGACGGTAGACGGACAAATGGTACCTGCCTTCGAGATTATGAGCGTCACACCGGCCATCCGCAATATGATCCGCGACAACAAAGTCCACCAGATCGACGGTCTCATCGCCACATCGGCCAAAGATGATATGATCTCCATGGATATGAGTCTGATGAACCTCTGTAAACAGGGCATCATTACAAAGGAAACTGCGCTGACCTACGCATCCAATCCGGAAATGCTGAAAAAAAGGCTATAAAAATAAACCCGTGTTTTCCATACAGCCAAATTTGTCAAACTGGAAAATACGGGCTTTCTCTTCTGTAAACAGAATTCTTCTTGCCGAACAACTAAGTAACCTGTTCACATTTTCTATATTCTTTATCATTCGTTAATGTCATCCATTCTTTAACTGTTTAAAGATGAAATTCCCTGAATAATTGTTCCTGAAATTCCTTATTATTAGCCGCTTTTATAATGTCATCTTTTCGATTCTGCTCTGATAAAAGAATAATCAACTGATTCATTTTGTCCAGACTTTCCCGCCTTCCAATCTCCAGGCCCTCTTTTCGGCCTGCCATCCGTTCTTCACTCATCATTTCCTGCAGCAGCATATATTTTCCCTCCCAGTCACGGTCTTGCTTAATGCTTTTAACCCGTTCCTGCAACAATCGCAAATAAGCATCATCTGTTTTTACATTATCAGTATCTTGCCCGACATATTCCAGAAAATTCACTAACTGTATCGGTACATCATTAAGATTTTTCCCTTTGGTACTGAGAATAATCGTATGATTGCCATCAGCCAACAGCTTATTCGTTTCATAAATCATATTTCTGGCTGTATATCGATACAACTGGTCACCAAACGGGTCAAAATCACAAATAAAAATAACGTATGTATCCGGCAGTCTATCGTAACTCTCACCTGTCAACAATGCATCCATATCCATCTGTGCATGATAATAACGACTTCTTTTGCTCAATGCAGTCTCTGTCTTGACTTGCATCTCCACATTAAATCGTCGGTGCATCCCTCGTTCTTCCGCCAACACATCCAGCCGCACACCATGATATTCTGGATGATAACTGAGACTCTTTTCAGCAACAACATCTACCTCTAAAATATCCATCTCAAGTATAAGTGCTAGTAAAAGCTTGCATTGTTCTGCATCGGACATAACTGCCGCAAACATAAAAGCATCTTTAATCGTTAAGTCCTGTAATTTTTTCATCTGATTCCTCCTGCTTCAAACGGTAAGAAGAATCCTGTAATTTTATTATACACTACCTCAGCAAAAAAACAAACAAAGTAAACACATTTTTCTTTGTAATCTCATTCAAAGGACAAAAAGATTCATGTCATTATCACTGTTGGCATCGCCCTTCGTGATAAAATTACCCATAGC
>OLQV01001657.1_pt1 | contig 16367 bp, 7 predicted proteins | sample 1672371 | NCBI WGS metagenome assembly OLQV01 (sample SAMEA3136676, study PRJEB25190) | human gut metagenome
CGAACAGCCGCAGAAGATGTACGCCGCAACAAGCGTGGATAACGTGCAGGCAGTTAGTGAGGGGGGAAATACGGAAACTCACACGCTCTATTTTGCAGTGCCTAACAGTTGGGAAAATTATACAAAGGTAAAAATACATGCCATTATTGGACAAAGTCCACAAGATCGAAAGTATTATCTTGATATGCAGGAAGCTGACGAAACGGAGGACGGAAGAAAAATTTATTCTGCGGTCCTGAATAAGGCCGATCACTATCCAAATAACGGGTTGGGTGGACTTGAATTTTGCGGATATGCGGAAGATTCACTTACAGACGATAACCCTACAGACAAAGTAACAATTGTTCAAGTAGATAATAATAATAGTCTACCGTGGATGTCGTTCAATCCAACAGATCAGAAGTATATCGGCGGCGACTACTATGACGGAAAGAACGAAGATGGCTGGGATCCAAAGAAATGGGAGATCTATACGGTTAGCCATAAGCATTTCGCTGGCAAAGAGATGGCCTTTGAAAATAAAACCAGTGCAACACTAACGAACGTCAAAGCCTGGTTTTATGAACCGGATACTAATAAAAACCTTACACCAGTCAGTGAGCAGCCAATATCCTTAAATGATATCCAACCTGGTTTCACAGCAACCTTTGCCATTCCTAAAGTTCTTTGCTCTTTTGTTCGCTTTACCGCGGGCGATAGTGATACAGAAATAAGTGAATACTACAATTTTTATAATGAGGAAGTAACAGGAGAAAAACAGAAACGCTTCCAGTATTCCGAAGGTCAATGCTATTGCTACATGTACAATGGCAATGATGATGCAACATGGGGGCGTCCCGGTGCCATCCGCATCTATTACGATGCTACTTTCTCCAAGATGGCATTGAATGGAGATACCGGCGACTTTTCAATCCCCAAAGCCAATAATAATAATAAAGAGACCATTTATTATCGGATAAAAGGAGACGGCGTAGAATCCGAAAGCGGCACGCTGGTAAAAGATGGTACAAACGAAAATCTTTATTATATTGACATTCCCCAAGGATATAGTTCAATCATCTTTTCCGGTGATGCAATTAACGGTGACGAGGAGACAAAAGGAAATGGAGTAAGTACAGCGTGGCTGACGATTCCCACAGATGACAAAAATTGCTTCTATGCGGATACGAATGACGATGCAGTATATAAAGATACCACTCGTGGCGGCTACTGGGCTCCAAAAGGTACCCTGCGTGATGCCGAAAAGGGGAAAGATACTGGCACTAAAGTAGTAGATATTAAATCCGCTCCTTTTACGGAAGAAGCAAACACAAAATATGTTACCAGTACGCTGTATGACTATTATACAGATTACGAACTGAACGGCAATAACCGTGGCAGTTACGATCAAAGTTCTCCTACTGTAAGTCACCGCAACTGGGTACCCTTCCGCCAGTTCGATCAGGCGCTGAGCGATTATTATAAGGATGCAAAGGCCCAATACCCGATTTATACCGGACATTTCCAGCCTGATAGTGGAACTGAATTTAGCCAGATTGCTAGTACATTAAATTTGTTTGGGTACGACAATGAGCAAAGCAAATTTAATCATTTTATGGCAATCAATAACTCTCAGCGTAATGACGATAATACCAATGGAAGTAATCATACAAACTATGCCTATCAGGGATTGGTTGCGAATACAACATCCACCGGTAAAGCAACAGGTGAACCGCTGCTGAAAGGTACAGGAGCAGTAGAACCGCACTTTAACAAAGAATTCCTCTTAGGAAAGAATAGTAAAAATGCAAAGCTTGGTGAAGTGTACGACAACGTTGCGTTCCCCTTTACCAAGAAACAGATTTTTGGTGAGGATCAGGGCGTTGATTATTGGTGCTTTGACAGCAAGGATACAACCTTGTATCTAAAACAAAATTCGGAACAAAATTCGGATTCAAAATATTTTCTCCAAAGCCAAAGTGCCAATAACAGAGAGTCTTCAAAGAATGTGAGTGCGTCATCGAACCCGAAAGACCCTTATGGCTACTTCCCGTTCAATGAAACAGCAAAGCCTGGTGTGTTTTCTACCTACAATTACGGCTTTGGCACCAAGCTGCAGATGGATTTTACCCTGACGGATGACGGCATGGTGGAAACAGAAAAGGCAGATGGAACAACGGAAAAAACCAGCATCAAGTTCTTCTTCTCCGGTGACGATGACGTTTGGGTATTCATTGATGGCCAGCTGGCGCTTGACGTTGGCGGCGCCCATGGTGAGGTTTCCGGCCTGCTGGAATTTGGCAAGGCAGATGAAAAGAATAATAGTGTAACAGCCTATGTCAGTAGGGTCAAAACAGGCGGAACGTCAGATAAAGATAAAGATGAAAAAAATGTCAAATCCGCTGTCAAGACCGTAACATATAATGGCGAGGTCATCAATTTCTACGCGCAAGGCACTACTCTTAATGACCTCGACAAAGGCAAAAAGCACACCCTTACCATGTACTATATGGAACGCGGTATGTGGGAATCCAACATGGCGGTGGCGTTCAACTTCCCGGATAATAACGAGCTGCAGGTTCAAAAAGAAGTCGATCTGACCAACGTTACTGATGATGACTTCAAAAACTGCTTTAAAAACCAGAAAATCTTCAACTTCACCATCCAGAACCAGGCAACCCATTATGGAACAACACCGGCCGCTGACCCGGATACGGGCGGTATTAAGTCCCAAAAGGTGGATTTGACTGCGGAAAGTGGTAACACGTTTAAACCCGCAACCAATTCAACCGAAGGTGAGTACATTTTCAAGTTGGATACAAACCCCCATCCAGATTCCGTGCAAGATACCGAACAGGTCCTTCACTGGTACGCACGCTATACGGATACGGAACCCGTCAGTGCAGCGCGTAAGCAACGTTATGGCATCCTGACGCTGAATGCCCCCATCAATATCAAAGACAACATGCGCTTCCTTACGTTCCAGGTTTACGTTGATCCAAAGGATGGTGGAGGTGAACTTTCCCTCAACAACCTGTATCTGGAACTGCTGGATGAAAATGACGTCCAAAAAGGCAGCCTTGACACAACAGGCATTAACGGCGCAACGTATGGCTCGGTCGAACTGAAGACAGGCAAATGGGTCACCGTAAAGCTGGACCTGCACAAGATGAAAGAGCGGGACGGTTTTAGCGGCAACGTCAAAACCATCCGCGTGGGCGATAACTATAGCCGCAACATCTATTTCAGGAACTTTACCTTCATTCCCAAAGCGGTGCCAAGTAAGATGACCGGCTTTACAACCGATCAGGAGAAAATCCCGGATTACGGCTCCGCCACAACCGGTCAGCTGCAAAACGCCAAATACGCACAGTACACCTCCACCGAGGACAGCGACACCCAGTTGGTGGACGAGGACGGACGCTTTGTTCTGGAAGCTGGAGAAACCGTTACCTTCAGCGACCAGTTCCGCCGCGGCAGCTACATTTCGCTCAGAGAGAAACTGAACGAAAGCCTGTACGACACCACATGGACCGTGTACGAGAACGGGCAGGTGGTTACTTCGACGTATCCGGAGGACATATCAAATGTAAAGACCGTAAAATTCGGGGAAAAGAAGTCGTTAGAAAAGCAGAAGGATCCCCCCAGAGGCCCCGATGATGGCCGAACGGAAGTTTATGTCGATAAAGATGGGATAAAGAATGATGGCTACAAGGTGAGCAAAAAGCCCGAAGAAGCCAACACCATCGTCTTCCGCTCCTATAAGGACCCGGACGAAACAAGCTCCACGCTGACAAAGCTAAAGGTAAAATACGTCAACACCGTCAAAACCGGCGGGCTGAAAATCCAAAAGAAGGCCGCAGCTGGTGAGGAAGAGAACATTAAAGGCACCTACACCTTCAAAGTTACCTTTAATGATGTTGGCGGTGAGGGTCTGGAAGAAAAGCCCATCGAAAAAATCGTTACGATTAATATGAGCGAAGCCGGCGATCACACCAAGACCATCACCGGCATCCCCGTTGGCACCCGCTATACCATCGAGGAAGTTACACCGCAAGATGGTTCCAGACTGCAAAGCGTAACCGTTCCGGATGGCAATGAAGCCCATGTGATCAACAACACCATGGTGGAAGGCATGATTGTTGCGAGCAAAAATCCGAGCGATCCGAACGATCTGGAAGTTACCGCAATCTTTACCAACACCAAGCGCAAACTGATCAACATTGAGTTCGATAAGCTCTGGAAAGATGCAAATGGTAAGGACCTTACTACAGAGAACCGGCCGGGTACAATCTACATCCAGCTCCAGCGCCGTCTGGCAACCAGCCAAAACGATGCAGACTGGAAACCGGTAAACTACCCGAGAGCAGACAGCCCAAACTATGTTACCATTAACCGCGGTACTTACGGCTGGCTGTATACCTTTAGCGGTTTGGATCAGTACCAAATCAATACGGATAAAAGCCAGACCGATTATGTGTACCGCATTGTGGAAGGTACGGTGGAGAATGACCAATTTGAACAGGTAGCACCAGGCGAAACCATTACGATTAAGGGCAATACGTATGTTGTAACGGCTGAAGCAACAGCAAAAAGCGAAAAGGACAGCGAAACCGGCGCAACTACAACGCCAGCCACAGCCACCGATGGAACCATCACCGGCGGCAGCGGCAAGATTGTGCTGACCAACAAGCTGCAGAACCCGAAGTTTGTACTGGATATCATCAAGAAGGACGCAGAACCCAATAATGAGGGCAAAGATGTATTCTTGAAAGATGTTGAGTTCAAGCTGGAAAAGCTGAAAGCCGAAACAACAACCGGAGGAAAAACGCAGTGGGTAGTAGATAAAAACTACCCATTCAATAGCACAAACACAGGTTCCATTACCGGTACAACGGACGGCAACGGCAAAATAACCCCGAACCCGTTCACAAATCTGAAACCCGGTACATACCGCCTGACGGAAACCAAGGCACATCCGGGGTACAACCTGTTGGCACAGCCAATTAAGATCCAATTTACCCAAGACGGCAAGTGTTATATTGATGGGCAGAAAATTACGGACGAAGACAAGTTTAAGCCGGGCGCCAATAACACCTACACCATGACCCTTACCGTTCTGAACCGTAAAACGCCTGAGCTGCCCCACACGGGTGCAGACGCGCCAAGCCTGTGGCTGCTGATCGGCATGCCGCTGGCGGTGGCAGGGCTGTTGATATTCACATTCCGCTACAACAGGAAAGGGGGCCGGCGACATTAACCATCCCCCGGAAACCCAGCAACCCCCAGGGTACAGGGTCTGCCCGCCAGTGCGCGCCCGTTTACGGCAGGGCGCAGCCATAAGCCAAGTGGGCAAGCGGCCCAGTTTTTCCTCCTTTTTTCTTCACGGCACAGTGCGGGCAGCGCGGCAGCGTTTCCCCGCTGCAGCGCCCCGCACTGCACGCCGTGCTGATGCAGAACCCTTAAGCTGGGCGGCCCCGCCGCCCATCCGATGATGGTTTTTTTAAGAGAAGAGGTACTGAAATGAAAAAAGCAAAACGTTTTCTCACAGGCCTGTTGAGCGCCGCTCTGGCCCTCAGCCTGTGCGCTATGCCAGCAATGGCAGCGGATGCACCCGCATTGCCAGAAACAACGAAGACAACAGACAGTGTAATTGATCCCAATCAGAAAGGCTCGATTACCATTTATAAGTATCTGCACGACAAGGATATTGTAAGCGAAAATGGTACAGGTGAAAAGCAGAATATTCCTGCTGGCACGGAACCCGCAGAAGATGTTGGATTTACTATTTATCGGGTAAAAGGTGCAGCCAAATTGCAAGAATATTATGACGGTAAAACAAGTGAAGAAACAGCGCAAGTATCTAACTACATTGATGAAAATGGCAAAGTAAAAGCACAATATAACAACCTAATTGAAGGTGTTGCTGACATCGGCGTGGAGAAAAAAACAAACGCGGACGGCATGGTGCAGTTCACGGATCTCCCTGTTGGCCTTTATCTTGTGATGGAAACCAGCAAACCGGCTACAGTTACTGAACCGGTAGCGCCGTTCTTGGTTTCTATTCCTATGACGCGTGTGACAAACGATGCAAACGCTCAGAAGCAGTGGTTGTATGATGTGGTTGTTTACCCCAAAAACAGCACACATAAAGGTGCTATTACGCTGAAAAAGGTCGGCGTTGAAGGAGAAACTGTAACACCGCTGGCAGGGGTTATTTTTAATCTTGAACGTCAGAAGGATGACGGAACAGGAGCATGGGTACGTTATCCCGATGAGACTACTACTTTTGAAACGACTGGTGCTGACGGTAAAGTAACCATTGACGGTTTGAAGCCGGGTAATTACCGTTTCCAGGAAATTGGTTATAGCGATACAGTAACAGGTGAAAATCGTAAATACGTCATCAATGCAAATGATTATTATGAATTTACGATTGCTGCAGATGGTACGGTAAGCAGAAAAGAAGATGCAGAACATAGCAGTGACTATACCGCAGAAAACACAACAGTAACAGTTAAAAACTATGCACCTGACATTGAAAAGACGGTAAAAGACCGTACAAGCGACGAGTATCGTAAAGCTGCTGACTACAATGTAGGCGATGAAATTCCGTACAAGATTACTGTTACCGTTCCCCAGAATATCACCCGCCTGAAGAAGTTTGAAGTAACGGATACCCCGACCAATTTGGTCGATCAGGTAGTGGATGCTAATGGTAAATCCCTTATCAGTGTCCAGTATAATAGTGACGAAGGCTTGGTAGCCGTTCCTACAGACGCATACACCATTACTAAACTTGACAATGGCGGTTTTAAGGTTGCGTTTAATCCCGCCAAGATGGAAGCATGTGCAGGTAAGCAGATTGTCATTAGCTATAAGGCAAAACTGACTGCTGATGCAGATATGACCACTGATGGCAACTCGAACAAGGCTAAGCTGGAGTACTCTAACAAAACAGATGTGAGCGATGCCGAAAAGGACAATCCGGAGAACAATTATAAACGCAGCGATGAAACTGTCGTTTATACGTTCCAGATTCAGATTGTGAAGAAGGCTGATGTCAAAGAAAATAATAAAGATATCTTCCTTGATGGCGTAACCTTTGATTTGTATAAGCTGGTAGGAAACGATGAAAAACTTCCTGACGGTGCAGTCGAAATTGATAGCGCTACAGCAAACGCACTGAAACTTCCGACAGCAGGCGAAGGCAAGAAGTGGGCAAAAGTTAAGTCTAATATCACGACGGCTAATGGTGGTAAAGCCAATGTGGACGGACTTGCAAACGGCACTTACTATCTGGTAGAAACTAAAATGAACAAGGGTTATAACCTTTTGCAGGCTCCGGTAAAAGTAGAATTGAATATTGCTTATAAGACGACATGGACTGAATCCTTGGAGTATAAAGGTGATGTACTGGTTAAGTATGATGTGACAGAAAAGGAAGAAACTTTTACTAATAATGGTACTCAGACTGGCGTTACCGTGGACGGTACGACGTATGGCCGCCATGTTACCGAAATCATCAACCGCAAGGGCTTCAACCTGCCCACCACCGGTGGTTTCGGCACCCTGCTGTTCAGCGGCATTGGCGTGCTGCTGGTTGTGGCCGGTGTTGGCGTGCTGCTGAGCCTGAAAAAGAAGAACCGCGCCTGATGCGCCCGCCGCAAGGCAAAACAATGTTACAATTCACCAATAGGGTATAGAGGGATAATCCATCATACACAGGGGGAGGGCCGGATTTGGCCCTCCCCCTATGGTGGGTTATTGGGGAATAAATTTTTTGGGGTGTACATGGCCGTTGTTCGGTTGATTTTTAGGTTCTGCGTGGGGAACCACCCTACGGGTTAGGTTTGTGGCGGGGAACCACCCCTCAGGCCGCTCCGCGTCCAGCTCCCCTCAAGGGGAGCCACCGCAAACATAAGGTGGAGATATTGGCGCCCCTTGAGGGGTGACTCCCCGCGGGGCGGGGAGATGTCGCGAAGCGACAGAGGGGACGGGGCGCTGTTTGCGCTGTCACCGAAGGTGACTGAGGGGTGGTTCCCCGTGCAGGGCCTAAAAATAAATAGGGCAAGGCCCGTCAACGGGCCGATGGCGAGCATCGGCCCCTACAAATGATTTGCAATGTTTGCGGCGCGGGGTGGATGGGCGGCAATTATTAGGCCCGTCAAACGGGGCGTCGGGGACGCCGCCCCCTACATGCAGGGCGAGGTTTATTACAATTTTGTGGTGTGCAACGCCGTAAGGCCCTACAGATTATTTTATTGTTATTCACTACCCTAAAAACCACCCCCAACCCAATATCTCCTGAGCGGCGCAATGCGGCGCGGTCCACCACAATGATTCATTATTCTTTATTATTTATTCTTTTGCCTACTTCCAATTCCTAATTTCTAATTTCTAATTGCATCAGTTCCCAACTTCAACCCTCTCACGGAAAGGTTCGCGGTGACGCTATGGATACCACAACAAAACTAAAAGTCGGCTTTGCGGCCTTGATGATCCTGTCCGGCATTGGGGTGGCATCGTACCCGGTTATCAGCAACGCGGTGGCGCAGCGCCACGCCAGCGAAGCGATCCAAAATTACGATGATACCGTAAAAAGCATGGATACCGAAAAACTGGACGCCGCCCGCCGCTATAACCAGCAGCTGGACAACGCCGTGGAGCGCGATGCCGCAGGCGAAGCGGAGGATACCGGCACCAGCTATGTGGACCTTGTGGATGTGGGCGAAAGCCTGGGGTATATCACCATCCCGAAAATTGACGTCAACCTGCCGATTTACGAAGGCACCAGCGATGATGTGCTGCAAAAGGGCGTTGGCCATCTGGAAGGCTCCAGCTACCCCCTTGGCGGCGAAAGCACCCACAGCGTGCTGACCGGCCACCGCGGCCTGCCCGAAGCCGTGCTGTTCACCGACCTGGACAAGCTGGAAGAGGGAGACTGTTTCTACCTGCATATTCTGGATGAAACGCTGGCGTACCAGGTGGATCAAATCAAAGTGGTGGAACCGGAGCACACCGAGGATCTGGAAATCACCGCGGGGCAGGATTACTGCACCCTTGTTACCTGCACGCCGTATGCCATCAACACCCACCGCATGCTTGTGCGCGGCACCCGCATCCCTTATAATGGAGAGGAAGAAGCCAACACCCCGCAGGCCGTGCAGTATCAGGCGCTGCGTACCGGAACGGTGGTCAAGCGCGTGGTGGATGCCTGGCCGTGGATCGCGGTAACGGGCAGCATTGTGATCGGCGGCGAAGCGCTGCTGCTGCTTTTGCTGCTGCACCGCTGCAAAAAGCGCGAGGAGGATGACTAAATGGGACGGCTGATTGCTAAAATTCTGGCCTGGCTGGCCATTTTGCTGGGGCTGGCGCTGTTGATACAGCCCACCGCTGCCCAGTGGTGGACCAGCACCCGCAACGCCAAAACCGCTGCGCAGTTTGCGGCCCGCGCCGAAGCCCAGCCCACCGCCCCCGCGGCGGAGGAAACCACAGCCGAACCCCCGGAGCCGGAACGCGCCTACCCTGAACTGTACGCCGCGATGCAGGACTATAACGCGGAAATTTACGCCGGGGGCCAAAGCGGCCTGACCGACCCGTTCGCCTATGAGGAAGCCCCGCTGGACCTTGCTGCCTATGGCTATGACGATGATGTGCTGGCTGTGCTGTGGATCCCGCGCCTGAACCTGGAGCTGCCCGTTTACCTGGGCGCCAGCCGCGAAAACCTGGCCAAAGGCGCGGCGCTGCTGGGCCAGACCTCGATGCCGCTGGGCGGCGAAAACACCAACACCGTGATTGCCGCCCACCGCGGCTATTATGGCGCGGAAATGCTGCGCAACGTGCAGCAGATCCAGGTGGGGGACAAGATCCAGCTGACCACCCCGTGGGAAACGCTGATTTACCGCGTGAGCGAGCTGAAAATTATTGACCCCAGCGATATCAACGCCGTGCTGATCCAGCCGGGGCGGGACCTGCTGACCCTTTCCACCTGCCACCCCTACACCCGCAACAGCCAGCGCTACCTGGTAATTGCGGAGCACGACACCGCCGCTGCGGACACCACCAAAGAGGAGGATTTGCAGGAAAGCGCCGCTACCTGGGACGAAACGCCGCGCCAGGTGACCGTGGAGGATGCCGGCGGCAGCTCCATTGCCGAAGTGGCCCCCCAGGCCCTGACCCCATTGCCGGGGGAGGGCAGCGCGGAATCCGAGGGGAGCGCGATCTCCAATACCATGATCTGGCTGGAAAACAACGCACTGTGGGCCGGGCTGGTGGTTATTGCCGCCGCCGTTGGCATTATGGTGATATGGAAAAAACACCGGGAGGATTAACCATGCAGTACACACAGCAGGCCGCCGCCGTTACGGCCGAAGTAAACAAGGCCGTGCAGGGCAAACAGCAAGCGGTAAACACCATCTGGATGGCCATGCTGGCGGGCGGCCATGTGCTGATTGAGGATATTCCCGGCGTGGGCAAAACCACGCTGGCGCTGGCCTTTGCCCGCGCGCTGGACCTGAAAGAAAGCCGCGTGCAGTTTACGCCGGATGTTCTGCCGTCCGATTTGGTGGGATTTTCCGTTTACCAGAAAGAGACCGGCAAGTTTGTGTACCACGCCGGTGCGGTGATGTGCAACCTGTTTTTGGGCGATGAGATCAACCGTACCTCCTCCCGCACGCAGTCGGCTTTGTTGGAAGTGATGGAAGAAGGCACGGTGACGGTGGACGGCGTCACCCGCCCGGTGCCCGCACCCTTTACCGTAATTGCAACCCAGAACCCCATTGGCGCCGCCGGCACGCAGATGCTGCCGCAGTCTCAGCTGGACCGTTTCATGGTCTGCGCCGTAATGGGCTACCCCGATGAGGAAGCGGAGCTGGCAATTTTGGCCGGGCAGAGCAAAGGCCGCCTGCTGGACCGTGTGCGCCCCGTTGCCGGTCAGGCGGATCTGCTTGCCATGCAGCAGGAGGTCAGCACGGTATTTGTGCATGAGCTGATGTACCGCTACATTGTGGCGCTGGCCCAGGCCAGCCGCAAGGACCCGCGCCTGGCCGTGGGGTTAAGCCCCCGTGCCACCCTGGCGCTGACCAGCATGACGCGCGCGGCGGCGTACCTGGCGGGGCGGGATTTTGTTGCCCCGCAGGATGTGACCGCAGTGTTTGATGCGGTTGCCCGCCACCGCCTGGTGCTGAACGACCAGGCCCGCGCAGGCGGCGAAACGGTGGACAGCGTAATGCAGGACCTGCTGCGCACCGTGCCGCGCCCCCGCCCCGAAAAGGCTGACCGCCATGGCAGGTAAGCTGGGCCGGGCGCTGGTGCTTTTGGTGCTGCTGGCCGCGGCGCTCATCACCCAGGCACCGCTGGCGGTGTTCCTGTTAGCGTTTGCGCTGGTGCTTCTGGTGCTGCTGCGGCTGGATGCCGCCTATCTGCGCAGGCAGGTAACGGCAGAGCTGCTGGTGCCGGACAAACCCGTGATACAGGGCGAAGATTTTACCCTGACGGTTCGGCTGCGCAACCGCAGCCGGTTGCCCATCCCTGCGCTTGTGGTGCTGCTGAACGCCGCCGATGAATGGGGCGGCGGGCAGATCACCCTGCGCTGCGCCGCCATGCTGGGCGGCAGAGAGAGCGCCGAACAGCGCATTACCCTAAACGCAGGCAAAAGCGGCGTGTGGAGCATTGCGGTGCGGGGCATCACCCTGCGGGATCACCTGGGGGTGTTCACCGCGGCGTGCCCGGCTGCCGCGCAAAGCCGGAGCATCTGTGTGCTGCCCGCTGCCGCGGCTGGCAAAGCCAAAGCGGAAACCGCCCCCGATGAGGACGGCGACGAAGCCGACACCCGCGCCGCCCTGGGCGGCAGCTATGAGCTGCGGGAGTACCGGGACGGGGATACCCTCAAGCAGGTACACTGGAAGCTGAGCGCCAAGCTGGACCGCCTGATGGTGCGCGAACCGCTGACCGCCCTGCGCGCTGCCCTGACCCCCGGTGGGGACCTGGACGGAGCGGAGGAATGGGGGAATTTTCCCCAACAGGCGGCGAAGCACCGCAAAAACCCGCCCAAGCGCAAAAAAGAACGTACTGCCCTGAGCCGGCGCGGCGCTGCCGACCCCGGCAGTGGGCTGAAGTTTGTAGACCGTGTGCTGGTGAGCACCCAGCGCCCCGCAGCGCACCCCGCGTTGTGGCTGGCGGCGGATGCCGCGCTGCTGCTGGCGCTCACCTTTGGTTTGCTGCTGGTGCTTTCCACCGGGTTCGGCATTGCGGTGCCGTTGTGGGTGTGGCCCGCGGCAGCCGCTTTCTGCGCCGGGTGGGCGCTGTTCCTGCGTGCGCCGCAAGCCCTGCGTCGCTGGGGGCTGCTGGCGGGGGTGATTGTGTATCTTGTAGTGTTGTTCATCTGCCAGCGGAACTTTTTGGCCGGGGCGCAGCAGTGCGCCGGGAACATTGCCCAAAGCCTGAACGCCCGCCTTGGCAGTGCGCTGCCGGTGGCCCAGGGCGGCAGTGCGGCGCAGCTGGGGCTGTTTTTGCTGCTGGCCGCCCTGCCCGTTACCGGGGCGCTGGCCGCTGCGGCCCTGCGCCGTGCGGATGCCCTGCTGCTGGATCTAATGCTGCTGCCCGTTGTTGTGCTGCTGGCGCTGGCCGGGGCCGCGCCTGCTGTGCCCGCCTGCCTGCTGCTTTTGGCCGGTTGGATGGGGGCGTGGGCGGCTTCCTGCTCGGTGCAGCGGCGGGCCTTGTGGGGCAGGCGCGATACCGAAAACTACCGCCAGAACCTTTGCCGCCATTATAACATCCAAAAGTCTGCCGCGCTGGCGGCGGGCGGGCTTTGCCTTGCGCTGGCGCTGCCCTGTTGGTGGCTGCTGCGCCCGGCGCTGGGGGTTCCCCTTGGCTGGCTGCAGCCCGCGGCCCAGCGGGTGGAATCCGCCGCGCTGAGCACCGCCATTACCTGGCTGCCGCGGGTCAGCGGCGGCAGGCTGAACATTCAGGTAGAAGCCGCTGCCGGTGGTGTGGCGGATGGCGCCTTGAACCAGGGCGGGGGTATCCAGGTCAGCGGAGTGACGGATCTGGCCCTGACCGCCAGCGACAAACCCGAAGAAACCGTATACCTGCGGGGATTTATCGGCGGCAGTTATGACGGCACCACCTGGCAGGCCCCTGATGCCGATGCCTTTGACAGCGCCGCTATGAACTGGAAAACCGAGGATAATGCCCGGCTGACCATTGCCAGCCTGCCGTTTTTGCGCACCGCCTATGACGGCACCGCCCAGCCCCAGACGCTGACGGTGGAGCGCATCCACGCCGATACCCAGTACACCTATGCACCGTACAACGCCTACTGGGGCGAGTATTACACCATCCAGGGCGATGGCGCCGCCGCGGGCCAGACCGCGCAGGACGATGTGTTCCTTTATTACCCGCGGGATACCGCCCAAACCCAGCTGGAAGCCCGCGCCGATGCCGACCCCAGCGTGCTGGACCGGATGGAAGCATCCTATGCCGCTTACGCCGCCAGCCGCTACACCGCCGTGCCGGACGGCTATGACGAGCTGCAAACCCTGTGCGATGAAGCCAAAAAGGACCAGAAGCTGACCGAAGCTGCGGACATTGGCGATTACATCCGCGCCTACCTAAACACCAACTACCAGTATAACGCCAGCGCTCCTCAGCCGCCGGAGGGGGCCGACCCCATCCGTTACTTTTTAACGGAATCCAAACAGGGGTACAGTGTGCAGTTTGCTTCGGCGGCGGTGGTTATGTTCCGCATGTTCGGGCTGCCTGCGCGCTATGTGGTGGGCTATGCCGCGCCGCAAAGCCTGTTTACCCAACAGGAGAACGGCAGCTGGCACGCCATTTTGCAGGACGATAACGCCCACGCCTGGGCGGAGGTGTACATTTCCGGCCAGGGCTGGACCCCCATGGAGATGACCCCCGGCGTGCTGGTCAGTGCCCAACAGGCCGACCTGCGCACCGACCCGCTGCCCGAAACTCAAGGTCAAGACACCGCCCCCGCAGCAGGGGAGAGCAGCGCAAACGAACCCGCAACCACCATCGTGCCCCGCAGCAGGCTGGTTTTGGCGGCGTTGCTGGGGGGGTGCCTGTTGGCTGCTGCGGTGCTGCTGGTGCTGGCCCGCCGCCATGCCATGGGGTATGGCCGGGGCAGCTGCAACGCGCGGGTGCTGGCCGTGTTTGGCAGCATCTACCGCCTTTTGGTGCGCCGCGGCCTGCCGCCGGATACACCATCCGATGCGCCGGAGTTTGCCGCATTTTTGCAAAGTTGTGTCCCCACCCTTGAACCCCAGGATGCCGAAGCTCTGCTGGCATTGGCCCAAGCCGCCCAATTTGGCGCAGGTACGATGACTGAGCAGGATACGGACAAAATGAGAAAACTTTACCAGGTTATAAAACACACTGGAAAACGGAAACAGAGCCAGAAATCGGTTGAAAAGCAGAGCCAGGAATGATATAATGACCCCATACTGGGGTAGCGTGTTCTTTGCTTTCTTTGCACAGGGGGCTACCATGATCCAGGGAAATGTGGTATAATATGTTAAGTCCATTGACCAAGTAGGGAATGGCCGGGGTGGGGGACTGGTTTCTGGAACGGTACCCTGGGAACTGCCCGTGGGGCGGAAAACCGGCAAGGACAGAAAGAAGATCTTATAGAAGCAAACGTTAACAGGAGTAAACCCATGCCGCGCCGTAAACAGACAGAAGGAGAAAAAAAAATTGACATCAGCCAGATGGCTGAAGACCTTGGCGTGTCCAAGACCACGGTATCCCGTGCCCTTTCGGGCAATGGCCGTGTCAGCGAAGCGACCCGCGCCCGCGTGGTCCAGTACGCCAAAGAAAAAAACTATGTGCCCAATATGCTGGCACGCGGGTTGGTAACCCAGCAGTCTTATAATATCTCACTGGTGTTCTCGCGCCAGTTCGGCAACCTTGCCGCACCATTTTTGCGCAAAACCGTCAGCGCCGTGTACGATATTGCCACCCGCAATGATTATGATGTGCTGATGACGATGGTGGGCGAGCAGGAAACAAGCCCGATGCAGCGTCTGCTGGTCAACCGCAAGATTGATGGCGTGATTCTGGCCCGCACGCTGGAGCGTGATCCGCTGATCCCCATGCTGCAAAAAAGCGGCATCCCCTTTGTTGCCATTGGCCGCCCGGCTGACCAGGATGTCATCTCGGTGGACCATGATCAGGTGGGCGGCTGCCGCGAGCTGGTCAGCCTGCTGCTGATGAAGGGCCTGCACCGCATTGCTTTGCTGGGCGGATCCATGCTGTACACCGTCAACCAGTCCCGCCTGGAAGGCTATAAGCAGGCGCATGACCGCGCCTGCTGCAAGATTGATGAGAGCCTGCTGTTTTTGGAGCTGGAAAGCGACGATCTACGCACCAGCGCTGTGGAGCTCGCGGTACAGCGTGGGGCGGACTGCATCCTGTGCATGGATGACCAGGTTGCCCAGCTGGCTTTGAGCACCCTGAGACAGCTGAACCTGCGCGTGCCGCAGGATATCCGCCTTGCCTCCCTGTATGACGACGAAGCGCTGCAGGGGTGTACGCCACAGATCACGGCGGTCTCTTTTGATGCCGAACAGCTGGGCCGCCGTACCGCACAGCAGCTGCTTTCCCTCATCCGCCATCAGCCGGTGGAAACCCGCACCCTGCTGGGGTACCAGGTGGGGTTGCGTTTATCGACCCAGACCTGAGAGAAAAGTAGAAAATTATAAATCAACTGCCCGTACACGGTATGATAAGCCGTTGTGCGGGCAGTTTTTTTCGATAAGGGGTTTTGAAAAAATATAGCGGCCACATAGTATCCCAGCGCCGCAGCGTCAAGCACAACAGGGCAGGGACACAGAAAAACAGGAGGCAACAAGTATGAAGTGCATGGATAAACATGAATTTGAGCAGCAGAATGTTTTTGGAACCGGTGCCGCAAACACCGCTTATGCCAAGTTTTTCATTGGCCAGTCGTTCCTGAACCCGCTGACCGACCCCAAAACCGGCCTGTTTTTGGCCAACGTTACCTTTGAGCCCGGCTGCCGCAACAACTGGCATATCCACCACGCGGCCAAGGGCGGCGGCCAGCTGCTGGTTTGCACCGCAGGCGAAGGCTGGTACCAGGAAGAAGGCAAACCTGCCGTCAGCCTGACCCCCGGCACCGTGATCACCATCCCGGCCAACGTCAAGCACTGGCACGGTGCCAAGGCCGACAGCTGGTTCAGCCACATTGCTGTGGAAGTTCCCGGCGAAGATTGCAGCAACGAATGGTGCGAGCCCGTTACCGACGAAGAGTACGCCAAACTGAACGGATGAGTAGCCGCTAATAAAGGCAACACCACACAATTCCCGCCTTGCGGCTTAAGCACAGCTCCGGCAGCTGCGGCACGGCATCT
>OLQV01001664.1_pt1 | contig 16327 bp, 18 predicted proteins | sample 1672371 | NCBI WGS metagenome assembly OLQV01 (sample SAMEA3136676, study PRJEB25190) | human gut metagenome
ATCCGTTAGTTTTTCTAATGTCTGTTTTACAGAAGGAAACAAACTTAATTCTTGTTTTCGCACAGAATTAAATCTATGAAAGGCTTCACTTAAAATTTCTTTAATTTGCTCGAAGTCCATTCCGATATATTTGTTTTTTATACTTGGAAGTTCCAATGTTACAAACGGATGCTCTACTGTTCCATAATATTGATGCTTTTCCTTATATTCAGAAAGAAGTATTTCTTTGTCAATTCCTGTGATTGAAACAAGCTCATCAACCATTGCATAAAAGGATGGTATAAAGAATCCTAGCCAATCATATAGTGTATCATCTAAATCTGTTATTAATACTTTTTTCAAATTATCCTCCATAAGCAATTTTATATTCCATTATTTCCCCATCGCTAGAAGATCCGTTAGAAAAAATCTCATACACTTTAATACTAATGTATTCTTCTTCAAAAGAAATAACTGCGTACTGATTATTATTTCCTTCTGATAAATGACTGCTAACAACACCTGTGCTTCCTAAACCAACAATTGTAAGAGACTTTTCTTCTGCCTTCTTTGTGGGAACTGGACGCACAACTTTCGAATAAAATCTTTTGTGTATGTGTCCATGTAAGACCAGCGAAATATTATTGTTCAAACAAAATTGTGTTATTGCCTCACTATCGAGCATTATTGAATACATAGGATTTATAACAGGCATTTCAGAATATAATGCAGGCAATAAATTATGATGCATAACAATGATACGATAAGGATTTATTTTGTCGGTAAGTTTCAACTCTTTTCTAATGGCCTCTAATTGATCGTTACCAACAAACCCCATCCCCCTAAAATGTTCTTTATTTTGCTGCAATATACATGTATTCAAAGAAATAATTTCAATCAGTTTTCCCTTTGTTGTAATAATTCTATGAATTGAATTCATATATTCATTTGCAGTAATACCTTTTACAGACTGATAGAAATTACGATAGTTTTCTTTTGCTTCTTCAAAATTTAATTCCACAGGATCATTATCATTGGTATAAGCTTTTTCTGAATATTTCATATCATGGTTTCCAGGGCAGAAAATAAATGTAGAGGGATCAACTCCTAAGCCACTTGCTAAATCTGAAAAAAACGACTTGGCTAAATTGAACTCATCTTCACTGGAAGTAAAAGAAAAATCTCCAGTTGAAATAACCCTAGAAAAAGATTTAATTTTGTTTAATTCAAAACTTCTGTTTAATACATTTAATAATGAATTATTGCTTCCAACAGTGGCCTTAAATTCATGAAAATCACTCGAAAAATGCATATCAGACAACCAAAGTATTTTGTCATTATCAACAATACTAAAAGTGTTATCATAATTTCCAACGCCCGGCTCATAAGACACTATTCTTTGATCTCTGTCGCCAGTTTCTTTTTCTCTAAGATACCAAATTGTGCATTGTTGTTCAATCAATTCATCACAATCATAAACAACTTTATTGTCAAATGCGGAAAAAGGAGAAATGCCATTTGCAAAATGTTCATCAACTTTTACATATGAATAACAATTTAATTCTGCTTTTGAATTAACGATTGGTTCAGAAATGCTTTCAAATTTAAACCATAGCATATATTGATTATTCTTATAATATTGTGGAGTTGCTGTTTTAACAGGTGTATTAATAAACTCACCATTTTCGCCAAAATCAATACCCACACACTTTGCTTTCCTTAATTCAAATTTTCCTGAATCAAGAAGATATATGTCTATTCCATCTAATTCGGCTTTACTTTTTAATTCGCTAAAAACCTCCAAAGAAATTTTCTCTTGTGGCTTTGCCCACCAACCCCACCAAACAAATCCTTTGCTATTAATAATTTTTTTATGAAGCTCTATTGTATTTTTATTAGAAAGATCTCTATATCTAAGAATTATTGTTTTTATTTTTTCCACATTCATATTAAATCCTCGCTTTTAGACAATTCTCATACCACAAATGTGGTGGTAGTGTTGATTCATAAGCACTATCAAATAATGTATAAAGTGTTTTATATTTTACACACTCAGAAACGATACGCTTTAACACCTCGGTATCTAACGGAATAATTTTCATACCCTCAACATATTGAGTTGTGTCTTGCGTGTCATAATACAGAGCTGTTTTTCTGGACCTAAAATCTGCAACAACATTTATGTCAAGATATGGGGTTATGAACACACAATACGAGTTCATATTTCCTGTTCTTATTAAATGTCTGCCGAGATGTCTTGAAACCGGCTCCATCTCCATTCTTCTTTGGTTTGTTTCTGTAGCAAGTGTTGCTTCAATTAACAAAGAGTGCATTGGATAATACTCTGTTTGAGGGTATTCGTAAACCAAATCTGCCTCGCCACCACCTGCATGAGTTTTAGGCAACAAATCAGCTTCTAAAGAAAGCTTCATATAATCCAAAATATCGCCTTGTCTATCGCTGACTTTATACCAAATAACACCAAGAATATACTCAAAAATAGTTGGAATATCAGCATTATCCGTTACCATATTTCTTATTTCATTATCATTTCTCGCTTTAAACAAATCTAATAATACAATTAACTTATCATCGGTAAATTTCTCGTCAATAAGCTGATTAAATCTTTGATAACGATTTTCATAAACGATTCTGTAGGCTTCGTCTAATGAAACTACATTAACATTAAACTCTGCGTTAATTCCGTCAACTATTGCATTTTCATCTATTGCTAATACAGGACTGATATCTGTAATATCGCAATCATCAAATAATAATTCCGACTCTTCATAAGCACTTAAATAAAGTTGGTCAATAACTGCATTAAAGAAGTACTTTGGAATAATATCAATCTTAACCAAATCATCTTCAAAGATAATTACTTCCGTAGTCTTTATGTATCTTCTGTTTAAATCAAGATAATCAGACAATGTGGCCTTTGCCTTCATTAAATGCATTACCTTAAAGAACGCAACCTTGAAATCATACTCATTAGATACATTTGAAAATTCGTTGATTTTTATGTGTGCAAGAGGCTCTCTTTCAATAAGTTTTGTTGAAATTGTATTAAACAAATAACCTCTCCAAAGCTTTCCGATTTTAACACTTTTAGTTGCCTCAAATACTTGCAGAGCACAAGAAGTGTTGTCATTAACAAACAAATCAAATAGTTGATTGTATAGTGGGAAATATGCCTTATCATAATTCCTGCTTTTTCTATTCATACCGATAGTGCAAATAAGTTCTTCATCTACATCATTATCAAGAAACAAATCTAAAGCCTGTTGATAATTATCCATAGACATTAACCTATTCAAAATAATCTCATTAATGCTTATATTGCCTTGCCTAAATTTAGATATCTCTTGCAGGATCGTTTGAGTGTTTTCAAAGCTTGTGCACAAAGGAAGTAAATACGTGTATTCTTCTAAAGTCAAATAATTCAACTTTGAAAGCAAATATAACAACACTATAAATGGTCGTACTGTTTCGCCATTCACTGAATTATAAGTCTTCAGCAGTTGCTTCAAATAGATAAAACTATCCTTATCAATCTGCAACGTATTATCAGATGAAAAGTCTCCGCTTCTGCTTATTTCTAAAAGTGCAGCACCTGCACCGGTAATTTTTCTATTGTCATCAATCAAACCGATATCAACCAATCCCGATGTCTTTTCACGAGCATCTTTGGGTTTATTGTTTGCTTCGCCTTTTACAAAGCCTTTTTCATGCATAAAATCATAATACTTGGTTTGAAGCACATTATTACCATTCCAATTATAATTTGAGTTGTCGTCAGTATTCCAAAATTCATCTAATAATGATAATTGATCTTCAATAGTTTTGTTGAAATTTTTAGTTCTGAAGCTTGTTGTTCCAAGTCCCCAACAAAAGCTTTTATAAGGAATATTATCAAACATACATATTCTCCTTAATAATTTGTAACAAGTACTTCTTCGCTCTTTGACTCTTTGTCTTTTATTTGATAGTTTGAATTAGAATACCCATAATTCAAACTGTGAATATTATACCTTTCAGTATTTTTTTGTAGCCACTCAATAAGAATTTTGTTTTCTTTTCCTTTGCTGCGAAGCACATTTGAAAGTGCAAACCGAAGGTTTCTTTCTGTAAGTCTATCTAAAAATGCTAATAAATCTATTTCGTCTTGTTCAGACCATCCACCTTGTTCATTGTATGTTGCACAAGTTATTAGATATGGAGGATCAACATATACAAAATCACTATTCCCTAATTTCGATACATCAAAATTTCTAAAATCTTCACAAGTAAATTTGCAATTTTGCGATTGTATTCTATCAATAAAAGCAGATAGTTTCTCCTGCATATTCCTGTTAAAATCTCTTTTTCCAACTGGTAAATTAAACTCGCCGTTTGAATTAAATCGAATTTGATTATTAAATGCATATACGATTATTACATAAAGCATAACGTAGTAATAATAATCAAAGTTTTCATTTGCATGTTTTTGATTAAAATCTGCACGCAGCTTTAAATATCCTTCTCTGTTATAATTACCAAGTCCTTTGCTGCTTTCACAACCGTAATAGTCATATCCGTGTTCACTTACAAGTGACAAGTTATACTTTTCTATAATTTCATAAATCCATTCTAAAACAGATTCTTTATCAAGATTCTTAAACGTATTATACAAATAAAGCAGGTTTTCATTTAAATCATTATAAATAACTCGGTTGCAATCAACATTGATACCAACATTACATCCACCGCAAAATAAGTCTACAAACACATTTATATCTCTTGGAAACAGCGGCAATATTTGAGGTAGCAATTTATATTTGCCGCCGGTATAATTAAGCGGTGATTGTATCATTTAATTTACTCCTCATCAAAGCAAATACACAAAAATAACCTTTCAGCATTTTCTGAAATGTCTGACTTTCCGGTTGTAAATGCTTTATAGCTTTCCTCAAAAACTTTTACGGTTCCTTTCTGACTCAGTATTCTCGTAATATCATCGTCGGAAATTTTAGCATTAGAACGACAATTTCCTTTTTCAGCCATATTGTTGTATGAAAGCAAAATGTATTTAGCTTTAATATCATTTATCAGTGTTTCAAATGCTTTTGTTGCTCCGATTGTACAGTATTTACTCTTCATCCCACTCCTGTCCATCTTCTTGGCAACACCAAAAACCTCAGGTTTTTCCCAACGTGCAACATTTTCAAGCAAATGATATGAATCACAATATTGTCTTGAATTATACGGCGGATCTATATAAACGAGGTCAGCCTCAATCCTCTTAACAAGGTTATTGGCGTCCTCGTTAAAGCATTGATTTTTGGGATTGTTGTTAACTTCAGCCAAGGGAACATAAAGTTCTAACGAACCTTCGAATTTTGCCCCTTTTCTGTATGCATCGTAATGCCCGCAGGTGACAGCAATTTTGTCCATTGCATACAGTAACGATGTAATTAAAATTGCTCTTTCTCGATTATTTAAATTGCCTTTTTTATAATTTCGCTCTATATCCTCTCGAATATATCCGATTTTAGCGCAATCTTTTTTACTGAAATAGGTATCTGCAAAATTGCGTGTCATATAATTTTCCCCACAATTAGTTTTTGCATTGTACCTAACAACATAATCAATTATTTTTTGTTGGTCATAGCTTTCAGCACCAAACCAAGCAAAATTGCAAATATAGTTGCTATACATCAAATCATTTGTAATAAGTGTCTTATCTGCAAAAGCAGAAGAAACTGCACCGGTTCCCGCAAAAATATCTGCAACTGTTTCAATATCGGCGCATTCATCATTTACAACGCCGGTGATAAATGAAAGCAACTTGTATTTATTTCCTAAATAACGTCTATTGTTTATCAATGAGGTTTTATAAATATTTTCAGTTGCAGTCATTGCAAATCCTCCAACAATCATCTTTATCTATCTATAATTATACTAAATATTTAGATTATATCAAATACAGTGTCCAATAAATCGTACTCTTTCAAATTCCGTCAAACAGTTCCGAAAGAGATATTTCTAATCCATTGGCTATTTTTTCAATGTTAACGATAGAAATATTACGTTTTCCAAGTTCAACGCTTGCAAAATAAGTTCTATCCATACCTATTTTTTGAGCAAATTTTTCTTGACTCAATCCGGTATGACTTCTTAACTCTCGTATTCTATTACCAATTTTATCTGTAATCATAATGTACCCTCGATATTAAATTGCACATACCGCAGACTATATTTATACAGTTTAATTATATGTTTAATCTGCAAATAAGTCAACTGTTTTTAAGCAACAAAAAATCGGCAAGGATTGCTCCCTGCCGTCGTTGTGTTTATATCTTGTAAATTATTTCTGCATTTCCTTTTTCCGTTGCTCTGTTACGGATATTATTCACATTCCGCACCCACAGCATCATATCGGTTGATTTGAGTTTTTCTGTAACACCTTCTTGTTTTGCTAATTGCTTAACTATGGTATCATACATTTCTGTTGCTCTGACATCAACATCATGCAAGTATGAATTGAGTTTACACTGAGTAAGCAGGGTTGTATAAAACGCCGGTTTATATCGTTTAATATACTCCTTATGTTTTCTGCCCCAACAACCGATTTCATAATTAGTATTGGTTGATACAAGATTCGGTATATACACATCGCCAACAAGTGTGTAGTTAATGCCCGTGTTTTCGTCGGTAATATACTTTTTCATAAAATTCTCCTTATCTGCATAGGTCATCGTGCCTGTGTCTTGTTTTTTGCTTTATAATAAAGCGTTTTTGTTGCATTGCCTTTTCAGCTTTCATATTGCGTTTGATTTCATCGTTGTCCTCCAAAATGTTTGTCGCAACTTTAACTTCTTTTCGTAGCAAAGACAAAGTTTTTGTGAAATCATCTCGCATTGATTTTAGCTCTGCCATAACACTCGGTCGTTTGCAAAAATGAAGAATCATAAAACAAAAAGAGCTATCAGACTTGATGTCTGATAGCTCTTAATCTTTTGTGAATATTATATTGTTGCCCAAATGTTGCCATTTTGGGTTGCAAAACTCCAGAATGCCTTATAAATAGGGCGTTTATCGAGGTAGCGGAGTTATTCCCACTCGCTGCCGAAAGGCTAAACTTAACACATTTTGTTTATAAAATGTATCGTGTAGTCTTCGCAGTATTTTGATAATCGATATTATCATACCTGTATGACGAGAATTTATCATTTTCTTATCAGGTGCGATAAAACCGATGGTTGCAAGAAAAGAATAACCGCAACCAGATTGGTTTTACAATTCATATTATACTTGATTTCTTTTTGTTTTGCAAGATGTATTTTAATTTTACGCACATATTTCAAAAAATGTGCTTAAAATTTAATTGATTTTTTTAGTTGTCTCAGGTATAATAAAATCAGCACACAATTACGTATTCGCTGTGCGTGAATTTTATTTAAGGAAGAGGGTGAATGAGTGAATCTTAAAGAGCGAGCAAAAGAAGTGGTTGTAGACAATAATGGCATTGCAAAATCTGCCGACTTTGTTGCTGCCGGAATCAGAGCTGTTGATGTCGTAAACCTGTGCAACGCAGGCTTTCTTAATCGTGTACGACACGGATACTATCAGCTTGCCGAACAAGGTGTTTCTTCAGAAGAACAATTGCTTGCAACACTCATCCCAAAAGGAATAGTTTGTGTTGAATCTGCGTTGTTTCACTATGGTTACAGCGACTTTGCACCACGAAAATGGTCAATAGCTGTGCCTCGTTCAATGTCAAGAACAAAACTAAAAGTCGATTCGCTTGCTATTCAACCTTATTATATGCAGCCTGAGTTGTATGAACTTGGGAAAATCACCGACAACTTCAATGGAGTTGAGCTGCCTGTATATGACCGTGAGCGAACAATATGTGATTGTTTCAAATATCGTTCAAGATTAGATAACGAAATTTTCAACAAGGCCATTAACGCTTATGTAAAAGACGACAAAAAGAATCTGAACAATCTTTCTGCTTATTCCCAAAAATTGCGTGTATATAAAAAAGTTACCGAACTGATGGAGGTGTTGCTGAATGGCTGATATTGCAGCGTCTGTGCTTACTCGATTAAAGAATAAGGCACAGGCAAGTGGAAGAAGTTATCAACTTTGTTTACAACTCTTTTGTCAGGAAGAATTTTTGCGCAGACTTGAAAAATCAAAATACGCAGAAAAATTTGTTCTCAAAGGCGGATTGTTTAAAGGATTAAATAGGTCATAAAGTAATAAAGGGGATTTTTTATGGAAAAACGAAACCAATATATTGACAGCCCGTGTATTAAACAATTAATATCTAAAGGCAGAATTCCAATGTTATTTATCGGTTCTGGTATTAGTAAACGATATCTTGTTGGTTATCCTTCTTGGGATGAACTAATTAAGTCTGTTGCCAGAGATATAGGAGTGTCTAACGGACAATTAATTGCTATGAAGCAAGAAATTACCGATTCTTTTCCGTCTGAAAGCAAAGGCAAAATAAATGCCGAACTCGGAAGCAAACTCACGAAAATATTTAGAGATAAAGTTATTGATGGAGAACTAAAATTAGAGAATATTTTTACAACTGAAGAAATATCAAAAATAGAAAAAGAAAATATAACGTTTGCAAAAATGCTGATTAGCAAAAAACTCTCCAAATACAAAATAACACCAAAGAAGCGTTTTCAGAGTGAAATCACCGAATTAAGAAAACTACAAAACACAATTGGTGCGGTTGTAACTACTAATTACGACAGATTTTTAGAGATTGATATCTTTAATAATTTTGATGTATTCGTAGAACAGTCTCAATACTATATGACAGAAAGTGTTGGAATTGGCGAAATCTATAAAATTCACGGCAGCATTGAGACTCCTAACTCTTTAGTGTTCAACACCGAAGATTATCAAAACTTTAATGATAATCTAAGGGTAATTGCCGCAAAACTTCTTAATCTTGCTCTTGAATACCCAATAATTTTTATGGGATATTCGTTAGAGGATGACAATGTAATTTCTATTCTAAATACATTGGTTTCCGCCTTAAATAAAAATCAATTAGAAGTTTTGTCTGAAAACCTGATATATGTTGAGTGGGAAGCAAACGAAGAACATTTAAAAGAGTCTAAAAGAACAATTACTCGTGACGGAAAGTCATTAGAATTCACTTGTATTTCTACGGATAATTATTTCGTACTTTATAAACATCTTCTTAAATTTACACCTGCCGAGAGACCGACAAAAGTTCGAAAGTATAAGAAAATGATACAAAAACTCATTATTGACAACAATAGTGGGATGCGAACAATCATCGGAAGCAGTAAGTTTGATGAATTAAAAGATTCTGGTAATCTTGTTGTCGCATTCGGAAAAATCGATGAATTTGCACATATGGGTATTGTTGGTTTAAAAGGAGATGATATTGTAAAGTGGGTTATGGAGCAAAAGAAAGACATTTCAAAAGAGTTTGCTGAGGCAATTTTTAAAGATTTCTATTTAAAAACCAATATTCCTGCAGGGAATTATATACCAATGTTTTATATTGAAAAATTTACTTCAAGTCATAAAAATGATGAGAAAATCAAAACCCTTAAATTGAATTTAACACAATGGATAGATAAGTTAAATAAAGATAAAAAGATTACTATATACACTGGATATGATTCCCTTAAGGATAATCCCGACAGTTTAGCCGAGTATAAATACATAAGTTGCATTGTTAAATCATACAGTAATGATTATCTTTCATACGATGAATGTCTTAAGTTGTTAAAGGATATATATTCTGATGTTTCCTTTAAAATAAGTTCCGATTTTCGCAAAGCAGTTTCTTATTTGGACATGAAATCATAAAAAATAAGCGTATAAGGAAATTCCTTATACGCTTATTTCTTAAATTAAAAAAGTTCTTGTCCTAACATCCTTCACAGTGTGCCGGGCCAGAAAAGAACTTTTTCACATTATTTACAACACCTTTGTGTTAACTATAGATTAGCATAATTGAATCTATTTGTCAACAACTTATCGCAAAAGAACTCCTTTTGTTCTCGCATTTCTTTACAAGAGTTATCCTGCAATAAGTATTATATGTTAGTAAGATTGAATGTATTATTTATGATATTTTCTGCATAATCATTACCTTTTAACATATGACTTTCTATTTCTTCACTACTGCAATTTTTCATAATATTTCTTGCTTTTGATGGACTCTTTATCAAAGCTGTATAACTCGGAAAACAGAATCTATTAATAAGACGCTAAAAACACATTTGTTCATATTTTTTATATTATATGCAACAATGTTTTTGTCTCGATTTCAGTTACTTATTGTATGTAGACTTTTTGTGTTCATTTCTATTATACTATAAATTTAGGAGGATTGCAACTATGGATATTATAAAAGTGTTTGGTGACAATCTAAAAAAATATCGTACTGCTATGGGAATATCTCAAGAAGCATTCGCCGATAAATGCGGTATGCATCGCACCTATATAAGTGCCATCGAGTGTTACCGCCGTAGCATTTCGTTAGAAAACATACAGCGTATCGCCGATGCACTTGGAATAGAAACATATAAATTATTTTTGGAGGTTCATAATGAGCGAAAAGATTAAAGATATTTTGATGGAGCACTGTGGCAAGAAAAATGCCATCGCAGCTAAACGTATAAGCGAAGCTATGGGTTTTCCTCTGGAAGACACACAATCAGTTAGTAGGCAAGCTATCTGGAATACTGCAGAAGAGTACGGCTTGCCATTGGTTTCTTGTAACAAGGGCTACTTTATTGCTCAAACAGATGAAGAAATTGCTGATTATAATGCCAACTATGAAAAGCGAATTTGTGGCATGAGAAAAACACAAAAAATGGCTAACGATAATTACGCGAGGTGGAAAAAATGAAATATACACTAAAAAACGAAAACATAGAATGCTACAACGAAAGCGAAACATCTACTTTTCCAAAGTACACTTCACAATTAATTAACTGGGCGAATCAGAATGCCCAGGGCACTCGTCCTGTTGTTGTGGGTCAGATGTCTGAACTATTTCCTGAGTTTATGACTTCTGGTGAAGAAATCACCATCGAAAATTGGCACGATTGGTATGTAGAAAGATATCCTGATGCCTTTGACAAAGCAACTGATAAAATTTATGTTCAAGTGCAAAATCTCCGAAATGCTATCCCGTTCATTGATCGCGAAATGGTTAAACGTTGGGTTGAAGATTTAGTTATTGCCAAGACATTCAATGGAATGTATGTTCAAAAAGCAATTTTAGCTTCTCTCGCTGAGCGCAAAGAAACAACTTATCGTCTTGCCACTCCAGAAGAAGAATCGCAAGGGATAGATGGATATGTTGGTGACACCGCATATTCCGTAAAACCTGATACTTATAAAACAATGAATAGACTATCTGAAATAATTGATGTAAAGATGATTTATTATACTAAAAAGAAAACTGGATTAACTATTGAAGTTGAAGAATAAACATTTCAGGGCGGAGATATCTCCGCCCTTTATTATACAGGTATTGAACTTAAAAATTTTTCTTTACACGAATACTCCATACTTGTATCAACTAAAACAAAGCCAGTTCTAACTAAATGATTGTTGATAAATGTTTTGTTGTCAAGATATACATAACATAATAAATTGTTGTTACAGTCATATTTTATAGAATCATATTTTAAAAACACTTTGCGCTTTTTAAATTTATCTTGCAAGAATTTTATAGCTTCTTCTTCGTATTCCGGATTACTTTTTATTCCTAATAAACTTATGATTAATCCATTACTTAATTCAATTGAAGTAGGACTTATTACCTTTTTTACAGAGAACAAATCTTTTCGCTTGACATCTTTTCCATCAATTTTTGAACCGAATTGTAATTTCTTCACATCCACCTTTTTATCCATTTTATGCGGATCATGAAAATAGTATGGTAAATCATCAAAAGAGTATTTAATACTTTCTCTACTCTCTGAAAAAATCACTCTACTTTCTTCAAAGATATTAGTTTGTTCACTACAAAGTTTTTCTTTTATTATCGGCAAAAACTCCCTGTTAATCTCGTATCCAATAGAATTTCTTCCGAGATTTTTTGCAGCAAGCGATGTTGTACCGCTACCTGCAAAAGGATCAAGGACAGTTTCCCCTATGAAAGAAAACATCTTAATCAGTCTTTTTGGAAGTTCCTCTGGAAACATTGCTATATGTCCCATTTGTTTAACACCATTAAAATTCCAATGAGAGGAAAAATACTCTCGCCACTCTTCCTTTGTCATAACAGACTGTTCTTTTTGCTGCTTTGTAGGTTTTGGCGCATTCCCCAACTTTTTAAAAATCAAAATAAACTCGTAATCTATTTTTAATATGCCATTTCGAGGATAAGGAAAGCTTCCCATAACGGCACCGCCACCGGATGTGTTCATCGTAGTGTTTTTTTGCCAAATGATAGCACCCATGTAATCCATACCAAGGGATTCACAAAAACGAATAATTTCTGTTCTTATTGGAATTACTTTATATCTGCCATAATATACAGAACGAGCAAACTGATCTCCTATATTGATACACAATCTACAGCCATCACATAATACACGATTGCACTCTTTCCATACCAAGTTTAAATTATTTATGTACTCTTCATAACTGTCATTAAAGCCAATTTGATCTTCCGTACCGTAATCCTTTAACTGCCAGTATGGAGGCGAGGTTATAATCAATTGTACAGATTTGTCCTTAATTTGATTGAGCGAACGACTATCGCCAAATATTATTTTATGTTCGGTCATAGTAAAATCCTTCCTACTTAACAAGTTCACCATTACCCAAAACAAAATATTGTTCGTATTTAACATTCAAAGCTTTTGCAATCTGGTTAAGTTCATCTTGAGTTACTGTATTTCTTTTAAGTTTTGCATTAAAATTCTGTGGAGTTTGGTCAATCCTACGTGCAAGTTCTGATAAACTAACACCAGTTCTCACACATAAAACACGAATTTGTTCCGATGTGGTCATAATTTTCCCTCACAAAGATCGATATGTTTATATTATAAACCATTTGTTTTATATTGTCAATCATTTTAATGATTGTACGACTAAAATCGGCAGGGATTGCTCCCTGCCGTCGTTGCGTTTATACCTCGTAAATTATATCTGCATTTACAATTTCTGTTGATCTATTACGGATATTGTTCATCTTTTGAACCCACAACATCATATCGGTTGATTTGAGTTCTTCGGTAACATTTTCTTGTTCTGCAAGTTCTTTTACCAGCCGGAGAAAAAGGTCTTGAGCTTGCTGTTCAATATCTACAAGATATGAATTGAGCTTACCGCTTGTCAGCAAATTGTAGTAACGCACCTTATGATTTTGTTTCAAATATCGTTTGTGCCTCATTGCCCAAACGCCAATATTTGCTTCCTTTTCTTCTTCCGCCGGTAATAAATCGGGCAACATATAGTCGCCGGCTTGTGTATAAGTACCGCCCATTTGTTCAAAAATTGTCTTTGCCATTTTGTTTTACCTCCAAAAATTTATTTATCTTGAGCGTGGATTTTCACGCTTGCGACCTTTGATATTTCTTGCCTGTTCAAGCAACTCATCAATCTGTTTATGCCCGAAAACTTTACGCAAAAGCTTGTAATCCTTGACCTCTGAACGCAAATTTTCGTTTTCGCTTTTCAGCTTACTGTTGATTTTTGACAACGTTTCGTTCTCACGATATAGGTTGCCGTTCGTGATATTTAATCTGTGGTAGCTGTCCCAACCCTCAAAGCAACGAGCCAATGCAGTCTTAACCAATGCTTTCAACTTCTGAATAAGCGGCTCTGCAATTTTAGTTTTATACGCTTTTGCAGTCATAAAGCCCTGCGGCTCGGACAGTTGATATTCGGGTGCGGTATCGAGCATTTCTTCCACATTTTTTAAGTTTTCCAAACCATCATCATAATTTAACACTCGCTCGGATAACACGTTGAATTCAGTCTGTTTTTCTTCGATTTTAGCACCTAATTGTTCAAGCTCTGCCGCTCGCTCTTGCTTTTTGTAGTCAAGAACAGACAAATGTTTTTCGTGCGTTCCTTTGTGTTCCCACTCAATTCCGTGTCGTTCCATAACGAAAGCTAAAGCTGACTTTTCTGCACTTACCCATTGATTCCACTCGGTATCTCCACGAGTTCCGCCTTTGAAACCTTGTGCAGCTAACGCTTGTTTCAGGCTTACTCTCGTATCAAGTCCACGCTTACTGCCGGTTGTGAACGGAACAAAATCAATGTGCAAATGGGGCGTTGCCTCGTCCATATGCAGATGAGCAGAGAACACTTTTAGGTTGGGATTTCGCTCGTGAAATCCACGGTAATACTCATCTAAAATTTGCCTTGCAAGCTGTCCGTTTTCGCTTTCGGAACTCATATTATCCTTATCGCCAATCTGCAAAATTAGTTCGTGAAACGGTTTTTCTTGTTTGGAATTTCTGATTTTCTCATAGTAGTTTTCTATTCTGCGGTCGGCTCTTGTCTGCTTTTCGTTGTATCTTTTTAGTGCTTCGTCAAACAATTCGTGATAGATTTTCTTTATCGGCTCGTTACAGTAATCAATATTCAAATGCGTTCTGCTACCGTCAACATTTTCAGCCTTGAACTTGCGGCTGTTGTGATTGACCGAGCCTTTACCTACCATTGCACTTATCGTTCTTTGCATAAGTTATACCTCCAATCTCATAAACTTGCTCGTCCTCGGTTCTGTTACTCTTGTCAAGAGTAACGCAAAAGCACTTTTGACAGGCAAGCCCATCAAAAATGCAACCTGCAAGCAGGTTTTGCGCTCTCCGAGGGGCAAGGGCTGTCCTTTGAAAAGGACACCCTTACAACCCCGTCTAAACTTTTGTGACGGTGTGTGACGATGGTGACGGTATTTTTGATACCGCACCCGCCCCTAAAATCATCGTCACACCGTCACATATCGTCACGCCTGCTCCAATCGGGATAGCTTTACTTTTCGCTCACTTCGACTGCGGCTGTTCTCATAGAAAATCTTATACTCATTTAGCAAACGCCCCGCATTGATATTCAGCTTTCGTGTGAGAGCGTTAGGCTGAATATCAAGCTGAAGAATAGAGCAAAGCTCCGTAGGCGTCCCCGTCCATTCATTACTGCCCGAAGAAAGCAATTGCGCTATCTTTTCAAGCAAAGGTTCGGGCGGTTCTTTCCAAAGCTCCGTTTCTGTCCGTTCCAGCTCCCACAGCAAAGTTTCGGTATTGCGATTGAGGTACAGCTTTTGGTCTTGCTGATCTCTGCCCGATACTTCAAGCGTGGCGGCGTTGCTTGTGCGTTTCTCTTTTTGCAGAAGAAACGCCCCATCCGCCGCACCGAGCAAGCCTGTCGTTCCCGAAATCATATTAAATTTATCATCCGCTGTTTGCTTCCTCGTGTGATGAACAAGCAGAATACAAATGCCGTACTTATCGGCAAACTGTTTCAGCCGTGTGATGATTTCATAATCGTTTGCGTAGCTGTAATTATCCCCGCCGACTTCTCTGACCTTTTGGAGCGTGTCAATGATAATCAGGCTTGTATCGGTGTGTTCCTGCATAAACCGCTGTAACTGAGCGTCCAATCCATTACCGAGACTGTCGGCTGAAACAGAGAAGAAAAGATTGTCTGTGCTGTCTGTTCCGAACATTCGGTATAGCCGTTCCTGCAAGCGTCGGTAATCATCTTCAAGAGCAAGATACAGCACCGTTCCTTTTCGGACGGTATAATCCCATAGCGGTGTGCCTGTGCTGATATGATAGGCAAGCTGCGCCATCAGGTAACTTTTGCCGAGCTTCGGCGCACCGACAAAGAGATAAGTGCCAGTATAGAGCAAGCCGTCAATCAGCGGCGGCTTGCTTGGATATACGGTGTCGTAAAGCTCTGTCATAGAAATTGTTTCAAGGTCGTTGATTTTTCCTGCTTTTTCGGATATACTATTGTCAGTACATTTTGAAATTGGCTGCTCCGTATCTGTTGCCGCAGATACATCAAGGGCAGTCATTTCTTTTTTATTCTCCATTCCCATCTTCTCCTTTCAGCCCGCCGAGAATAACGGCAATCAATTCGATTGTGTCAAGCAATTCATCATCAATACCGTTTCCTGCTTCAATCCTCTGTAATTCCGCAAGGACGGCAGCAAGCTCATTACGGAGTGCCTTATACACTCTCGGATTGCCCTGCACAACCACATCTCGTTGCATACAGCGACGGTAACAGTATTCCTGCTTTGACAAACCCGAAAGAGCAACTGCTTTGTTGATTTCCTCGTTTTCTTCGGGCGATACCCTGAACCCTACTGTGATGTTTCTGA